>Ga0247810_10002036_pt1 | contig 11675 bp, 5 predicted proteins | sample UWRJL119311C1_FD_179918 | JGI IMG/M metagenome (GOLD analysis project Ga0247810, IMG submission 179918) | Plant litter microbial communities from Arlington Agricultural Research Station in Wisconsin, United States - UWRJ-L119-311C-1 | ecosystem: Environmental > Terrestrial > Plant litter >...
TTACATGGTGGCAGATCAGTTCCCATATGGCGCGCTACCCTGGACCGTTCACCAGATTATTACGGATGAAGACCTGAATATGGATCCCCTGGATTGTGCTACCAACGTGCCCGGAACGGAATTGACTTCGGATGTGCCTGTAACTACGCAGGAAGCAGTTCTCGTACAGGCATCCGCACCTATGATTTTCCAGGATGGTTTCCTTCTTTCTGTTCCCGGAAACCTGACACTATGTGACAACATTGCACTTGAAACGGGTCAAAATCCGGCCTGTTCCGGTGCTTTAGTACATGCGGCCGCCACCGGATTCACCAATCCGACCTATTACTGGTCAAACGGAGACACAGGAGATTCCATTACTGTTTCGGTAACCGATACGCTGGTCGTTACCGTTGTCGATGTGAACTGCTGCAGGCTGACCGACACCCTTGTTCCGGTGATCGCTACTTACGAGCTCACGATGCACCTTCCAGCCGATACCGTTATCTGCCAGCAGGCAGGAGGATTTTATACGATCGTTCCTACTGTGACCGGCCCGAACCCGGTGGCTTACCATTGGAATAACGGTTCCGCTTTGCCTACCCTGGTTACGGGAAGCTCAGGTCTTTACCGGCTCGAAGTTTCCGACAGCTGCTTTACCGTTCGCGATTCTATGACAATCGAATTCAGGCCGCTTCCGTCGATTGTTGCCCCGGCCACCGTTTCAGTGTGCGAAGGCAATTTCCCTGCTACTTTAAGCCCGGTTGTTTCTCCGGGATCGACCGTGAGCTGGAACGATGGACCAACAACGGTGAACCGCCCCGCAAACGCGCCCGGAAATTACAGCATTACGGCAACCAATTCCTGCGGATCTGAATCTACGATCATTACTGTAAACGAGCTACAGCTTCCCGAAGTGGAGCTTCAAAACCTGGTCGACACCTGCCTTCATCAAGGTGAGCAGATCACACTTGTGCCGGTTCTGAGCTTTACGGACAATTCCATTTGGTCGACCGGAAGTGCAGCTTCCCAGCTTTCTGTAACTGCTTCCGGAACTTATACCATTTACGGTTCCAACCAGTGCGGGACCGATTCTGCCAGCTGCTCGGCTACCATCCATCTTTTCCCGGAGCTGTTTCTTCCGGCAGTGCTCGATACCTGCTGGGACCTGGCGCAGGGATTGAACTACACCGCACAGGGAACTCCGGGAACTTACCAGTGGAGCAACGGACCTTCCACAGCAACCGGATTTTTCCCGGATGCGGGAACGTATACCCTTACGCTGACTAATATATGCGGAGCTGTTACAGCATCCATGGTGATCAACCGCTACTCCGACATTGGCATTTTCTTTCCCCATGATTCCATTGTGGTCTGCGCCAACCAGATCCCGCTTTCCGATCTGCTGATCGAGACCAATTATGACATGATCGTGTATGATGAAAACCGGGAAGTCGCAGGACCCACTATCTCAACATCCGGCTGGTACCGCATTTACGCTTACAATGATTGCAGCTCGGCGTGGGATTCCATTTATGTAAATCTTCAGAACGAACAGCTGTTCTACCTTCCGAACACCTTTACCCCGAATGCCGATTCACACAATGAGCTCTTCCGCTTCGAAGGAGAAAATATTGTTATCAAGCAAATAAGGATCTTCAACCGCTGGGGCGAAGAAGTGTATGCGGAAGAAAACGGGTTCACCGGCTGGGACGGCACCTATAACGGGGATCCGGCCATGGAAGGAATGTATGCGGTGAGCCTGGTCTACGAAAACTGCTTTGGCATTCCGACCGCTTTCAACGGGCATGTGAACCTGCTGAGATAATGAAGAGTTTTTGCTGAAAAACCAGGATTTGTTCGCTGGAATTAAGATCTTTAGCGCTCACTAAAACACAACGCATCATTCACCTGCTCCGATATCTGCTCTTCCTTCCGCTGCTTTGGCTGCTGGCCTGCGGCCATTCCGATGATGGAAACCCGTATGAGCGGGCAGCCCGTTACGGCAACAACCAGGTCGACAGCGCTTTTATCTACCAAGCACTCCGGACGGCCGATGATTTCATGAACCGGGATTACTATGACTCGGCACAGCTCTGGCTCAATAAGATCCACGAGATCGTGAGCTACCGCAAACCTTCGGTCTTTTCATATTACCTCACTTCCCGCCAAGCTGAAGTTTACTATTACAACAACCTCGAACAGCTCGGATTGCAGGAAGCCAAACGCGCGCTTTCGATCGCCACGATCCTGAACGACGATTACCTGGAAGCCGATGCCTGTAATTTCTGCGGGCTTTTCCTTGTAAACAGGGGCGAGACAAGCCAGGCCATCTATTATTTCAAAAGAGGGATTTCACTCACGCCTGTCAATACAAACAGCGGGAAGAAAATCGACCTTACCAGTCCGCACCATCTTTACGGCAATCTTTCAGAAGCGTATTTTAAGCTGGGGAATACAGAAAGAGCGCTCTTTTACGCAGAAAAATCATTGATCGCAGCAAGGGAGATCGGCAACGGCAGGGGAATGGCCAATGCTTTGCTGAACAAAGGAATGTATACGCTGAACCAAGGAACTACCGACAGTTCCTTCAGTTACCTTGAAATGGCCAGGCAGGCAACGGAAAACAGCGAAGATTTCGATGTCGAGCTGAATGCTTACGGATTACTGGCGAAATGCTTCCTGCTGAAAAACGACCGTGAAGGCGCGCTGCAACTACTCGATTCAGGCTTTCAGCTGATGGAGGAGCATAAGCATCTCAACAGTTTTTATGCCCTTTTCTTCCTTGATTATGCGTCGAAGGTCTACACCGGTTACGGAGCCTACAGGCAGCTGGCAGCAACACTTGCAAAACGCTCGGAAATACAGGAAGCAACACGCCTCCGGAACAATGAGCAGTATGAAACCATCATGATGACCGGGCTGAAGAACGAGACGCGCATTCTCCACATGGCAGTGAACGAAGCAGCGTATGAAAAGAGCCTTGCAACCACGAGATTGTACCTCCTTGTGCTGATCTTCGTTCTGCTCGTGAGCGGTTTTATCGCTTACAGGTATTACAGCAGGCAGAAGCTGAAACTGGCACTTGTGAGAAATAAGATCAGCCAGGATTTGCACGACGAGATCGGCTCCACGCTCAGCGGAATCGCTCTTTACAGCTACATTACCCGGGAACAGAGCAACAAGCAGCAAACCGAAGAAGTTGAAAAATCGCTTTCGATTATCGAGAAGAATGCGACCGATATGGTGAAAAAGCTGAACGACATTGTCTGGGTGGTCAATCCCGATTACGACAGCTTCGAAAGCTTGTTGCTGAGGCTCGAAGAATATGCGGTTGAAACAGCGGCGGCCAAACAGATCGCCATTACGACCGTTCGCAGGAATGGCAGTGAAAAAGCCAAATTGTCGATGGATGAGCGCAAGAACACTTACCTCATCTGCAAGGAAGCTGTGAATAACGCGATCAAGTACAGTGCTGCCAGCTCGATAAGCATCCTTGCAACAGTTGAATCCAGCCAGCTTATCATCCGGGTTGAAGACAACGGAAAGGGATTCGACACCAGCGATGAAACGCTGAAAGGAAACGGGATCATCAACATGGCGGCGCGTGCAAAAGAAATGAATGCCGGATTCACTATTGAGAGCCAGGAAGGAGGAACGAACATCGAACTGAGGGTTAAAATCACCCGATGAGTGGCCATTTGCTGCAAGCGGATTACCGAACTTTGAAAACAATGGAAATAAGAGTTGCTATTTTTGAGGACAACAAGCTGATTCGCGATGCCCTGCAAACCATCATCAATGGTACGCCCGGGTTTACCTGTGTAAGCGTGAACCCCGACTGTTCCCAGCTGAAGCCCGTTATTGCAGCTGGAAAACCGGATGTTGTGCTGATGGATATCGAAATGCCGGGAATCAACGGTATCGAAGCCACCAGGATTATCACCCAGCAATTTCCGGATATCAAAGTACTGATCCAGACTGTTTTCAATGATTCGGACAAGATCTTCCATGCGATCTGCGCCGGCGCTTCGGGCTATATCCTGAAAACCGACCCGCCGTCCCGCCAGCTTGAGGCCCTGCATGAAGTCTATAACGGCGGCGCTCCTATGTCTAGCTCCATTGCCAAAAAGGTTTTGCAGTTCTTCACCCGGCAGAATGTTATCCTTGTTGCTCCCGATCATTCGACCGAAAAGCTCAGCGACCGCGAAAACGACATCCTTGCGCTGATGCTCGAAGGGAAAAATTACAAGCTTATTTCCGAAGAGCTGTTCATCAGCTACGAAACCGTACGCACCCATGTGAAGCACATTTACACCAAGCTGCACGTTGCCTCACGCGCGGAAGCTCTGATGAAAGCACGGCAGCAGGGGCTTATCTGATCGTTCAAAGAAATTATCGATTGAAATTCCCTCAATGAGGTATAGGCCGCTTTCGTTTATTCGCTGAATTTTGTCAAAGAAAACGGCGCCCGTAATGTATGATGTCAGGGTTGCACGACATAGCGGAAATGCAACCATTCAAAAAGTGATTAAAAGCAATTAACGCGTCACTTCCGACAGATCAGGAAAAGGAGCATGTAGCAATCGCATGTTCCTTTTTTGTTGGGCGATTGTTCATTTGACGGGGAGCTGGAGAATAGGGAATAGAGAATGGGGAGCGGGGAAATTAGTCCGAAAGAAGCGACATGAAGTCATAGGACCACAACATGAATTCAAACAGTGAGAAGTTGATAGGAAACAGGCACAACATGAAATCAAAGGGCAACAATATGAATTCAAACAGCAACAACTTGAACGCTAACAGGCACAACATGAAATCAACCTGCTAAAACATAAAAGTAAAGAGCAACAAATTGAATTCAAACAGGCACAAGATGAATTCAAAGAGCAACAACATGAAATCAACCTGCCAAAAGATAAAAGTAAACAGCCCCAACATGAAATGATAGACATCGAAGCGGATCTTCTTTCGTCGGGCGCTTTAAAGCGAATGCAGGATGCCGGAATTGGCTCAACAAAAGCAACTGTTCTTTCACTTCTTCAAAAACAGCAAACTCATCCGCCTTAGCTAGTGGACTCTGAGGTAAAATCACTAAACTTGTAACCCAGTAAATTTCGATTATGCTTACTCCCGTTACAGATAAGAAACTCTTTTTGTTAGATGCTTACGCGTTGATCTACCGTGCTTATTTTGCCTTTGCTAAAAATCCGCGGGTCAATTCCAAAGGGCAGAACACTTCTGCAGCCTTTGGCTTTACGAATGCGCTGATCGATATTCTCCAAAAAGAGCAGCCTACGCATATTGCCGTGGTTTTCGATCCGCCGGGAGGGGCAACCAACAGAACAGCCGATTTTACCGATTACAAAGCCAATCGCCAGGAAATGCCCGAGGATATCCGCTCGATGATCCCACCTATTATGCGGATCATCAAAGCGTTCCACATTCCCTGCCTTATGCTGGAAGGCTACGAAGCGGATGACGTGATCGGAACACTGGCAAAACGCGCAGAAGAAGAAGGTTTTATCACCTATATGATGACGCCGGACAAGGATTTCGGACAGCTGGTGAGCGAAAATATTTTCATCTACAAGCCCGGGCGCGGCGGCGATCCTGCCACAGTAATGGGGGTGAAAGAAGTCTGCGAGAAATTCGAAGTTGAAAATCCTCTGCAGGTAATAGACATCCTGGGACTTTGGGGCGATGCGGTCGACAACATCCCGGGAATTCCCGGAATCGGTGAGAAAACGGCCAAAAAGCTGATACAGGATTACGGCTCTATGGAAAACATGTTCGAGCACGTTGATGACCTGAAAGGCAAGATGAAAGAGAATGTCATCAATTTTAAAGAGCAGGGATTGCTTTCAAAAATGCTGGCTACGATCATTGTTGACGTTCCGATTCCATTTGATCCACTCGATCTGAACCTCGATGCTCCGGACCTGGAGGCAGTGAAAGAGATCTTTACCGAGCTTGAATTCAGAAACCTCGCGAAGAAAATTACCGGGGAAGAAATCGTTGTTACAGCTTCGCAGGATGAAAACGGACAGCTGGATCTGTTCGGAACACAGAGCCTGGTGGAAGTACGAAATGCTCAGCCGACATCCGGCTACAAGACGATCGCCACCGAAAACGCCAGCTATCACCTGGTAACGCTTCCTGAAGAACGAAAAGAGCTGCTCGAAAAGCTTCTTCAGCAAAAAGAAGTGTGCTTCGATACGGAAACTACGGCCCTGGAAGCCTTACACGCAGACCTGGTTGGAATGTCGTTTTCATTTAAGGAACGTGAAGCTTTTTACGTTGCTGTTCCCAAAGATTTCGCCGATGCAAAACAAATCGTTCACGAGTTCGCACCGTTTTTCCAATCAAAGGAAATTGAGAAAATAGCCCATAACCTGAAGTACGACATGCAGGTCTTAATGCGTTACGATCTTCTTTTGGAGGGTCCGCTCTTCGACACCATGGTCGCGCATTATCTCATCCAGCCCGAATCAAAGCAGGGAATGGATTTCCTGGCGCAATATTACCTGAATTACCAGCCGGTGAGCATTGAAGCGCTGATCGGCAAAAAAGGAAAAACCCAAGGGAATATGGGCGACCTTCCTCCTGAAGCGATTTCAGATTATGCCTGTGAAGATGCCGATATTACTTTCCAGCTGAAACAATTGTTTGCTCCGCAAATCGAGAAAGAGCATCTCAGCGATCTTTTCCACAAAATGGAAATGCCCCTGGTAAGCGTTCTCGCCAATATGGAACGCGAAGGAATTGCCATCGATGTTGAGCATCTGAAAAGCTATTCGAAACAGCTCGAAGAAGAGACAACCTTACTGGAAGTGCAGATCAAGGAAGAAGCCGGTATTCCTTTTAACGTGGATTCGCCAAAGCAATTGGGAGAAGTCCTGTTCGAGCACATGAAGATCTCGGCCAAGGCCAAGAAAACCAAGACCGGTCAGTATGCCACATCCGAAGATATTCTGCAGCAGCATAAAAACGATCACGCCATCATCCCGATGATCCTGGATTACCGCCAGATGAAAAAACTGAAATCGACTTATGTTGATCCGCTTCCTACGATGATGGACAAAGTAGACGGGCGCGTACACACCAGCTTTATGCAGACGGTGACCGCTACCGGGCGTTTGAGCTCTAATAATCCGAATCTTCAGAATATTCCTATCCGCACTGAGCGCGGGAAAGAGATCCGGCGTGCTTTCATTTCCAGGAACGAAGATTTCAAGCTGATGTCGGCGGATTATTCCCAGATCGAGCTGCGCGTAATTGCAGCTTTGAGCAACGATACTTCCATGATCGCAGCATTCCGCGAGGGAATCGATATTCACCGGGCAACGGCTTCTAAAGTGTTCCATACGCCACTCGAAGAAGTAACGAAAGATCAGCGAAGCGCGGCGAAAGCAGTGAACTTCGGAATCATTTACGGACAGTCGGCATTCGGTCTGTCACAGAATCTCGGAATCAGCAGAACAGAGGCGAAACAGATCATTGACAGCTATTTCGCACAATACTCGACGATCAAAACTTACATGGACGAAGCAGTAAACCAGGCGCGGGAGAAAGGCTACGTGGAAACAATTATGCAGCGACGACGCTATCTTCCGGACATCAATTCGGCGAATGCGGTCGTCAGGGGATTTGCGGAACGAAATGCGATCAATGCCCCCATTCAAGGCTCAGCTGCCGATATTGTAAAACTGGCCATGGTTGCCGTTGCGAAAGCAATGGAAGAAGCTAAAGTTCAATCCAAAATGATCCTGCAGGTACATGATGAGCTTGTTTTCGATGTTCACAAAGACGAGCATGAAGTTATGAGAGCATTGGTAAAAACAGCAATGGAAGGAGCTATCAACCTTGCTGTTCCTATGGAAGTAGAAATGGAAGTGGCGGATAACTGGCTGGAGGCGCATTGATTGCAACCTAACTACTGTTACTGAGAATTGGTCGAATAATTGAATTTCACTAAATTAGCTGCTATGAATTCGACTGAAATATAGCACGGAAATTCTGATTGAATCGGAAAACCTTCTTGAATTCCTGAATGATGACAATGCCTCTTTGAAATCAACTAATCATTGGGGTTCATTTCCTCCTGTTCTGAAAGACATATCCCAGGCCGGCAGAAAATGAAAGAGCCGTTTGGCTGAACATTCCTACAGCAACGGTTGTTGCCGCTTCTTTTGCTCTTCCCTTTGCCTTCCACTGAGGATCGGAAACATCGCAGGCAAATTCCGCATTCACCGTGAAACTGATCCTTTTACTATTCATCTTCAGCATCAAAGAAGCTTTGGGACAGATAAACCCATTTTTTCTCAGCTTAAGCGTTTCGGTAAAATCGCCGGCCAATTTCAACCTTCCCAGGTTCATACCGATGCTTGCAATAAGATCGAATGTATGGCTATTTCTAAACAGATCGCGGCCGCCGGATACAGCGAAAACCGATCCCGTGATTGTTCCGGAAAGGGAATCGTTGAGCCGGAAATGCTGAGGCAGGTACTTTGCAGCCAAAAAATGTCCGGAATAACGGAATTTACGATTGATCTCAAACATACCACTGGTTTGAATTCCCAGGTATTGAACCGGGCGTCCAAAGGTGTAATATGCATTCGTATTCAGTTGCGACATGAAATCATGCTGATAGCTCATGTTTCCGTAAACCAAATCAACGGAAGCTTCCTGCCCGGTGGCATAAAAGCCCAGTAGAAAAGAGGTGGAAAGAAAAAAGCGCGATACCCGTTTCATATCAATGCTTTACGATCTCCACTGATCTGGCGCCGTTCACATCGGTCAGCTGAACCATGTAGATACCGCTTTTCCATGCTGAAAGATCAACGGTTAAAGAAGCCTCCCGGATGTCTGTTGTTTCAAACAGTACTTTCCCCTGAAGATCGATGATACGCACAGACTGCACCTGTTTGTAATTGGTCATATCGATGTGCAGCAAATCCTTTGTCGGATTCGGATAAATCGTAACGAGCTCCAATCCTTTCTCAGCCAATCCCAATAAACATGCTGCAGGAAGATCGAACGCCGCAGTCTGGTCGGAGCGCGATTCACTGCTTCCCTGGTCGGCGCTGTAGCCCAATCCCCGCTTTGCGAAAGCTTTCCAGATCAAACATTTATTAGCTCCGTCATACAACAGCTCATCTGCTGCGAGAATAGCATCTCTGCCATCTACAAATCCCGGGCTGCAAGGCTGAAGCTTCAGTGCTTCAATTACCAGCGACATGGCTTTGTTGTTCCCTCCTGTCCCGGTCTTAATGTCGGGATCGAAACCGTATTGATCGATCAGCGCCCAGTTCAGATCCCAAAGCATGGTTGCCCATACAAAGCCAATTCCATGCGGCTCTGATATCGACCCGGAATTATTGGTAGCCGAGTACGTATAACTATTCACGGAAAAGCTGGTACTGTAAGCCGCAGGACGAATACCTGTTCCTGTTGCGCTCTGGTTGATAACGTAAGTTCCCACACCTCGGCGATCAGCTCCAAGATCTCCCGGTTCCATAGTGATCATCAGTCCGAACCAGTCAGACCAGCCCTCCCCCATTTGCTCAGCGTTTTGCAAACAATCGGAATTAGCTGCTCCACCTGTGAGGCGGGTTGAAATTCCATGTCCGTACTCGTGAGCAATGATCATATTGTCGAGATCCGAGTCGTTCGCGGTAAGATCTCCCGGATTTACAAGCGTTGCGTTTAGCGTTGCACCACCGTTAATCGTGTTTACGAATAAGTTTCCCGTTGACTGCGAAACCATTACCGAAGGAATGGTTGCAGATGAAGGGCCGCTCATAGAGATCGGATTTCCTCCGGTATTGTTCATGACGATCACAGCTACGGCCCCTGCTGCTTCACAGGCTTCGACTTTTGAGCCAAAGGTGCAGGTGCCGCGGCGTATCAGGGCAATTTTTCCGGAAAGGGCCGCTGCATTTACAATAGTCTGGCATCCATCCGTAGCATCTCCGCTGCCGTCGTTAACCAGCACAACATCTTCTGTAATAGGGATCACCGGAACCGCACCTCCGAATCCGGCCGTTGAGCTGACATACTCTCCGGCGATCGAAGAAGGACTGTTGACCGAAAGCTGATCGGAAATAGTATTCTGCGACCACAGGAACATTTGCATCCGCGGATTTCCACCATCTGGAGGTGTTCCGAAATTGGCATTATTGGTCCCGCTTCCATCCTGCGCATCCGCAAAAACGAAGTCTTCTCCCAATCCATCTCCCGAATAATTCTGTTGCTGGAAGTTACCGGAAGCCTCATCAAAACCATAAAAGTGCCAGATATCGTGCATCATATTGTTCATGTAGAACAGGTTCGTAATCACAGCGTCCTGATTTCCCTGGACGCCAACAGCAGAATCATAAGGAAAGCTGAAATTCAATGCAGCAGTTCCATTCGGAGCATAGCCCGGCTCATCGTCGTCGTTGATGTCGTCGGAGGCGTAAACATTATTTCCTCTCGTAATTGTAAATTCATCTCCGGGAATGCCATTCGCATCGTGCCAGCCAAACGGGGAAGCAACAGGATCCGACGGATTGATCACCAGCGAACGGTTTCCATGATTCGGACTTTCGACTGGCAAGGCGTAAACAAGGTATTGATCGGCTCCGGGAGGCGGAGGCGGGAGCAACGAAACGGCTGCGTTGGAGTGATGTGTATGGTTTTCATCCGTACATTCGCCGAAGCTGCACTGGCTGATCCAGTTTGATCGCTCAATAATAGTTCCGTCGTTGGCAGAAGCCCTGATGCTGTACCAGTTCTGCTTGTCTTTTGAAGCAATGCTCAGATCCCAGCAAAGCATCATCTCATTTTCTTTCGTTACTGTATATACCAGTTTTACGGGAATATCTTCGAGTGAAACATCGCCCTTAGCAAATACATATTGCTGCAAATTCTTATCGAAGGACAATTCAAAGACAGGATCAGCATGCACTATTCCCAATTGAGCGATCACGGATTCCAGTGCACTTTTAGCACTCATGGCTGGTTGCGCAGACGGAGCAGACAGATTGCTTTTCAGCCGGCTGGCAACGTAAACAACTTTCCCGTTTTTGATCGTAACAGTCGCTAATCCGTTTGAAACCGGAATTCCATTGATACGCTGACGAACATACAGGTGCTTGACGCCGGGAGCTTTTGACGGCGCTTCGGAAACGATCTCCAGGTATTCGACATCGGATGTCAGAAGATGGTAGCGTGCAGCTTCATTTTTGAAATGATCTTTAACCGTCTGCGGGTCTGACTGACCAAGGCTAAGCGTCGAAAGCACTAAAAAAGAAAGCTTAAATGCGTTTTGCAGTATGCGTTGCATGCGTAGGGAATTTGGCTGGAATGTACGAAAAGTATTTGGTTCGTAGTTTTAATCGTTGGCTGAAATCAGGATACGGTTTTCCGTTCGATTGACTTTCTAACCGTAGCTCAGCTTCCAGCCTCTCTGTTTCATAACCCTATGGAACGTAGCCAGTTCGCGGGAAGAAGTAATAGCCGAATAAACAGCCGGAAGCTCCAGTTTTTTACCCTTCACCGACTGCGGGATCAATCCGTATGGAAACATCAGCTCACTATTCGGGACCGGCTGTTCCAGCTGATTCAGAAATAAGCGCAGCAGATTCACCGATTCGTTACTGCTAATCGCCAGGTCCGCGGCTTTCACCGACGTGAAAAAATGAAGCTCTTTT
>Ga0247810_10002038_pt1 | contig 11665 bp, 10 predicted proteins | sample UWRJL119311C1_FD_179918 | JGI IMG/M metagenome (GOLD analysis project Ga0247810, IMG submission 179918) | Plant litter microbial communities from Arlington Agricultural Research Station in Wisconsin, United States - UWRJ-L119-311C-1 | ecosystem: Environmental > Terrestrial > Plant litter >...
AACCCCGACTTCAATGACAATCTGGCCCTTAAATTTACAATGACCTTCACACTCAGGTAGATTAATAATTACACCTTTACCTGCTTCCATTTACCTCTCTTAAATAATATAAAACTTGCTATCGTAATTAAAGTTTCCGCTACAGGAATTGCTATAAAAACACCATCAGGTCCCATCTTAAAATGTTTGGCAAGTACATAAGCCAATGGAATTTGAAACAGCCAAAATCCAATGAAGTTTACCTTTGTAGGCGTCCACGTATCTCCCGCTCCATTAAATGCATTAATCATCACCATACCAATTCCGTAAAAAATGTAAGCTGTAGCAATAATTCGTACTGCCCTTACCGCATAGGCGCGAACTTCTAAATCATTGGTAAAGAATGCAACAATGATTTCTGCCCCTAATAATGAAAGCAACATCACGATTCCCATATAAATAGCATTATACTTAGCCGTTTTAAGCACAGCATCTTCAGCTCTTTGGATTTCTTTGGCACCTAAGTTTTGCCCTACCAACGTAGCTGCCGCATTACTAAGTCCCCAAGCCGGTAATAAGAAAAACATCATGATTCTCATTGCTGTCTGATAACCCGCAGATCCGTTATCGCCACCAGTAGTAGCCACCAGTTGTGCCAAAAATATCCAGCTACAGGATGCAATTACAAATTGTAATACAGCTGGGGATGCGATCTTTACAACTGCCCTGATCTGAGCCCAATCTGGTGTCAGATGCGCAATCGTAATTTTTAATATGTTTTTACCATTAAACAAATGATATAACTGGTAGCTTACACCTATCATTCTCCCGGTAGTAGTAGCTATAGCTGCTCCTGTAAGGCCAAAAGCAGGAATCGGTCCTAATCCATTAATCAATATCGGACAAAGTACGATATTGCTGATGTTGGCAATCCAAAGGCTTTTCATCGCTATGGCCGCATTTCCCGCGCCCCTGAAAATTCCATTAATCAAGAATAATAAAGAGATCACAATACTTCCTCCCATCATAATCTGGATAAACGCAGTGCCATGTGCCGCAGCCTCTGCCGAAGCTCCCATTACGACCAATATATCAGTCCCATAATAAACACCAAGGATACTGATAATGATATTGATACCTACAGTTAATAATATCGCCTGCATACCCGCTTTGGCGGCAGCTACAGGATCTTTTTCTCCTATCCTTCTCGCCACTACGGCTGTCGCAGCCATACTGATCCCGATTGCCAAGGAGTAAATAATAGTTATTACAGATTCCGTTAGGCCAACAGTCTGTATCGCAAAACTGCTGTTTTCAAGATGGCCTACGAAATACAGGTCAACTAACGCAAATACAGATTCCATCATCATTTCAAGCATCATTGGTATCGCCAATAATACCACTGAAAGCCTGATACTACCAGTTGTAAAATCAATTTCCTCACCCTTAAGGGATTTTTTAATTACAGAGAAAATAGTATATAATACACCTTTTGAGGTTTGTAGTTGCGTCATAATAAGATTTTGAATGTAGGAATTATGAACGATATCGTCTTTTGTTAGCTGGCTAAAAAATTTCTTTTTAGAAGAAGTGGATGCCTGTAACAATCATAATTGCTGTGAATTGGTTTGGCAAATATATTATTTTTTTTCAAATGTAAGGATTTGTTTTTTGTAGTCCTTTGAGGACTTTAAGTACTGATAGGGTAGTATTTGTCGTAAAATAAAAAGCCGATAGGATTTCCTGTCGGCTTTTGTAATTGGAGTGAGGATAGTATAGTGATACTGTCCTAACAGGTATTTCTCCTGTTAGGTATTATTACTACTATTACTATTATTATTATTATTATTATCTCAACGAATTGTCCAATTTTCCAACGAATTTTCTAATTATTCCAATGCATTGTCTGCTAGAATCTATTTATCCTCATCTAACTCCATATTTCCTCTATTCTTATGGTTGTCCGGATGCGAATTAGGGTAACGGTTAGTAGCAACATCTGAGTTCCTGTCTTTATTCTCAACTTCTCTTTCAAGCTGTTCTTCTGAACTGGAATCACTTTGAGAACTGGCAGTTTTTTTAATTTGGCCTGCCTCGGAATCACCATCAGGGTTTCTTGCCCTGTCTACCTTTTTTGTATTGCCTTCATCATCAGTTTCAGTTTCAGCCTGTAGTTTACCCTTGGCAGGATTGTAATCAGAAGGGATATGCTCTCCACTAAATCCTTCGTTTACATCCTGTTCATTGTTTATTTTCTTATTTCCTAAATCTTTATTTTCCATGATGCTGTAATTTATAAATTAGTTCGTTTGCCTATATAATATTAAGACTTTTATACTCCACATACCATTCATTTAACATCGATTTTGGAAATTAGCGCAAATCCTTTACTGAAGTTTTTATCCTCATAAAACAAGCTTATCTTTGCAGTAATGAAGCAACAGCACTATATCATACACAAGCCTTATGGCTACCTGAGCCAGTTTATTTACGAATTGAAACGCAAAAAGAAACTGCTGGGAGAATTATATGACTTTCCTAAAGGTACTATGGCTATAGGACGACTCGATGAAGATTCAGAGGGATTGTTATTACTCACTACCGATGGTATGATGAGCGAAATCGTACGAAGTAAAAAAGTCAGCAAACAATACTTCGCGCAGGTAGATGGTGTAATCACCGATGAAGCTGTTACCCTATTAAAGAATGGGGTTGAAATAGGTTTTAACGGTAAGAAATATATCACCCGTAACTGTGAGGCATTTATACCTTCAACACCACCAGACTTTCCACCAAGGACCCAAAAGATCCGTGATGAAAGACATGGGCCTACAAGTTGGTTATCACTTACTTTAAATGAAGGCAAGTTCAGGCAGGTACGGAAAATGACCGCAGCTGTCGGATTTCCAACCCTCCGATTAATTCGCGTAAGGGTAGGGAATATTCATTTGGGTGATTTAAAATCTGGAGAAGTCAGGGAAGTAGATGATTTTGATGTGCTGTAGTAGCCTAGAGGCAAGAGGCAAGAAGCAAGAGGCAAGAAGCATGAAGCAACAGGCAATAAGTAATAGATATAACAAATAAAAAATCCGTTCCATCGCGTCATCCGCGTTCAATCATACAATAATATTCCGCCATCAAAATAAACCTGCCGCCGTGCAAGAATGGCAACAGACAAATTATAGGTAAAGTACAAACTACAATTTACAAACTACAGTATACAATTTACAAGCTACAATTTACAACATACAAATTCTCAAAAATGCTAAACATAGTCCTGGTTGAACCAGAAATCCCTAATAATACCGGAAATATCGGACGTCTTTGTGTAGGTACTGGGAACAGGCTGCACTTAATCCATCCATTTGGATTCCAAATCACCGATAAGAACCTGAAACGCTCAGGACTCGATTATTGGGTGCACCTTGATTGGAAAGAATACCAAAATGTACAGGAATGGGCCGTAATAGTTCCAGACCCTTCACGCGTTTTCCTGTTTAGTTCACATGCTGAAAAAACATATTACGAAAATGAATTCCTGGATGGAGACTGGCTGGTGTTTGGAAAAGAAAGTGTCGGATTAAGTAAGGAAGTATTGGAACAGTTCCCTAACCACCTCACAATCCCAATATCACCCCTCGTAAGAAGTTATAATCTTGCCAATTCCGTAGCATTTGCCATAGGAGAAGCCAAAAGGCAGATAGGTAAGTAAAATTTTTTATACATTTGGAATAAGGCCTTTCTTAGTTAATCTAAAGCAGGCACACTTGTTCTATACACTTTACAGGATTGCAATATGATAAATAAAACAGAACTCAGAAGTACCATTTTTAGGCATCTAGATGGACTGGCCACAGCACCCGTAGCAATAGCACTACACAAAAAAGGTGTTTTGGACTATTTACTACAGAGAAAAGAAGCAACACTAAGCGAACTTACGAGTCAATTCACTGCAAACGAAGGATACCTAAACGTCGGCCTGCGCGTTTTAGCTTCACAGGGATTTATTGATTATCATATTGATAACACAACAGATACGATCTCGTTTAAAATCAATGAAAAAAGCGCCGTTGCTTTTTCATTATTTTACTTATACCAGGATGTAGTAGACCTGCTTCATTTTTCAGAACAGTTCCACCCAAGAATTTTTGAGGAGGCGCCTTTCCAAAAGTTACACCTGATCCTCGAGAAGTACTCCGCCAATTACGGGATAACTTTTGCCGAAGATAAGCTGACAAATAGTTTACAACACCAGATTTTAAAACATATAGAAGGGTATCTGGTAGGGCCAACATTAGTAAGGCTGGGAATGAACGGAATGTTCCACAAATATTTCATGGAAATATCGTTCCGCCCTGAAGAATACCATCGCTCTCCTGAACAATTCGCTAAAATCCTGGACTTTTTGGTTTATCTGGGTTGGTTTACAGAGAAGAAAGGCAATTACCAGTTCACAGAAACAGGACTGTTTTATGCCAAACGGGCAACAGCCTACGGTGTAACAGTTTCATACCTGCCTACATTTGCCAAAATTGAAGAACTGATATTCGGTAATCCTTCTATCCTACGTATGCAGCCTGATGGCAGTGATGAGATTCATGTGGACCGTGAAATGAATGTTTGGGGGAGTGGTGGAGCACACGATACGTATTTTAAAGTCGTAGATGAAATCCTAATCCGCCTGTTTAATCTTCCGATTGAACAGCAGCCTAAAGGAATCCTGGATATGGGCTGCGGAAACGGTGCTTTCTTACAGCATATATTTGAGGTAATAGACAGGCAGACCCTAAGGGGGAAAATGCTTGACGATTATCCTTTGTTTTTGGTAGGGGTCGATTATAACCAGGCAGCCCTCAAAGTAACCCGGGCCAACTTAATCAAGGCTGATATCTGGGCCAAAGTAATCTGGGGTGATATAGGCAGGCCCGATTTACTCGCAAATGACCTTATGGAAAATTATACTATTGATCTAAAAGACCTGCTCAATGTTCGTACTTTTCTGGATCATAACCGAATCTGGGAAGAGCCATCCCAGCATACACCTGCAAGAATCAGTACATCTACAGGGGCATTTGCACATAGGGGTAAAAGAATCAGCAACAGCAGTGTAGAGGATAACCTTTTACTGCATTTAAAGAAATGGGCGCCTTATGTAAGTAAGTTTGGATTGTTATTGATTGAACTACATACCATAGCCCCATCGCTGACAGCTTCCCACTTAGGAAAAACTGCCGCCACAGCTTATGATGCGACACATGGATTTTCAGATCAGTATATCGTAGAAATAGAAGTATTCAACAGGATTGCCTCAGAAGCTGGTCTTTTTCCCGACCCGGATGTGTTCCGCAGATTCCCGGATGCCGATATTGCAACAGTAAGCATTAATCTGCTTAAAGGCAAACAATAATAAACGTAATGTAATATCGCGCAATCTAAAAACCTATCGCGCAAGATTATTAGAAAACGAACTTACAATAGCATTAGCTGTATCTTCCATAGAGGGTTTGACATCGTCAAAACCCTCTTTTAATTTACCCTCAGAAGTAAAGTAATCGGCTATTGTCGTATTTACAAGTTTTTCGTCATTGTCAAGTATTTCCTTTACCCTAAGAGAAAGCCTATAGGTCTTCTCCTTAAATTCGACTACAAGTGTATAACGGATTTTAAACGAATACGTCTCACCGCGATTGCGATAGAAAAAAGCATTGTCCTTAAGAGCGTCAATTTTCAATGAATTCGAAGTAACATCATAGACATCAGCCCCATTTTTTTTATTATAGGTGTCGGCCCAATATCTGGCCGAGTCCATCATGTTTTGCAAAGGTACCGGAGGATTGCTGATTTCTATCGCAGGAAATCCACCGGGAGTCAATTCCATTTTAGGTTGCGCAATTCCGAACGCAGAATAAAGAAAAAGCAATAGGAGTAATGTGTTTTTCATGATAAAGGGTTTCGTAATATCCAAAGATAACAGATAAATACGAAAGGTATATTGTAACTTGTGGAATGTATATTGTAAAATGTAAATGTATTTCACAAAATTGCAGAATGTATATTGTAAAATATATGTGTTGCAAATGTACACATACAGATCACGTGGCGCATCACACAATCCATTCCACCAACTACGTCGGCAATACCTCCCCATCTTTGGAGGAGTACCCGAAGGGCGGGGTGGTTTAGCTCAAAATTCAAATTAATAAAAAGTCTATTGAATAAATACAAATTTCCCCTTTTCCTTATCAAATAAGATGCTCTCATCTTTAAAAATAGCATCAAAAGCGTTAGCTGCAATTAATTCTTCCGGCGAACCCTGTACAATACTGTTGGGAGTCATCACAATCATCTCATCACTAAGTTGTATGGCCAGATCTATATCGTGCGTAGAAAACAGTATACATTTATTAGTTTCCAATGTAAGTTTTTTTAACAGCCTAAACAGTGTAGCCTTATGCAGTAAATCCAGATGGGTAGTAGGCTCATCGAGTATTATTAACGGAGTATCCTGTGCCAGTGCCCTCGCAATAAGTACTTTTTGTAATTGCCCATCACTGATCTCATAATGTCTTTTTTGTAGTAGGGGCTCTATTTGTGTAAGTGCGATTGCTTCGTTTATTTTTACAATATCTTCTTCTGTGAGTTTGCCTATCCAATTGGTATACGGCTGTCTACCCAATGCCACTAATTCAAAAACTGTCAGGTTACTGGGAGGCAGTTTTTCTGTCAATACAATACTGAGTTTCTGTGCCAAAGCCAATGGGTTATAACTATCTATAGGCTGCCCATCAAGTGATACCGAACCCGACAGCGGTTTCTGGATCCCAGTGATAGTCCGAAGCAGGGTTGATTTTCCCACTCCATTGGCACCTATAAGAGAGACCAATTTACCATGCCCTAAATTTAACCCAATATCTTGAGCAATAATAGTGCTGGTTTTGGTCGTATAACCAATACTTAACCCAGAGACAGATAAGACATTATTACTCATTTTCTACATTTTACAATATACAGTCTACAATTTGAATCTCTTACAATATACATTCCTCTAAAAGCTTCGTTTTTGTACTAATAGCCAAATCACTATTGGAGCACCTATAACCGAGGTAACTGCATTGATAGGCAAAGTAATATCCGTTCCCGGTAACTGACAGATGATATCGCAAAATAACATTATCATGGCCCCAAATAAAAGCGTACTCCAGAATAATTTATTATGGGCGCTGGTACGGAACACCAACTTCGCTATATGTGGTACTGCAAGGCCAATAAATGCGATCGGCCCGGCAAATGCAGTAATACTTCCTGCTAATATACTTGTAGCAAAAATAATAACTAACCGCATTTTCTTATAATTAAGTCCAACACTTTTAGCATAGTTCTCTCCCAATAATAAAGAATCCAAAGGTTTAATGCTATAGATACCCAGCGATAGCCCGATACCCACTGCAATAGCCAGTATACTTATCGATATCCACGAAAGGTTCCCAAGATTCCCAAGAGACCAAAATGTAAATTTCTGTAACTGTTCAGCATTGCTAAAATACGTAAGTACGGAGACCATGGCACTAGTAAAACTGCCAAACATCAATCCTACAATAAGAATAGCCATAGTATCCCTAAGTCTTTGGGAAACTACTAAAACAGCGATAAGTACACCAAAACTCCCAAGGCACGAAGCCAGTATGATACCATAGGATGACACCAAAAACGCAGCCATAAAACCAGGAAGAATCCCCGCACCCATAATCACAAAAGCAACTCCCAGACTGGAACCCGAACTCAGTCCCAATACATACGGACCAGCAAGCGGATTGCGGAATAAAGTCTGCATCAATAGCCCGCTTATGGATAATCCCATTCCCACAAGCATAGCAGTAATAGCTTTTGGCAACCTATAATTGACAACTATATAATCCCAGGTCTCTTTTGAAACCTGTTGGCCTGTAAGGCTGTTAATTACTTCTTTTATTGGTATGCGTACAGATCCCAGACTGATATTCAAAAGGAACAGCAACAGCGTGCCGACAATCAGCAATAAGAAAAGAAACGAATTTCGCTTGTTGTTACCCACTATTTTAATTTTTCAAAAAAGAATAACTGATGCTGTGGCAACAATTCGGGATGAAGGATCTTTACTATATCTTTTAATACGAGATCCGGACGGTTAGGCGCCAATTCGTAATAGATAACACCACCAGTTTTGCCTTTTTTAGTACTAAACGAATATACATTCTTATTTTTAAAGGCATCAAATTCACTGTAATGCGGATTGCTTTCAGTCATTTCTTTTAACGATGTGAATTGGCCGGGACCAATCCAGAAAATGGCACTTTTAGCTTTTTCCAATACAACTTCAAACGGAAGCGAAAGACTCCCGGTACCCGTAGTCTCACTCCACAAATAATTACCTTTGGCCTCGTTAATGAATAACGAACCCCAACTGTTCCCCTGAGGGAGGTACCATTGGTTTTCATATAAAGCACCTGCAAGTACCGTTGGTTTAATTGTTGCTTTTTTTGTGAGTTCCACAGTGGCACTATACTCTTTCTCAATCGAGGCAAATATAGCATCAGCCTTGGCTTCAAGGCCATATAAAATTCCAAAGAACTTAATCCACTCTGCTTTGCCAAGCGGAGACTGTTCATTCCAATCCCCATTAAGCAATACCTTTAGCCCACTCTTCTGTAGGTTGTCCAGAGTTGGGTTATTATTGTCTATACCATATCCAATAATCACATCGGGAGCAATATCAATTATGACTTCAGTATTCAGGTTTTGGTTGGAACCCAGTTCACGCACTTTTCCTGAATCGATTAACTTCCTGACCTTTTCAGAAGAGATGTATTCGGTATGGGGAAATCCGATTAAAGTATTTTCCACGCCTAACATCTCCAATGAGGGAATGTGTGTGGTAGAGGTGGCAACTATGGTTTTTATCGGAACGGGGATGACAGTGTATTGTTTTAAGCTGTCTGGTAACGCAGTATTTTTCTGTTGGAGTACGTAGGTATAATCTTTGGTAGCATTAGGCCAAGGGTTAGACACTTTCAGTATTGAGTAGCCATCGTATCTGTAAATTGAAAGGCCTTTGGCATAGCGGATTGTATTCTCAATTTTCGTTGGCTGGCCACTAGTTGTATTCTCATTATTTTTACAGCCATAAAGAGAAACCAGGAATAGAACAAATGTAATTTTAAGCAAATTGTTTTTCATACATAAAGTTTTGATGCTTCTGCAAAGGTAAACGGAATTACATTTTTATGCATAAAAAAATACTGGGGGTTTCAAATCGACATTTTTTAATAGCTTAAACTTAATCCAAAGTTTGTTAATACTGAGCTGCAGAAGCTATTTTAAACTCTTTTTTTGAAGAATAATCAAATTAATTTAAATATTCAAACAATATCTCTATATTTGTGGCCGAATAAGGTTGTGATTTTGAATATTGTAAATCACATTAAAAGGGAATTAGGTTTAAAACCTAAGCTGTTCCCGCAACTGTAAGCTATAAAGCTTTTGTTAACTGCAACACCACTGGGGTACTGGAATTTCAGTTCCCGGGAAGGTAAACAAAAAGACGCAAGCCAGGAGACCTGCCTTATTCTTAACACAAATATCAAATCTTCGGGAAAAAGATTTAGAGATTATGACTTTTAGAAAACTATACTTACTTGTTATTTGTCTGGTATGCCAATTTGCGTTGGCACAGAAAGACAGTGTCAACTATCTCGATGTTGTCAGGATCTCAGATACCCAGTTAAAAAACTTTAGCAATTCACAATCAGTGCTTAAGCTTAATGATTCTGTTATAAAAAAGAATCAGTCTTCACTGACCTCATTATTAAATTACAATTCGGTTATCTACTTTAAGGAAAATGGACTGGGTATGGTTTCGTCCCCTTCGTTTCGGGGGACCACTGCTCAACAGACAGCAGTGGTATGGAATGGAATCAATATCAATTCACAACTTAACGGACAAACAGATTTTAATACAGTCTCTACTAAAGACTTTAGTTCTATTTCAGTTCGTGCAGGTGGTGGAAGCGTTATTTATGGCAGTAGTGCCATTGGCGGAAGTATTCACCTGAATAATGATCTTGATTTTAACCGTCCGCTGACTAATGAGCTAAGGCTAAATTATGGCAGCTTCAATACGTTTGCAGGAAATTATAAAATAGGTATTGCAACTGATAAAGCCAGCTTCCAAGCCAGTATCAGCCGTAACAGTTCTGATAATGATTATGATTATGTAGATTCAGACTGGAAGAATTTGAACGGGCAATATCACAATACCAGCCTCAGCACTGCTTTCGGATATAAAATTAATAAAAGCAACTACATCAAACTATATAGCCAGTTGTTTGATAGTGAAAGGCATTTTTCACTGATCTTTCCATCGGACTCAAAAACAAAATACCAGGACTTAAATACCAGAAACCTTGTAGAATGGGATTATTTTACCGGTAGGCTTACTTCAAAGATTAAGGTAGCAGCACTTAGCGAAAAATACAGATACTTTGGTAACGTAACTTCAGATCTCTTCACTTATGGCAAGGTACAGACTTACATAGCCAAATACGATCTTGCCTATGATGCGGGAAAGGGTATGCGCTTTAATACTATAGTAGATTATACTCAGAATAAAGGAAACGGATCAGATATCTCTAATGATAAAAGGGAGATAGGTTCAGCCAGCCTTTTATTTTCATATCGGATGACACCAAAATTTAGCTATGAAGCCAGTATAAGAAAAGAAGTGACTTCAAATTACAAAAGCCCTGTATTATATGCAATAGGTGGTACTTACGATTTTACCGATTATTATAGTCTTAAGATCAATGGTTCTAAAAACTTTAGGGTTCCTACTTTTAATGATCTTTATTGGCAGCCCGGAGGTAATCCTGATTTAAAACCAGAGTATTCTCATCAGGCAGAATTGGGAAATGACTTCCATTTCAAAAGTTTTACTATTACACTCACTGGTTATTATATCAAGATCAAGGATATGTTGCGTTGGGTTCCAATGGGTGCGCAATGGTCCCCACAAAATACGAATAAGGTCAGGACGTATGGCGGCGAAGTATTGGCTGGCTACACCTACAATTTAGGCTTGCATCAGTTCAAACTAAATGGAACCTATGCCTATACTGTTTCTGAGGACACGGAAATGAAAAAGCAACTGATTTATGTGCCTTATCATAAAGCTACAACAGCCTTGTCGTATAATTTCAAAAAGTTATCGGCAGCTTACCAGTTTTTATTCAATGGCGAGGTTTTTACGCGTTCTGATAACGATGCTACCTACAACATTAATTCTTATATGGTCAGTAACGTATCGATTGATTATGACTTTGGAACAAAAAATAGTTACCAACTCGGGTTTCAGGTATTGAACCTGTGGAATGAAAAATATGAAAGTGTAGAAAGCAGGTATCTACCAGGAAGAAATTTTAATATGTACTTAAACCTTAAATTTTAATATGATGACAAAGTTGAACAGAATTTTTATGGTGCTTGCGATAAGCAGCCTTTTTATGGTTTCCTGTAGTAATGATGATGATGCATCTGATGCTCCACTAGGTGTTTATGATAATGGATTTTTTGTATTGAATGAAGGTGGTACTGCCGTATCAAGTTCATCGGTTACCTTTATCAGCAATTCAGGATCGGTTGAACAGAATGTATT
>Ga0247810_10002039_pt1 | contig 11662 bp, 3 predicted proteins | sample UWRJL119311C1_FD_179918 | JGI IMG/M metagenome (GOLD analysis project Ga0247810, IMG submission 179918) | Plant litter microbial communities from Arlington Agricultural Research Station in Wisconsin, United States - UWRJ-L119-311C-1 | ecosystem: Environmental > Terrestrial > Plant litter >...
AAAGGCAATAAAAAGCAAATCAGTTTTTAAAAATCTAAGTACCTGGAAAATTAATGTTCCGAAAGTGGAAACAAGTATTAAATTGGTACAGGCAGATAACAGTCACTTTGTACTTAAAGCGGGCAGTTTAGATTTATCAAAAATTAATGATGTTTTTATCACCTTTGATTATCGTGGCGATCGCGGAATTTGTATGATGAAAGGTGAACTGCAAACAGACGATCTTTACACCAGTAAACCCTGGACAGTAGGATTAAAACGTTATCAGGAAGCTTTAAAAACAAATGATATGTATTTTTATTTTATGCCGATGCAAAAAGATGCTCCTTATTTGAGTTATTTAGATAAAAATGTTTTGCCTGATTTTAGTGGTGATAAAAAAAGTTTTCTGGAAGTTAAACAACCTCAGATTTCGGTTGAATACAAGGTAAATATAGAGCTGAAATAATTACGCATTTATAAATTAAGGAATGATATCTTTAATGATTTAATACATTTTGATTACCATAAAAAAAATAACATGTTAAAAAAGAGTATTTATTTTTGTCTTCTGTGTCTAACATTCTTCACACTAAGCAGTTTTAAGGACGATGAGATTAATCTTGCCGGAACCTGGCATTTTGAAATTGACAGGACCGATAAAGGTATTGCTGAGAAATGGTATTCCAGAAACCTTTCTGATGTTATTAAGCTGCCGGGTTCTATGGCGGAGTTTTTAAAAGGAGACGAAATCACTTTAAAAACAAAATGGACAGGTTCTATTTATGATAGTTCATTTTATTTTATTCCCCGTTTAGAAAAATACCGTCAGCCCGGAAATATCCACATTCCGTTTTGGCTGACTCCGGCAAAACATTACGTAGGTGCAGCATGGTATCAAAAAGAAGTAAACATTCCGAAGAACTGGAAAGGCAAACGTATCATTCTTCATTTAGAAAGAACGCATATAGAAACCAGAGTTTGGATAAATGATAAGGAAATTGGATTGCAAAATTCACTGGTAGCGCCACATGTTTATGATCTGAGCCCGTATCTGACTTCGGGAAAACAGCGTATTTCTATTCGAATAGACAACCGAATCAAAGAAATCAATGTAGGTCCCGATTCGCATAGCATCACAGATCACACGCAGGGAAACTGGAATGGAATTATAGGTAAAATTACCTTAGAGGCTATTTCTCCCGTTTATATAGAAGATATTCAGGTATATCCTGATGTGAAAAACCGAAAAGCCCGTGTAAAGATTATATTGAATAACAGTACTTTAAATGATTTTAGCGGAAGCATTGCAATATCAGCTAAGAGTTTTAATGTTAAGGCTTCAGATGAAACTCAGGAAGTTGTCAGCAAAATAGCAATATCTAAATCAGATAGTAAAATCATAGAACTTGATTTGCCCTTTGGAAAAGGAATGCTAACCTGGGATGAATTTGATCCGGCTTTGTATCATCTGGATGTAAAATTAGCTTCAAAAGGGATAAGCGCTACTAAAAAAGTTCAGTTTGGAATGCGTGAATTCAAAATCAATGGAAATCAGTTTTTGATAAATGGTAATCCTGTTTTTCTTAGGGGAACCGTTCATAATTGCGAATTTCCGTTAACGGGTTATCCAGCAACCACGGTGGAAGCCTGGGAAAAAATATTCCAAAAAATAAAATCATATGGTTTGAATCACGTTCGTTTTCATTCGTGGTGTCCGCCTGAAGCTGCTTTTATTGCTGCTGATAAAGTAGGGCTTTATTTGCAGCCCGAAGGACCAAGTTGGCCAAATCACGGTCCTAAAATAGGACTAGGACAGCCAGTAGATCAGTTTTTATACGATGAAACGACAAGAATGGCAAAGCAATACGGAAATTATGCTTCTTTCACGATGTTGTCAGCAGGAAATGAGCCAGCAGGAAAACAGGTCGAATACCTGAATGCTTTTGTCGATTTTTGGAAGGCAAAAGACAGCAGAAGAGTATATACCGGAATGTCGGTAGGAGGAAGCTGGCCTGTGGTTCCTAATGCGGAATATCAGTCACGCGGAGGCGTGAGAGGTTTGAAGTGGGAAAACAGGCCTGAAACAGAATCGGATTTTAGCGCCGGAATTGCACCCTTTAAAGTTCCTTTTGTGGCACACGAAATTGGACAGTATTGTGTATTCCCAAATTTTGAGGAAATTCCAAAATATAAAGGAGTTTACAGGGCAAAAAACTTCGAAATGTTTCGTCAGGATCTGAAGGATCACTATATGGAAAACCAGTCCAAAGATTTTTTGAATGCTTCCGGAAAATTACAGGTTTTATGTTATAAGAATGAAATAGAAAAAATGCTGAGAACAAGCGGTTATGCAGGTTTTCAGGCATTAGGATTACAGGATTTTCCAGGTCAGGGAACAGCTTTAGTTGGAGTTTTGGATGCTTTTTTTCAGGAAAAAGGATATGTCACTTCTAAAGAATATTCGAGATTTTGTAATACAACGGTTCCTTTGGCAAAGATTCCGAAATTTGTTTATAATAATGGAGAAACCTTCAAAGCTGAAATTGTGCTTTTTCACTCCGGTAAAACTCCATTAAAGGAGGCGATAATCAGCTGGACAATTAAAGAAGAAAAGGGAAATATACTTTCTTCCGGAAGTTTTAATTCTAAAACGTACGAAAACGGAAATGGTTTATTTGTTGGAAATCTAACTTTTGCGTTGAACGGAATTAAAGCTGCTTCAAAATTAACTTTGGAAGTAAAAGTCAATGATACGACCTTTGCTAACGACTGGAATTTCTGGGTTTACCCTGAGAAAAACCCTGAAGTTTCTTCTTCTGTTTATTACACAACAGTGTTAGATAATAAGGCAAAAGAAGTACTGAATAAGGGAGGAAAAGTGTTTTTAAATGCTTCTGGAAAAGTAATAAAAGGAAAAGAAGTAGCAATGCATTTTCTGCCTGTTTTCTGGAACACATCCTGGTTTAAAATGAAGCCCCCACACGTTACCGGGATGTTGATCCAGAATGAAAGTCCTGCTTTTGAGGATTTTCCAACCAGTTATCACAGTGACCTGCAGTGGTGGGATATCCAAAACCGATCTCAGGTAATGAATCTGGAAGATTTTCCGGTTGATTTCCGTCCCTTGATTCAGCCAATCGATACTTGGTTCATGAACAGAAGACTGGCTTTAGTTTATGAAGCTAAAATGGGAAATGGAAAAATTATGGTCAGCAGTGCAGATCTTAGCGGTTTTGTTGATAAACCTGCTTCTAAAGCGCTGTATTATTCGCTGGAAAAGTATATGAATTCAGATCAGTTCGATCCGAAAAATACTTTGAGTTTAGAATTAATAGAAGATGTATTTGCGACACCTTCAAAAGAAACATTTAATACGTATACAAAGGATAGCCCTGATGAACTTAAGCCAAATTCAAATCAGAATAAAATAAAATAACCAGTTGGGTGTAATTATTATAAACGTCAGTTCGATTTTTTTTGTGCAGAAACGTAACAAAACTTTTAGATACGCTCCGCACTCGAAGTGACGTGTATCGAGAACCGTTTTTAATGATAATTTTTCTGTTCTCGATACAATTTTCTATCGAAAATCACTCGAACTGACGAAAAATTATCATCAAAAACTAATTACACCCAACGGGTTAAAATAGGTTTTTAATTAATATAACTATTGCTTAATTGTTGAGTAATTGTAAAAACAACACTTAAAAATATAAAATTTTCTCAGGATTGTACAGGATGCGGTCAAGTTATGCTGTTAGTATTTTTGATGCTATCAGGTTTCAAAAACACCTAATTTCCTTCGGCTATGTGTAAAAGAAATTTACTTATATTTTATTTCTTTCTTAGTAATTTTCTTGGATTTAGCTGTCTGGGACAAAAACTTTTTTTTGAAAAAATTTCAGGACAGGAAATAGATCCAAGTACTTCTATTCATGGCATTGCCAAAGATTCTGTTGGCTATATCTGGTTTGGAAGCTGGAATGGTGCTTACAGATACGACGGAAAATCATTTGATTTTTATTCCCATAACCCAAACGATAAAACCTCACTTCCCAACAATAGAATTAGAAATATAGTTTCAGATAAAAAATTGGGACTGTGGTTTTTGACTTTTGACTATAAATATGCAAAGTTCAATTATAAGTTAAACACTTTTAGCGTAATCGATAAAAAAGCTGTTCCAAATATTATAGTAACTGGGCTTAGCAATAATTCTAATATATTAAATAAAGATAAAATTGTTAATGGTAATTTTTATTATTTAACTGCCCATCAATTTATATCTGAGGATAAAAAGTCCGGAAAAAAAACACAGTATTTTGCCAATATAAATGAGCCGGGAAGTCTGCTGGATGATTTTATAACTTCGTTTTTAATCGATAATGAAAATATTATCTGGCTGGGAACCCGTGGAGGAGATATTTACAAAGCAAATCCAAATCGTAACCCATTTGATCTGCATTACAGCTACATCATAAAAAATCAAAAAACCAAATTAGCTGCTGTGCGGGCAATTCTGAAGGAAGATAACTCGATCTGGTTGGGAACAGATGAAGGAATCCTTATTTACAACGAGAATGGTTTAGACAAAAACCATCGTTTTTACAAATCTGGAAGTACTATCAATCAGGTCAGAACTTTATTTAAAGATTGCAACGGCGGTATTTGGATAGGAGGTACAAATGGTTTGGAGTTCTATGATCCAAAAAGTAATCAAACCAGACAAATTATTCGTAAAGGTTTATTAAAAACGATAGAACCGGTTTCCGTATTTGCCATAGAACCAGACGGAAACAAAGGTATTTGGGTGGGATTATATAACGGAATTGCATATATTGATTTTTCAAATTTTCAGTTAGAGTATTTTAATTTACAGGATAAAATAAACGATCATAGCGTTATGGATATTTTGTCCTTCGATGATCATAAAATTTGGCTGGCTACTGAAGGGAATGGAATTGTACAGCTCGAAATAGACAATAGCAAAGGAATCAAAATCAGTTCATCAAAGTCGCCTTTAAACAGCAAAACTTCAGGAAATATGATTTATGCCCTGCAAAAGGATAAGAAAGGGAATATTTGGGCGGGAACAAGTGATGGACTTTACAAAATGGATTCAAAGGCCATTAAAATTGAAAAAATAAAACTGCTTTCAGACAAACCAAATACGTATATATCATCTATAACTGATGATCAGCAAGGAAATATCTGGATTGCCCATAAAGAGGGAATTTCACAGATAAATGCTTCGTCAGGAGAAATTTCAAATTACCAGAAAAAAGATCAGTTTAATTCCTGGCGTTTTTTTGAAAGAGCCATTTATAAAGATCCGAAAAATAACAGAATCTATTTTGGAGGAAAAAACGGCTACGTATCGTTTGATCCCCGAAACATAAAAGCCCCATCAGTCAGTAATAAACTGATTTTAAAATCGCTTTATGTATTGAATCAGGAAGTAACCCCATTGGATACCATCTGGGAACGTCCCATTCTGACTAAAACATTATCTCAAACAAAGGATATTCAATTAGATTACGAAAACAGAAGTTTCACTATAGAGTTTTCATCCTTTAATTATTATGATAGCCGTAAGGAAGTTTTTGAATATATCTTAGAAGGGTTTGACGACAATTGGACAAAAACAAGCAGTCATAAAATTTCTTTTAATAAAATACCACCGGGCAGTTATACTTTTAAGGTTCGCTTATTGACTCCAAATGCAGTCAATATGCCTGAAGCCACATTGGATATTGATGTAAGTGCGCCGTGGTATGGAACCTGGATTGCTAAAATTATTTTTTTAGTTTTAATAGCAACATTAATATTCTGGGGATTTAAAGAAATTTTATACAGGGAACGTTTAAAAAATGACGTTATACTGGCAGAAAATAATCGTGAAAGACAAGAGGCACTGCATAAAGAAAAACTGGAGTTTTTTACCAATATCTCCCATGATCTAAAAACACCTTTAACTTTAATAACAGATCCGCTAAAACGCCTTGAAAGCAATAAAGCAGCTCCTGAGGACCGCGAATTGTATTTTTCGATTATAAACAGAAACGTAAGTAATCTGACAAGGATGATTAACCAAATTTTAGACTTTAGAAAATCGGAGTCCGGAAAATTGAAAATAAATGCCACTTCACAAAATTTTAATCAGTTTGCGGAAGAATGTTTCAGTCCGTATAAATTTATTGCCCTAAACAGAAATATAAATTTTGAATTTCAGATAAGCGAAACTTCATTAAGATGCAGCATGGATTTTGAAAAAGCGGAGCATATCATTAATAATATATTGTCCAATGCTTTTAAATATACTCCTGATGGCGGAACAATTATATTTTTGGCCGTTATTAATTATTTAAAATCTGCTGTCGAAATCAGTATTAAAGACAACGGGATAGGAATAAAACCATCGGAACTGGAGAAAATATTTGAACCTTTCAACACTGTTGGTCCAAGTCCTTATTTCGGTTCTTCTTCAGGAATAGGATTGTCATTGACCAGAAGTTTAGTTGAACTTCTCAAAGGCACTATTACTGTTGAAAGTGAACTTAATAAAGGAACAAAAGCATTTATTAGCCTGCCGTTTTCTGCGCCGGAAAATGATGATTTGAATCTGATCGAAGAAAATGAGCCTGTTGTAAAAGCGGAAAATATTCAGGAAATCAAACCGATTATTTTGGAAAATTCCAAACCAACAATCCTTATTGTTGAAGATAATTTGGATGTTCAGACTTATTTAGGGAAAGAATTGCAAAATGAATATATTCTGATTCAGGAATATAACGGAAGTAAAGGGCTGGAAGCCGCCATACAAAACATTCCCGATCTTATTGTTTCAGACATCATGATGCCGGAAATGCAGGGGACTGAATTTTGCAAAGCACTTAAAGACAATGAAAACACCTGTCATATTCCATTGATTTTTCTAACGGCAAAAGCATCTGATAAAGATCAGATTGAAGGTTTTAATCTTGGAGCAGAGGCATACGTAATGAAACCTTTTAATGTGGATATATTAAATGCCCAGATCAAAAGTGTTTTGCAGAACAGAATCAAAATTCAAAATTACTTATCGGGCATTAAAAAGATAAAAAAGCTTCAGAATGAAGTTTCAAGTCAGGATAAGATTTTTCTTGAAAAAGTGGTAGAAAAGATTACCGTTAATATTGAGGATACTGATTTTAATTCTGATGAACTGGCAAACGAACTGGCAGTCAGCCAAAGACAGCTGTACCGCAAAATAAAAAGCATTACCGGAAATACCGTTCACGAATTGATTACAAAGGTCAAGATGGAAAAGGCAGAAGAACTCTTAAAGAATGCAGACCTGAGTATATCTCAAATTGCCTACAAAGTTGGATTCTCAGAACCTTCTAATTTCTCCCGAACTTTTTCCAAGCATTTTGGATGCAGTCCTTCACAGTATTTGAAATAACCAAGAAGATTAATATTCCCTTTTATATTTCTGGAACCGTTTATTAGCGGTTCCTTTTTTTTGCATCTCATATACTATCATTATTCGGCTTTCAATATGATAGTATTCTTGAAATTTCAGTTATACAATCCTTCTCTTTTTTAACAGGTAATATAGACTTTACAATTTAAAATCTCCGGCTTTTAAGCTATCAGGAGCTGCTTTTTTGTGTCATATATTGACATTTGGCAGAATATGATTAGTGATGTCTATCACTGATAATTTAAGAAAAGGGATGAAATCTATATTTGCTACTTCATACAAATTGTTATGGATTTGATAAAAAATTATCAGTTTAATTATCAAACCAAAAATATAAATCAAATAAAATTAAATAATGAATGCTAAAGGTTTTTTTTGCACACTGATTCTATTGTGGTTCTGTAACGGGCTAATTGCTCAGGAGAATAAATCAGACAGAGTAAGGTATAATTTTAATTATGGCTGGAAATTAAATGTCGGAAATACTGCTGAAGCTGAAAAAGCCACATTTAATGACACTAAATGGACAGCTGTAAATCTTCCGTACGCATGGAATCAGGCAGAGGCTTTTAAATTAGTAATTACAGAACTGAGTACAAATATTGCCTGGTACCGTAAAACATTTAAGCTGCCTGCTGATGCTACTGATAAAAAAGTTTTCATAGAATTTGAGGGCGTACGCCAAATGGGCGAAGTGTATGTAAACGGCCAATATATAGGAAGACACGAAAATGGTGTTATGGCTTTTGGTTTTGACCTGACTCCGTTCTTAAAACCTTATCCGCAGGAAAATGTAATCGCAGTTAAAACAGATAATGACTGGAAATATAAAGAGAAACTTGGCGGTTCAGGATTTCAGTGGAACAATGATAATTTCAATGCCAATTATGGCGGAATTCCTAAAAATGTATTTCTGCACATTACCCCAAAAGTATATCAGACCCTTCCTTTATATTCTACTTTGGGAACTTCAGGGACTTATGTATATGCTACAGATATTGACATTGTCGCAAAAAAAGCCGTTGTAAATGTTTCTTCGCAGGTAAAAAATGAATCTTCAAAACCTATCGATGTTCAGTTAAAAGTTACTGTCGAAGATATGGACGGAAAAGCAGTGGCTTCGTTTGTTGGAGATGCTTATACACTTGCCCCTAACGGAATGAGGGATATAAAAGCGTTTCAAAATTTGAGCAATCTTAATTTTTGGAGCTGGGGTTACGGTTATTTATACAATATATACTCAGAAGTATTGGTAGATAATAAGCCTGTTGACAAGGTTGCAATCCGTACAGGGTTTCGCAAGACTAAGTTTGCAGATGGAATGGTGTGGCTGAACGACCGTGTGATCATGATGAAGGGATATGCACAGCGAACAAGTAACGAATGGCCTTCAGTAGGAATGTCTGTTCCTGCCTGGATGAGCGATTACAGCAATAGCCTAATGGTAAAAAGCAATGGAAATCTGGTAAGATGGATGCATGTTACGCCGTGGAAACAAGATGTTGAATCCTGTGACAGAGTAGGTTTAATTCAGGCTATGCCGGCCGGAGATTCTGAAGCAGATGTTCAGGGACGCAGATGGGAACAGCGTTTGGAATTGATGCGTGATGCGATTATTTACAACCGTAATAATCCAAGTATTTTGTTTTATGAGTCAGGAAATGAAGGCATTTCTGAGGCACACATGAAAGAGATGCTTACCATCAGAAACATGTACGATCCTTATGGAGGAAGAGCTATTGGAAGCCGTGAAATGCTGGACAGCAAATTTGCTGAATATGGAGGAGAGATGCTTTATATCAATAAAAGCACAAAACACCCTTTTTGGGCAACAGAATACAGCAGAGATGAAGGATTGCGTAAATATTGGGATGAATTTACACCTCCGTATCATAAGGAAGGAACAGGTGGCACAACCCATAAAAACGTCAATGGAAGTAAAGTAGCGGATGCCAGTCCTTATAACCACAATCAGGATAAACATGCTATTGAGAATGTAGTACGCTGGTATGACTACTGGGAAATGAGACCTGGAACAGGCGACAGGGTAAGTTCTGGCGGAGTGAATATCATCTTTAGTGATTCTAACACACACTTTAGAGGTCAGGAAAACTACCGAAGAAGTGGTGAAGTTGATGCAATGCGTATTACCAAGGACAATTATTTTTCCCATCAGGTAATATGGAACGGATGGGTTGATACCGATAAACCGGCTGCCTATATTATCGGACATTGGAATTATGAAAAAAATGTAAAAAAGGACATTACGGTAATCTCAACAGCCAATCAGATTGAGTTGTTTGTAAACAATACAAGTCTGGGCAAAGGAATCAAAACCAAAGAATTTTTGTTCACGTTCAAAAACGTGCAATTCAAACCAGGAGCAATCAAAGCGGTAGGGTATGATAAACAAGGAAAGGAAATCTGTACCTATCAAATAAAAACGGCCGGAAAACCAGCAGCCATTAAATTAAGTAAAATTGAAAGACCCGGAGGGATGAAAGCCGACGCAAGCGATTTGGCTATTGTGGAATTCGAAGTGGTAGATGATAAAGGAAATCGTTGTCCAACCGCATTAAATCTGGTTGATTTTAAAGTAGAAGGTGCCGGAACTTTTATAGGCGGAATTGCCCAGGGACCTGATAATTATATCGGATCAACAAAAATTCCTGTGGAGTGCGGGGTGAACAGAATATTGGTTAAATCTAAAGATACAGCTGGTATTATAACAATTAAAGCTTCATCTCCCTATTTAAAAAGTGATGTTTTGACCATCAATACTGTTAAATCCAATACGGACTTGTTATCAACGCAAATGCCTGCTGATAATATTCCGTCCTATACTGAAAAAGGTCCAACTCCGGCAACTCCATCTTTTAAAAGAGAGCGTACGTCTATTGCGATAATCAATGCGGTTGCAAATTCTAATCAGGCAGATGCAAAAAGCAGTTATGATGATAATGAACTGACGCAGTGGTCTAATAAAAAGGGTGAAAAAGCAATTATTGAATATGAATTGGAGCGTTCTGCTAATATCAATCAGGTTGTATTCAAACTGGCGGGCTGGAAAAGCAAAAAATATCCGCTAATAATTTCTATAGACAACAAAAAAGTTTTTGAAGGACGTACACCAACGAGCCTTGGATATGCCACTATCAATTTTGATCCGGCAAAAGGAAAAAAAGTCAAAATTGAACTGGCAGGTGATTCCAATGGCAGTGATGCAATTAATCTGGTGGAAATAACCGGAAAAGTGGACAAAGACGGACTTGCGGATGACGAAAAATCTTCAAAAAGCCTGCCGATAATTGAAATTGAATTTTATGAACCGGTGCAGTAGCATCATATAGAATTAATACTAACTAATCTAATAACTATTAACCAAATTTTTTATGAAACAATCATCGTTTAAGTTTCTCGTATTGTTTTCAATGTTATTTGCAGGGCTCAATGCAATAGCGCAAAAGAAGACTATTACAGGAGTTGTAAAAGATCCTCAGGGACTTTTAATTCCTGGAGCTAACATCATAATTAAGAATACGAAGACCCAGACCCAAACAGATTTTGACGGTAAATTTTCCCTCAGTGCAGCAGCAGGAGACGTCTTGGTAGTGTCTTTTATAGGAATGAAAAATACCGAAATCACTGTAAATGACCAATCTAATTATACCATTACCGTAAAGGAAGATTCTGCGCAGTTGAATGAGGTAGTGGTAGTAGGATACGGAACCAAACAAAAAGCAGACGTAACTGGTGCTGTTGCCAGTGCCAACTTAAAAGCTTTTGAAGATATTCCAAATCCAAACATCATTCAGAGTCTGCAGGGTAGTGTGCCTGGTTTAACTATCGGGCAGGTAAACAGTGCCGGAGCCACGCCAAGTATCAGAATCAGGGGGCAAAATTCACTTGCTGGAAATAACAACGCTTTAATTGTTGTGGACGGAATCGTGTACACAGGATCTCTTAATGATTTGAATCCTGATGACGTGGCCAACATAGATGTATTAAAAGATGCAAGTTCAACTGCTATTTACGGAGCGCAGGGAGCCAATGGAATTTTGATGATCACAACCAAAAAAGGAAAAAAGAATAAGGCACCACAAATCAATTTTTCAACGTCTTATACCACACAGACTCCTACAATAAATGTTGAACCTCTAAACCGGGGAGAATATTTGGACAAAGTGCGTGACCTTTATTGGAACAAATCCTATT
>Ga0247810_10002042_pt1 | contig 11651 bp, 10 predicted proteins | sample UWRJL119311C1_FD_179918 | JGI IMG/M metagenome (GOLD analysis project Ga0247810, IMG submission 179918) | Plant litter microbial communities from Arlington Agricultural Research Station in Wisconsin, United States - UWRJ-L119-311C-1 | ecosystem: Environmental > Terrestrial > Plant litter >...
GGTAAAACGCGAAACGTCAGACGCTGTTTCGATTCTTTTTAATGTTCCTGAAGAACTAAAACCAGACTATACATTTATAGCCGGGCAATACATAAATTTAAAATTAACCCTTGATAATCAGGAAATTCGTCGTGCTTATTCTATTTGCTCAGCACCGGAAAGCGGCGAATTAAGAATTGCTGTAAAAGGAGTTAAAAATGGTTTGTTTTCACAATTTGCCAATACCAAACTAAAAGCAGGAGATGTTCTTGAAGTAGGTCATCCCGAAGGAAAATTCACGTTTGAGCCAGATGCCGAAAGACAAAAAAACTACGCCGCTTTTGTTGCCGGAAGCGGAATTACTCCTGTACTTTCTATCATAAAATCGGTTTTAAAAAGTGAACCAAAAAGCACATTTGTACTGGTTTACGGAAATAAAACTCCTGATGAAACTATTTTTCACCAGGAACTGCACGATCTGCAATTGCAATATGTAGGCCGTCTTTTCGTGCATTATGTATTCAGTCAGGCTAAAGCCGAAAATGCTTTGTTTGGAAGAATCGACAAATCGGCGGTGAATTTTGTTTTGAACAACAAACACAAAGAATTACAATTTGATAAATTCTATTTGTGTGGTCCCGAAGAAATGATCAATACAGTTTGTGCAATTTTGAAAGAGAAAAACGTAAAAGACTCCGCTATTAAGTTCGAACTTTTTACTTCTTCTTCACAGGAACAAGAAATAAAAACTTCATTAGAAGGTCATACAAAAATCACTGTTTTGGTTGATGATGACGAAGTTTGTTTTGAAATGTCTCAGAAACAAACCATTTTGGATGCTGCCTTAAAACAAGGAATTGATGCACCCTATTCCTGCCAAGGCGGAATTTGCAGCAGCTGTTTAGCCCGTATCACTTCGGGAACTGCAGAGATGACAAAAAATTCTATTTTAACCGATAAAGAAATTGCTTCCGGTTTAGTTTTGACTTGTCAGGCGCACCCAACTTCAGAATCTATTTATGTAGATTTTGATGATGTTTAGAGATTAAATTCCAAAAATATAAAATTCCAAATTCCAACTTTACAATTGGGATTTGGAATTTTTTATAGAATTATAAAAAAGCATTCCAAAAGAACATATTTTTTTGTCTTTTATTCTCTTCTTTATCTTCTCCATAGCTGAACCAATCCTTTGTTTTTTCTTCTAGCAACAATTTTAGCTCCTTTACTTCATATGTTTTTTTGGCAGTAATTGGCTTAATCTCTGACTTGTTACTGATTTCTAAATCTATTTTTGTAGCTATAAATGAGGTATATAATCTTGGTATTGTAAGACCCAAAATCATACCTGGCAAACCATTTACAGAACAAGGACCACCAGAAATGGTTATGTCATCTGTGTAAAAAGCAAATACATATACATCATCCATAATTTTGCCTACAGCTTTTCGGCAATTATAGCCTGCTATTTCCCGATGTTCATTTGTAATTTTCCATTCTATGTTTGAAATACTATCTGCTATTACAAAATTTGTCCCCAGTATTTGTTTTTGTATGTTCATTTTTCCTGAGGGAAAATCAAAATACCAGGTGTTTTCTTCATCTATCTCTTTTTGGTATTTTGGTATTCTTGTTTTCGGACTCCATCTATTAAACTTATAGATGCTTTTATTGTCTGAAAAAGTATAAGTGAAATAGGATATTTTCAAGTCAGACAGATTTTCTTTCACCATCTCATCCCAACTGTGATTACTCATTGTTTTTATGAGATTTGTATTCACTTCATATTCAATCACAGCTTTATCTATAAACTGCTGTGCTTTTGCTGTGCTTGTAAAAATTAATGCTGCTATAAAAAAAAGTAGTGATTTCATAAATATTCCTATTATTATTTTTCATCAATCTATTGAATTTTAGATTGATAACTTAATTTTAGATGGCTTATATTTCTGTTTTTTAAATATATCTAAACAGTTTCTAAACTATTTTTTTGCTGTAATGTCCTTGTTTTTAAAATTCCAGGTAAAGCCTACCATTGCATATCGTTTTAGTCTGCTGTTTTGTTCCTCTCCTATTACGTTTTCATAAACATATCGCCTGATTCCTATATTTTGATTCAAAATATCCCTTATCATAATATAAGCAGTGAACTCATCTTTCTTAAAAGTGCGCTGCAATCTTGCATTCCATAATTGATTAGTAAGGTTGTCTTGAAAATCAACCGTTTTTTGACGAGTATTTAAATTGTAGTCTGTGGAGAGTTTCCATTTTTCTCTGAAATAAACTCCTATGTCCAAGCCCAAATTATTAGTATTAAATGATTTTATTTCATCATTTTGTGATGTACTGTTTCTGTTATTTGAGAAATAATTACTAAGGTTAAATTCATATTTTTTTTCTTTTGTCTTAAATAAACTGAAAATCCTGAATTTAAAGTATTGGAGTTGCTGATAATATTATTAATACTACTTACTGATCTGTTATAATTAAGAGTCGGATTAAGATTAACAAATAAATCTATTTTTTTTACCTTAAATCCATATCCAATGTAAAAATTACCGGAAAAATTACCGTTCGTATTTATGGGTTTAGTAATTGTTTGAGCACTTTCCGGATCTATAATTTTATTGTACGAAATTAAATTAGAAGTTGTTCTTAAAGAAATATTTTGGTAAAATTGCGTTTCTGTCAAAATACTATAACTGTTGTTTGATATGTTCATAGTATGTGTAAAGGATGGCTTTAAATCCGGATTACCTATAAATTGATTAAAGAAATCCTGATTATTTCTTAAAGGCTGTAATTGATCAATACTGGGCTGTTTGGTTGCGCCGTTGTAGTTGATACGCAAATTACTGTTATTTTTATACTTATAAGAAAAATTTGCCATTGGAAAAAAGTTAACGTAATGACGTTTATGTTCCTTATTTAATGTTTGATCTTGCAAATTAAATGAAGTAAAACCGAAACCACTTCCAAAACTATAATTGATTTTTTTTGCATTGTAGCTCAATTTTAAATTGGGTTTGTTGGTTGTTATTCTCTGTTCAAACTGGTTTGATAAAGAATTTACAAGCAAATCATAATCACCTGTATCTTCAGAATAATCATAAGTTAAATAATTACTTTTGCCATTGTTATGAGTAATCTGATAAGCAAACTGCAATGCAAAACTTTTGCTAAGAGGTTCTGTATAAGTAATGTCTACTGCTAAATTTTGATTTGTTTTATCTCCTTTTTTGTTTTGATCCACATCATTCCGCTCAGAAAAAACACCTTCCTCATAACTTTCGTTAAAAGATTTTAAAAAATTATTCGAATTTGTATTTAACAAATTCCAGCTGCCATTTATAGAAAATGTGCGGCGCTGTTTAGCAAATTTATGTTTAAATAAAACGTTTGCCTGCAAAGATTGCTTGTCCGAATTTGTAATAATTTTTTTTTGCTGTCTGTTTTTTAATAATCCATCATTTCCCGTAGTTTCTCCATTTGTAAATTCATCGCTTTCTGTATTATAAAAATTAGTTTTAGAGGTAAACTTTATAGAATTTACAGAGTCTAATTTTACGTCATAAGAAACATTAAATTTAATGTTACCTCTGTCTACATTGCTTACTGTTGAAGTATTTTCATTTAACTGACTTTCTCCTACTTGTGTTTTAGTACTTCTGTTGTTATTGTTAGTGTAGATTTGCTTATTATATTTTGGCGATAGATTTAATGTTTGCTTATCATTCCACTTGTTGCTGTACTGCAATCCTGCGTTAGTGTTTTTAATAAAACCATTTTGGGTATCAACATAAGGTTCTTCATCATTGTCGCCGCCTGTCCATTCATAACTTACATTTCCATCGTCATCCATATTCATGCTTATATCATCACGACCTCCAAATTTATCATTGTCATTCCAATCAAGTCCATCTTGTCCCGTGTTGCCATTTAATAAAAAAGCGGATAGTTTTCTTTTACCTTTAAAACTGCTAAACATCGAATTGATATTATATCGGGAATCAGCATCTGTAAAGGGTTGATTTGCTGCGTCTATCTTACCAAAATAACCTTTCTTTGCATCTTCTTTTAATTTCAGGTTAATTGTTTTTTTTGTTTCGCCATCATCAATTCCGGTAAACTCGGCCTGATCGCTTTTTTTATTAAAAACCTGTACTTCTTTTACCGCATCTGCTCTTAAGTTTTTTACAGCCATGCCGGGGTCATCACCAAAAAATTCTTCACCATCTACTAAAACCTTTTCTACAGTTTCACCCATTGCTTTTATGGTACCGTTCTTATCTACTTGTATGCCCGGAAGTTTTTTTAATAATTCTTCCACGTTTGCATTAGCATCCACTTTAAAATCACTTGCCCTGTAACTTGTTGTATCGCCTTTAATTCTAATGGAACCTGCCTTTATAATTACCTCTTTCAGCAGTTTCATTTTGCTTATCAACGAAATGTTTCCAATGTTGTTTTCGCCATCTTTAACAGTTAAGGAGTCTAAATAGTCTGCATATTGACTATGGGTTGTCATCAGGATATAGTTCCCTGCTTTTATATTTTTGATATTAAATTTTCCCTCTTTATCTGATCGGGTAAATTTGTATAAAATAGAGTCTTTGGGAGTTAATAAAGCAACAACCGAATTATAAATGGGGGTATTTTCGCCACCATCAGATAAAACACCGGAAAGATTTGATTTTTGAGAAAACGATGAAAAAGAGAATAACAACAAAATTGCAATTGTAATTTTTTGCATAAATGGTTTCTGATTTATAAACATTTATTCAGCTTCTGATTTGTAAGTCCTAACTCACAGCCGCCGAAAGTACATTAATGCCAGAAACCCATCTGTTAAATAATTGATAAAATTATTCTTCCAAAAAAAACAAAACAATAATAGTCTTATTTGTTTAATTTTATTTTAACTCACTTTAATTAAGTTATTTAAAACTTTTACAACAGAGTCTACTGTAATTGTTGACATAGCGTCTTTATAGCCTTCAACAATTTTATTTCCATAAACCGAAGTTGGCAATTTTGGGTATTGATTTCGGTCTGAAGTCAAAGCGTTTTCCAAACTTTGATTGAATGGCAAAAATCCTGCGTATGGATGTGTTGCACCCCAGAGTGTCATAACTCTTACACCCAGCATTGCAGCAATATGTGCATTCCCCGAATCCATAGAAAGCATAACATCAAGATTACTGATCAATTGTAATTCCTGATGAAATTTAATTTTTCCAGCCATATTGATTACATTTTCAAATGGTTTTGAAAGCGAATTCAAAATTTCAATTTCATTTTTACCTCCACCAAAAAGAAGGATTTTATAATTTGGATTTTCTGCCAATTTCGAAATAACTTCCGTCATTAAATCGATCGGATAAACCTTAGAATCATATTGTGCAAAAGGTGCAATTCCGATTAATTTTTGATTTTTATCTGCAATAATTTCTAAAATATCTGAACTCAAATTTGCCTTTTCAGGAAATTCCGGATTCGATAAATCTAATGGAAAATCCAGTTCTTCAAACACTTTGGAGTGTCTTTCGAACATGGTTGGCAATTGCCTGAAAATTTTATTTTCTGACCGAGTCAGTTCTTTTTTACCTTCCCGACCTTTATCAACAGTGGCTATTTTTTTTCCGCTTAAAGCGAAAAGCAAACTCACAACCTTAGATCTTAAAACGTTATGAAGATCTGCAAAAGCGTCAATTTTGAGTTTTTTAAAGTCTTTATATAATCGTAATAATCCTAAAAAACCTTTGTGTCTTTCTTTTTCATCAAAAGCAAAAAATTGAAGATTCGGAATTCCGTCAAAAAATGGTTTAAAAAACGGACGAGAAATTACGGTCAGTTTTACCTCGGGATATTGTTTTACAAAAGCGCGTAAAACAGGAACCGTCATGGCGACATCTCCCATTGCGGACAGTCTCATGACGGCTATATGCTTAATCTTATTGGACAATTCTGCCAATTATTTTTTGTTTTGGTATAATACAGGATTCAATTCATCGTCGTTATACATTTTCATTTGTTTGTAAACTTTCATGAATTTTTCACCACTTTCGATGTCAGCTAATAAATCATCAATGGCTGTTGATAAATCGCTTCTCTGCTCTAAAAGAATATTTAATTTTTCCTGACATTTATATCTGTGTTCTTGAGAAGCTTCTGCACGTGTCGCTTCTTCCTGCATATGAAAAATTTTCAATGCCAGAATTGACAATCTGTCAAATGCCCAAGCCGGACTTTCTGAGTTGATTTTTGCTCCGTCTTTTGCTTTTACATTACTGTATTTTTGCAAAAAGTAGCTGTCAATATATTCCACCATATCAGTACGTTCCTGATTAGAAGCATCAATTTTTCTTTTCAAAGTCAAAGCTGCTACAGGATCAATTTGCGGGTCACGAATGATATCTTCATAATGCCATTGAACGGTGTCTATCCAGTTTTTTAAATATAATAAATGTTCAAATTTGTCTTTTGGAAATGGATTGTTTATCGGTTGATCAACGCTGTCAAATTGGTGATAATCTTTGATGCTTTGTTCGAAAACAGAATATGCTAATTTTGAAAACATGTCTTTATTTTTTATATACACAAAGATACTTTTTATACTTTTATAGGACGAAAAAAACTAATAATTTTTCATTTTCTGACATAAACAATCCATAATTCTAATAATTCATTATGAAAATCCATTATATCTCTGAAAATAACAGTGTTCTAAATCACTTTTTAGGACAAATCCGAAACATTCATGTCCAGAACGACAGCATGCGTTTTCGAAGAAATATAGAACGAATTGGCGAAATCATGGCATATGAACTGAGCAAAAATCTTTCATATAAAAACGTAGAAATCCAAACACCGCTTGGCATTAAAAAAACTACTGAAATTGAAAGTGATTTGGTTTTGTGTTCTGTTTTAAGAGCAGGATTACCACTTCATAATGGTTTTCTAAATTATTTTGACCATGCTGAAAACAGCTTTGTTTCAGCCTCCAGATATCATCCAAACAATGATGATGAGTTTGAAATTTTAGTGGAGTATCAAGCACTTTCCAACTTGAATAATAAAACTGTTTTGCTTCTTGATCCCATGTTGGCAACGGGTCAATCAATTGTAGCCGTTCATGAAAAATTAGTTCAAAACGCGGTTCCAAAAGAGATTCATATTGTAGTCGTTATTGCCGCACCTGAAGGAGTTACGTATCTTGAAAAAAACCTCCCGGACAATTGTCATTTATGGGTTGCTGCCTTAGACGAAAAATTAAACGAGAAAAACTACATTGTGCCAGGACTTGGCGATGCCGGCGATCTTGCTTACGGAAGTAAATTATAGCTGAGAGAAAAAAGTAAATAAACTACAACAAATAAGTACATAAAATACAATTTCTTTATTTAGTTTTTGCTGCATATATTCAATACTACTTGATGCCATCATTGTCAAAGGCGTAATGCTAAACAATAATAAATCATTGCTTTTGTTTGGTGAAAGAATAAAAACAAAAAGAGCTATGAAAAAACAAGCGACAACCTTTTTGTATGAAGTATGCACAATTTGTGGTCTGTCTGATAAGGTTGTTAACATTGAAACTACAAAAAATAAAACTACTGCAACATAGATTGAAAATGCTCCGTTTTCGTAATTGTTTTTAAAATAATCAATTCTCAAATCAATAACTGCCCTATCCTGAATAAATTTTATGGCATCGAAATTGAACATTAAGGATGTCGTTAAAAATAATAATGCAACTGCCAAAAGAGCAATAAATGGTAAAATCCAATTTCTATAATCTCTCGAAACGTGGAAAATTATCGATATAAAAACCAATATCAGGAAAAGAATACACCAAAACTGAAATAACGCAGCCACTAAAATCCAAAAAGAAGCATCGAATATTTTTTCTTTTGAAGCTTTTAGCGATTGTAAGGAAATTAATCTTCTGAGCGCCAATAACAGAAAAAAGTTAGCATATATAACGTTTGGATTATTGAATATTGTCGGGAAAAACAATAAGAATAATAAATAAAAAAGTATTGCGTACCCATTGTCTTTACTCAGCCCGTTCTTTTTAACGATGAAATTTATCAGAAAAAAGGAAGCAAAAATAAAGCATAATAAACTTACTTTTTGAAACGCCAAAAAATAAGAACTCATCCATGATGGTTCCTGAATTTGAAACAGAAAAAAGAAAACCAGTATTAAAATTACAACCAAAGAATAATTTAATGGTGTAGATTTTTTAAAAACACTTGTTATCATAAGGATATTTTATACTTTTGTGACTGTAAATATAATACTTGTTTAAAAAGGAAAACCTAACAAGTTGAAAAAAAGATTCTATTACCTGAATTTTGACTTCAATGTGTTACATAACAATAAATAACATATAATTTTATAAATTATGACAGCTTTTTTCGAAGGAATACAATACTTATTCGTTAACATTTTATTTGCCCCACTTGACTTCTTACGTCGTTTGGAACTTATTAGCTGGTTTGGAGCAAATACAATTAACTGGATTTTTATGATTATCTGTTCTGCAGCAATCGTATATTGGATTAAACAATTACGTATTTTTGATGACGCAGGAACGGAAAACCAAGATACTACGGCTCATTCATTTTTAAAATAAAAAAAACTAACCCTTTTTCAAGGGTTAGAGAATTTATTTAAATTAAATCGAAACCAATATCTTTTCTAAAATACATCTTATCAAAATTTAGTTTATCTATATTTTGGTAAGATTTTTTTATGGCCTGTTGGAAATCGTCTCCATAAGATGTTACAGTCAAAACACGTCCTCCATTACTAACGACATTTCCGTTATCTAATTTTGTTCCCGCGTGAAAAACTATAGAATCTGTGATGTTTTCTAATCCTGTAATTACTTTTCCTTTTTCGAAATCTTCAGGATATCCTCCAGAAACGACCATAATTGTAGTCGCACTTCTAGGATCAACTTCTAACTCGAAAGTATCTAACTTTTGATCTGCCACAGACTGAAACAATGCTACCAAGTCAGATTTTAATCTTGGAACCACAACTTCAGTTTCAGGATCGCCCATTCTGACGTTGTATTCAATAACAATTGGCTCATTTTTTACATTGATTAAACCAATAAATACAAAACCTTTATATTCGATTCCGTCTTTTTGAAAACCCTCGATTGTTGGTTTTACGATACGGGTTTCAATTTTTTCCATCAAAACAGCATCAACGTAAGGAACTGGAGAAACTGCTCCCATTCCACCTGTATTTAACCCTGTATCTCCTTCTCCAATTCTTTTGTAATCTTTTGCTGTTGGAAGGATTTTATAGCTTTTCCCGTCAGTTAGAACGAAACAGCTTAATTCTATTCCGTCCAGAAATTCTTCTATAACTACTTTTGAACTTGCTGCGCCAAATTTTTCGTGAACCAGCATGTTTCTTAATTCCGCTTTTGCTTCTTCTATATCGTGTATAATCAAAACTCCTTTTCCGGCAGCTAAACCATCTGCTTTTAAAACGTATGGTGGTTGTAAAGTTTCAAGAAACGCACATCCATTTTCTACTGTTTCAGCAGTAAAACTGTCATAAGCCGCAGTTGGAATATTATGTTTGATTAAAAATTCTTTAGCAAATTCTTTACTTCCTTCTAACTGAGCTCCTAATTTTGATGGCCCAATAACCGGAATATGATTTAAACTTTCGTCGTTTTTAAAATAATCGTAAATACCTTTTACCAACGGATCTTCAGGTCCAACGACTACCATTTTTACATTTTCTTTTAGTACAAATGCTTTTATGGCATCAAAATCGGTTGGAGACATATCAACGTTTGTAGCAATTCCAGCCGTTCCAGCATTTCCTGGTGCAACAAAAAGTTTTTCGCAAAGCGGACTCTGAATCATTTTCCACGCAAAAGCATGCTCTCTTCCGCCTGATCCCAATAGTAAAATTGTCATGGTATAGTTGTATTTAGTTGTGGTGCAAAAATAATTGCTTTTGTACGTAAAAAATAATTAAATCTTAAAAAGTTGTTGATTGTTCTCTATTAGTAATTGGATAATATTATTTTTGATGAAAATTAATCTTCCAAAAATGATTTCTCTTTTCGATATTTCACTTCAGTTAAATGGTTTTCCGATAAAGAAAGCCAAAGCCGAATTAGACCGAATTGTAAATTTATCCGAAGAAGATTATCGTGTTTTTCTTCAAAATAAAAAAGAAGAAATTGTTGCTTTTCATTTACAAAACAATTCCTTTTATCAGGAATTAGTTGGAAGCAAAACTGCTCAAAAATGGGAGGATTTACCCATTTTAAACAAACAAAATCTACAGAAACCACTCGAACAAAGACTTTCAAAAAGATATACTTTAAAAAGTGTTTACCTCAACAAAACCTCCGGTTCCAGTGGCACTCCTTTTGTTTTTGCCAAAGATAAATATGCTCACGCCCTAACCTGGGCTTCGAATATGATGCGTTTTGGATGGTTCAATATCGATTTTAATCGTTCTTATCAGGCTCGTTTTTACGGTATTCCGATGGATTTTATTGGCTATCAAAAAGAACGTTTTAAAGATTTTTTAAGCCGTCGTTTTCGTTTTCCTGTTTTCGATTTATCTAATGAAGTTTTGGATAAATTTCTTCAGAAATTTAAAACCAAAAAATTCGATTACCTCAACGGTTATACCAGCTCGATTGTTTTATTTGCCAAATATTTAGAGCAAAAAAATATCATATTAAAAGAAATATGCCCAACATTAAAAGCTTGTTTTGTTACTTCGGAAATGCTTTTTGAATCAGATAAAAAATTATTGAAAAAGCAATTTGGTATTCCGATTATTAATGAATATGGAGCATCAGAATTAGATTTAATTGCTTTTGAAAATCCAAGTGGCGAATGGCAAGTTAATGCTGAAACTCTTTTTGTAGAGATTTTAGATGAAAATAACAATGTTCTGCCTTACGGAGAAGAAGGCCGAATTGTAATTACTTCTCTCTTCAATAAAGCCAATCCCTTTATCAGATATGAAATTGGCGATATCGGAATTTTAGATGAAAAAAGTACGCCGCAAAAACCAATTCTAAAGAAATTAATTGGAAGAACAAACGACATTGCCATTTTGCCAAGTGGAAAAAAATCGCCTGGATTGACGTTTTATTATGTTACCAAAAGCATTATTGAAGATGATGGAAATGTCAAAGAATTTATCATCAAACAAACCCAATTAGATACTTTTGAAATTGAATATGTTTCTGAAAAAAGATTGAATGCAGAACAAATCCAAAAAATAGAAGAAGCGATTTCCTTGTATCTTGAACCCAATTTAAACTTCGCTTTTATCCGAAAAAAAGTTTTAGAAAGAACCAATCGTGGAAAATTAAAGCAATTTAAATCTTTTTTATAACATAAATAAAATCTTACATTTGTTTTTACTATTTAAAACTTATGGAGAATCAATCTTTACTTTCAGAAGAAACTATTTCTGATAAAATATATTTTATCCGCAATCAAAAAGTTATGCTTGACAGTGACCTTGCATCACTTTATGGAGTTGAAACAAAAAGATTAAATGAACAGGTAAAAAGAAATTTATCTCGATTTTCTGGTGATTTTATGTTTCAACTTACTGAAAATGAATATAATTCTTCAAGGTCGCAAATTGCGACCTTGAAGAAT
>Ga0247810_10002045_pt1 | contig 11644 bp, 7 predicted proteins | sample UWRJL119311C1_FD_179918 | JGI IMG/M metagenome (GOLD analysis project Ga0247810, IMG submission 179918) | Plant litter microbial communities from Arlington Agricultural Research Station in Wisconsin, United States - UWRJ-L119-311C-1 | ecosystem: Environmental > Terrestrial > Plant litter >...
CGGAAAATTCATACTTATCGCTTTTTATAGAAGCAATACCTATGAGTTTACAGTTAAATTATGTTGATTTTTCTAAAGGTAAATTAAGTGGATCCAAGACTCAGGACGATGTTTTTAAATATGAAGCTGCTATGGCTAAGATCAAATTAAGATATAAAAAAGAGTATGATCACTATTTAGCACTTAGAAAAAAATATGCTGATGCTGCTGCAGCTAAAAAGAGCGAAGACGTATTAGAAGCAATTAAATATGAGTCTAATGATGCCGGTAATCTTTTGGAACCGATGTACAAAGAAATGGAACAAGCGGGTCTGAAATTCATGAAAGAGAATTCGCAATCGTATTACAGTTTATTTTTGTTAAGAGGCTATACAGATAAGCTGAATTATGAAGAGGCAAAATCGCTGTACGACAGTTTTAATCCGAAATTTAAAAAAGGAAAATCGGCTCAGGATTTAGCTGCTGAAATTGAAAACATGAAAAAAGGGGTTGCCGGGGCGGCAGCTGGATCTTTTAATACAAAAGACATCAACGGTAACCCATTAAAATTAGAAGATTTTAAGGGAAAATATGTGCTGATTGATTTTTGGGCTTCCTGGTGTGTTCCTTGTAGAAAAGGCAATCCGCATTTATTGAAATTGTATGCTGAATATAAGCCAAAAGGACTTGAGATTCTGGGTGTATCTGATGATGACAGGAATGAAGAGAAATGGAAAAAAGCGGTCGAAAAAGACGGCATCGGAGTATGGCAACACGTTCTTAGAGGTTTACAGTATAAAGAAGGAACTCATGAAAAGATAAATGCTGATCAGGATATCAGCGAAGGCTACAACATTCATACGCTGCCTACTAAAATTTTAGTTGATCCTAACGGAATTATCGTAGCAAGATACGATGGAGGCGAAGAAGATGATAAAAAAATGGATGAAGACCTGGCTACTATTTTTGCCACTAAGTAAAGAATAAAAAGTTACTGACTAAAAAGTGATTTGGAGTCAATTAAAAAATAATTAAAATATCAAATAATGAAAAATACAATTGCAATACTCATGCTTTTTTTTGTAACGATGGTTAATGCGCAGGTATATAATCCCGTTAAATGGTCCACAAGTGTTGTTAAAATTTCAGATTCAGAATATGAATTAACAGCAAATGCAGTTATCGAAAAAGGATGGCATTTATATTCCCAGACCGTTCCGCCTGACGGTCCTATTGCCACACAATTCTCCTTTACGGGAAACCCAGACTATTTGAAAAAAGGGAATACAAAAGAAGATCAGGGACATGTTGTAAATGATCCTATTTATGATATGAAAATTACTTATTTTGAAAATAAGGCAAGTTTTAAACAGCGTATTAAAGTGAAGCATAAAAAACCGTTTCAAATTAAAGGGAACGTAGAGTTTATGGCCTGCGATGATACAAAATGTCTTCCTCCAAAACAGGTTGAACTTATCTTTAAAATAAAATAATCTCATGAAAAAGATTATTTGTTTACTGGCATTTTTTTTGTCAGTAATGGTTCATTCACAGGAAAAAAATCCTTTGAACTGGAAAACATCAGTGGAAAAAATTTCCGATACCGAATACAATCTGACTGCCGTTGCGACCATAAGTCCCAACTGGTATCTGTATTCACAGAATATCTCAGGAAAAGGACCATCAGCTACAGCTTTTATGTTTGATGACAGTGAAGGAGGATTCAGTTTATCAGGCAATACTTCTGAAGATGAAGGAAAAATCATTGAAGATCCTGTGTTTAAGGTTAAAGTAAAGGTTCTTGCAGAAAAAGCAGTTTTTAGGCAAAAAATAAATCTGACTGGAAAACAGACCTCAATTACTGCATTTGTAGATTACATGGTAGGAAGTGACTCTAAAGTATTGCCTTTAAACAGTACAGAGCTTGTATTTGATTTAACCAAAACCGTTTCTGAGAAACAGGAAGTAACAGTTTCTGGCCCTGATACTACAGGCAAAGATTCAGATAAAGGTCTTCTGGCTATTTTTATCGTTTCTTTCTTATCAGGTTTTGCAGCATTGCTTACCCCTTGTGTGTTTCCGATGATTCCAATGACAGTGAGTTTCTTTACCAAGCAGAGTAAAAATAAGGCAAGCGGAGTCCGTAATGCCATTTTGTATGGTATTTCAATTATTGTAATTTACGTTGGACTGGGAACTCTGGTGACTACCATCTTTGGAGCCGATTCTTTAAACGCTTTGGCTACCAATGTCACGTTCAATTTGATTTTCTTTCTTTTGCTGGTGTTTTTCGCACTTTCTTTTTTAGGGGCGTTCGAAATTGTACTGCCTAGTTCATGGCTTACCAAAATAGATTCAAAATCTGATGCCGGCGGTATAATTGGTATTTTATTTATGGCATTGGCACTGGCGGTAGTTTCTTTTTCTTGTACTGGTCCCATTGTAGGGACACTGCTTGTGCAGGCAGCCAGTCAGGGAGGTGCCGCGCCAATTATAGGAATGTTTGGTTTTTCATTGGCTATAGCCCTGCCATTTGCTTTATTTGCCGCTTTTCCGGGATGGCTTAATTCGCTGCCAAAATCCGGTGGCTGGCTCAATTCGGTAAAAGTTGTTTTAGGCTTTTTGGAATTGGCTTTGGCTTTTAAATTTTTATCCAATGCCGATTTGGTTTTGCAGCTGCATCTGCTTGAAAGAGAAACTTTTTTAGCCATCTGGATTGCCATTTTTGGAGTTTTGACCTTGTATTTATTAGGTAAAATTACCCTGTCGCATGATTCTCCGCTGCCTCATATTTCAACGGGAAGATTAAGTCTTGGTATTTTTGTTCTGGCTTTTACGGTTTATTTGATTCCGGGTTTATGGGGAGCACCTCTTCATTGGGTAAGTGGTTTTGCCCCGCCAATGCAGTATAGTGAATCGCCACACGGAGTGGGTGGCAGTGAAAAAACAAGCATGCCTGCTTCAAATCTGCCTGCTGATGCTGAAGAAGGACCACTAGGAATTACTATTTTTCGGGATTATGATAAAGGAATGGCCTATGCAAAAAAGGTAAATAAACCTGTGCTGCTTGATTTTACAGGGTTTGCCTGTGTGAACTGTCGAAAAATGGAAGAAAGGGTTTGGCCCGATCAGAGAATTCTTGCTCACTTAAAAAATGATATAGTAATGATTTCACTTTACGTGGATGATAAAAGGGAACTTCAGGAAAACGAACAGTTTCAGTCGAAACTCACTGGGGACACAATAAAATTTGCAGGCCAGAAATGGAGTGAATTTCAAATCCTTAATTATAAAACGAATGCACAGCCGTACTATGTTTTAACAGATCATAGCGGAGCCAAATTAAATGAGCCCACGGCCTATAACCCAGATATTGAGCTTTATAAAATTTGGCTGGAGCAGGGACTTAAAAATTTCAGGTGAGTATGAAGTATCAGCGTCATAAGTTTTACTCAAACCCAATGATTTATAAAGCATACAAAGGTTTTTCGATATTCATTTTTTATTTTGAATTAGTAAGCAAGTAAACATGCGCTTTATGGAAAAACCGACAAAAGAGCTGCGATAACAGCTCTTTTAATTATGACTGAATATAAAAATAAAGCATTTTGAACTGCAATGAATAAAAAGAAAGAGATTTCATCTGTATTGGAACAGTATTTTTCAAAATACAGAGAAAATATAATCGGAAATAATCATGTTTTTGAATCTTCTTATGGAAAGCAAAAAATGATATACGCTGACTGGATTGCAAGTGGTCGATTATATCTCCCCATTGAAGATGTAATGTGTAACAAAGTAGGTCCGCTGGTAGCAAATACACATTCTTTTTCCAGCGAATCTGGAAAAGCCTCAACATACGCATACCAGAATGCAAGAGAAATTATTAAAAAACATGTTAATGCTTATGACAGCGATGTTCTGGTAGCTACAGGAACAGGCATGACGGCGGCTTTAGCTAAACTGCAAAGAATAATTGGAATTCGTGAAACAGATAATATAAAAAAAGAATATCATAGTAAGGATACTAATGAAAGCCCCGTGGTGTTTATCACTCATATGGAACACCATTCAAATCAGGTTCCCTGGTATGAAACCATGGCTGATGTTGTCATTTTGCCGGCAGGAAATGATAATCTTGTCGATCCACAGGTTTTAGAAGAAGAACTTAAAAAATACGCAAATCGAAAATTAAAAATCGGCTCATTTACAGCTTGTTCAAATGTGACCGGAATAATAACACCGTATTATGAGCTGGCTAAAATAATGCACCAGCATGATGGGTTTTGTTTTGTTGATTTTGCAGCTTCGGCACCATATGTCAAAATTGATATGCATCCAAAAGATCCTTTACAGCGACTTGATGCTATTTTCTTTTCCCCGCATAAATTTCTCGGCGGACCTGGAAGCTCGGGCATTTTAGTTTTCAACGAAAAATTGTATAAGGCCAACTTTCCGGATAATCCTGGTGGAGGCAATGTTAAGTTTACAACACCTTGGGGTGATTTTTCCTATAGTGATCAAATAGAAGTGAAGGAAGATGGAGGTACTCCTGGTTTTCTTCAGGTCATGCGTACTGCATTGTGTCTGCAATTAAAGACACAAATGGGAGTCGATAACATGAAAAACAGAGAAAAAGAACTCCTCGAAATCTGTTATTCAGAACTGCTGAAAATTCCACAAATTAATTTGCTTGGAGATCTTAAGAGTGAACGTATTGGATGTGTTTCTTTTACGATTCACGACATTCATTATAATTTGGTGGTAAGGCTTTTAAATGACCGATTTGGAATTCAGGTTCGTGGAGGCTGGTCATGTGCAAGTACTTATGCCCATTGTCTTTTTGGAATTGATAAAAAAACATCTGCTACAATTACAGCTGGAATTCTTAAAAAGGATCTGACTGAAAAGCCCGGCTGGGTTCGCTTATCCTTACATCCAACAATGACTAACCAGGAGCTTTTGTATATCTGTGATGCTTTGAAGAGTATAATACGTTTTCATGAAGATTGGAAAAAAGCATATCACTACAATTCAGCTAATAATGAGTATGAGAATCGTTTTGTGACAGATTCTTTAAAAGAAGAAGTGAAAGACTGGTTCTCGGGAGAATTAGTTTAAGTTTTTAAAGACTCAAATCAGTTGCAGTCTAAAATATCAGAAGGTAGATTTATATTTCTGTTTTCTGTATTTATATTAAAAAAATAATTTTAAACTATCATAATTATGAATTCATTGCAACTATTTAAAAGAGACTGGCATCAACAGGGTATTTTTAGACAATTTACACTTGGGGAGATAGTAGATATGATTTCTAAGGAATCATCTTTGAAAGTAAAACCATTAAAAAAACGAGATAATTAAAAATTAAAACAAAAATAATAAGATGAAAAGAAGTGTATTTTTGAGTATTGGTACCTTATGTTTATGCACGCTTGTTTCAGCGCAGAATAAATCGGAAAACTTTAAAAAAATCAAAGAATTAGGCGGAATCGAAGAATATTTGTATCAGCCAAACGGCATGAATGTTTTGCTTTTGCAGGACAATGCATCGCCTGTTGCCACCGTTCAGATCGTATATCGTGTAGGTTCTAAAAACGAAGTTTTAGGAAACACAGGTTCCACCCATCTTTTGGAACATTTAATGTTCAAGGGAACACCAACTTTTAACAAAAAAAGCGGAACAACTATTACCGATGTACTTCAGAATACAGGAGCACAGCTAAATGCAACCACCTGGTACGACCGAACCAATTATTTCGAAACGCTTCCAAGTGATAAAATTGGATTGGCATTGCAGATTGAAGCCGACAGAATGCGTAATTCTTTATTGACTAAAGAAGATAAAGAAGCTGAAATGACCGTGGTTCGAAATGAATTTGAACGCGGTGAAAACGACCCGAACAGTTTACTGGATAAAGAAATCTGGGCGGCGGCTTATATTGCACATCCGTACCATCATTCTACAATCGGTTGGAAATCGGATATTGAAAAAGCGCCCATTGAAGTGCTTCGTAATTTTTACAATACCTATTACTGGCCGGACAATGCGACATTGACGATTATTGGGGACTTCAAAAAAGACAATGTTTTTGAATTGATCGAACAATATTTTGGTGGCATTACTAAAGCGCCAAACGCAATGCCTCAGCCTTATACCGAAGAACCTCAGCAATACGGACCTCGAAAAATTATTGTAAAAAAGCCGGGAGAATTAGGCGTAATCAACAAAGCGTATAAAATTCCGGGAGCTTTAGATGAAGATCTTCCTGCCTTGAATATTTTAGGCGAAATTATCGGATCAGGACCTTCGGCGATTTTAAACAAAACTTTTGTAGATACCCGATTGGGAATTTACACCTATGCAAATGCTACGAATTTTAAGGAAGTTGGTCTTTTTACTATTGGTGTTGGTTTTCCGACGACTTCAAAGCATGAAGATATCGATGCGAAAATTAGTGAAGTTGTTGCTAAAATTCAGAAAGATGGGGTTAGTCAGGATGAGGTAAATCGTGTGGTGGCCAAAATCAGCGCACAGACAATTTTAGCACGTGATGGTTCCGATGTAATTGCCTCTGAATTAACCGAAGCGATTGCAGCAGGAGACTGGACCGATTTTGTAACTGGAGTTGAGAGATTAAAAAAAGTAACTCCGGCAGATGTACTCCGTGTCGCTCAGAAATATTTGATTGAAGACCAAAGTACAACAGGATATTTTATTCCAAAACAAAGTGGTGCGCAGGGACAGGATTCGGCGCAAGCCCATAATTTTATGCCTGAAAAGGAACCTTTTTATTACAGACATCCGGAGCATAACGATTCTGAAAAAGCTTTTGAATATGAATCTGAAGAAAAAACGGTATTAACAAAGGTTGCTTCAGAAGATAAAAATGCTTTTGAAAAAGGAGTTTCTGCATACAAAAGAGAAAAAGTAGCCGGAATTGATGTGGTTTCAGTAAAAACTTCGGCTAAGGATTTCGTAACCGTTGCTGCCAGCATTTCGTTAGGGAATTTCGTAAATGAAACCAAAAATCCTATGATTTCTTCTTTAACAGCATCCATGTTGTCAAAAGGAACAACACTTAATGATAAATTTAAATTCTCTGAAAAATTGCAAAAGTTAGGAGTGAATTTAAATGTAAGTGCTTCCACAACCAAAGTAAATATTGGTTTTAAATGTCTTAAAAAAGATTTAGATCAGGTTATAGTTTTATTGGCAGAAGAGTTAAGAAATCCATTATTTGATGCTAAAGAATTTGAAAACCTGAAACAACAATATACCGGAAACACACAGCAAAATTTAAACGATCCTGGTGAAAGAGGCGGTATTGCTTTGTCTCAGGCAATTTATCCAAAAGGAAATCCAAATTACAGTTTAAGTGTTGAAGAGGATTTAGCCAATATTAAAAATGCCACTTTAGATGAGGTAAAAGCATTTCATAAAAAATATTTTGGTCCTGCATCCATGCATTTGGTAATTGTGGGAGATACGGATGGCGCTAATTTGAATGCTTCTTTAAAAAAGTCATTTAAGAATTGGAATGGCGGTGTTTCAGAAACTTTAAAATTTGAAGAAGCTTCAAAAGTGCCTTCGAAAACAGAAGTGATTACCATTGCAGAAAAACCAAGTGCCGAATTATACATCGGGCAATACACCGGTTTAAAAAGAGCTGATGCCGATTATATTCCGTTTTATATTGCCAATTACACTTTAGGAGCCGGCTTTGCGGGTCGTTTGATGCAGACAGTTCGTGATAATGATGGTTTAACGTATAGTATTTCTTCCGGAATGGGAGGGAATATCACTACCGGAGGATACTGGATGGTAAATGCTTCTTTCAATCCTGATTTATTTCAGAAAGGATTGGACGCAACCAATGTTCAGATTGCAAAATGGGTGAATGAAGGTATAACAGCAGCAGAATTAGAAAACAAGAAAACCAATTTAATCGGAAGTTTTAAAGTGGGAATGTCGACTACAAACGGAATGGCAAGAACTATTTTGAGTTTTGTTGAAAGAGGTTTAGAGCCAAATTACATCGAACAATATCCAAAAGATATCGAAAAAGTGAGTTTGACCCAAGTTAACGATGCGATTAAAAAATACATACAGTTAGACAAAATGATTATCATAAAATCAGGGTCACTTGATAAAGATGGTAATCCTTTGAAATAATGTTATAATTGTTTAACTGCAATCTCTGTCATTCCGAGGAACGAGGAATCTTCGCAAGAAACTCCGTAAAGTAAATCGCCAATCTTTGTCGAGCTACTTACGGAGATCCTTCTTCCCTCAGGATGACAAAAATGAGTATAATCAATAGGGGTGTAGAACTTTGTCAAAATTATTTGTTTTTGAGTTTTTTTATTTCTGAATATTTAAAACCTAAATTTGTATCTCGAAAATGAATTTCGTTTCTAGCCTTTCCCATAAATGACACACAAAATTTTAATTATAGACGACGAAGAAAAACTGAGAAGTCTGTTGGCACGCATTATAAAATCAGAAGGATTTGAGGTTTTTGAAGCTAAAGATTTAAAATCGGGTTTTAAAAAACTGGAGCAAACCGAAATTGATGTCGTTTTGTGTGATGTAAAATTACCTGACGGAAATGGGGTTGATTTTCTTCAGCATATAAAAAGCAGTTTCCCTTTAGTAGAAGTTGTTCTGTTAACTGCTTTTGGGAATATTCCAGATGGCGTTCAGGCCATGAAAAATGGTGCTTTTGATTATATTGTGAAAGGTGACGATAACGACAAAATTATTCCGCTTCTCTACAAAGCTGTCGAAAAAGTACAATTGCAAAAAAAAGTACAGCAGCTTGAAAAAAGAATTGGTGATAAATATTCTTTTAATACCATTATCGGAAAATCGAAAGGAATTGAGCAAGTTATTGATCTTGCCAAAAAAGTAGCAAAAACCGATTCGACTGTTTTATTAACGGGTGAAACCGGAACCGGAAAAGAAGTTTTTGCGCAGGCGATTCATGAAAACAGCAATCGTGTTGGGAAATCTTTTGTCGCTTTAAACTGCAGCACTTTCAGTAAAGAGATTTTAGAAAGCGAACTTTTTGGTCACAAACAAGGTGCTTTTACCGGAGCTTTAAAAGATAAAAAAGGTTTTATTGAAGAAGCAAACGGCGGTACTTTATTCTTAGATGAAATTGGAGAAATGCCAATAGAACTTCAAGCTAAATTATTACGTGTTTTAGAAACCAGCGAATATATTCCGGTGGGCGACACTACTCCAAAAAAATCAAATTTCAGATTAATTGCGGCTACCAATCGAGATTTAAAAACAGAAAGTGATGAACATCGTTTTCGTTCTGATTTATATTTTCGTCTGAATATTTTCGAAATTAAAATTCCTCCCTTAAGAGAACGAATCAAAGATATTGCACCAATAACAAATTATTTTGTCAAACAATTTTCTGAAAAAACGAATAAAAAAACTTTAAATATTGCAGATGATTTTCTGCAGAAATTAGAAAATTATTCCTGGCCGGGAAACATTCGGGAACTTAAAAACATCATTGAAAGATCTGTTATTTTGAGTAATGGAGATACTTTAACTTCGGATGTTTTGCCATACGAAATGCAACATCAACCTGAGAAAGCAACAAAATCGATGTCGGCTTTTTCAATGCAGAGTATTGAAAAATTGCATATTCAGAAGGTTTTAAATTATACTAAAGGCAATAAGGCTGAAACAGCACGTTTGCTTGAAATTGGGATTGCAACTTTGTATCGAAAATTGGAAGAGTACGGAATTCAATAACAATTGCAAAATTCAATGACAATATCAAATTCAAAAAACAATTTAAAACACATTACTGATTACATTTTACCATTAACAATTCACAATTAATAATTAAATAACCTTATCATTTCAATAAAAGCTTATCATTTTGATAGGCTTTTTTTATGCCTGATTTTTGGCACAAAACTACATTTCTTTTATTGACAGCACTTTAGCATCAATCATACATTTTCGGAACATATTTTGGCATAAGGAGGAAGAACATAAAAATTTCATCCAAATGAAAAATCAAGTAACTTCAATCTACAAACAAGCCGAACGCTTTGCCGAGATAACCAAAAAATCTATCATTTCCGGAAATATCGTGCGAGCCAAAAAATGTCTGGCAATTGCTGAACGCCTATTTATTACTGGAAGCATCGAAACAAAAAATGCTATTTCTAATGTGTATGTTTTCTCCGTTTCTTCTTTTATGGAAGTACGTCACTGCAACATTTCTCACCTTTTTCCTCAAACACTTAGAGCAGAATATATCAAACAAGTCAACACTTCAGGTGTTTAACAGTTCACTCGCATAAAAATCTAAAATCATCTATATGTTAATCACTTTTCTTTTACTCGCATTGGCCGTTGTGCTTTTTGCCATTTGTTTTAAATCGGTTGAATTTTTTGAAAAAATCTAAATCATGACTGCACTATTTATTATTTCCATCGCTGTTTTCTGCTATTTGATTTATGTATTAATCAAACCAGAAAAATTCTAAAAAAAATGAAAAAGTCACAGTCAGGAAAAAAGCTACTACTATATGTTTTTGTGGCTTGGACATTAGCTTTTATAACGCTTATTGCGTTTTTATAAAAGCCCAAATTTTAATTAATTTCTAACAAACAAAATATGAACACAGAGTTATTTGGTGTCATTAGCATTTTTATCATTTCGATAGTTTTAGCAATTCCTATAGGAAAGTATATTTCTAAAGTTTATCTGGGAGATAAAACCCTTTTTGACCCGATTTTCAATCCAATTGAAAAATTTATTTTTAAAATCAGCGGAATCAATTCAACTGAAGAAATGAACTGGAAACAACACTTAAAAGCCCTTTTAAGTATCAATATGGCTTGGTTCTTTCTCTGCTTTTTTATTTTATTGTTTCAGGGATCACTGTTTTTAAATCCTGATAACAATCCGTCCATGACACCCGATTTAGCATTTAATACGGCTATTTCATTTGTAGTAAACTGTAATTTGCAGCACTATTCAGGCGAAACTGGAGTTTCTTATTTGTCCCAAATGGTTTTGATGTTTCTGCAATTTGTTTCTGCTGGTGTCGGAATGGCTGCTGCAGGAATGATTTTTACTGCCATGAAAGAAAGAACCACAGAAAAACTGGGGAATTTTTATAATTATTTCATCAAAAGCTGTACTCGTATTTTGTTACCGCTTTCAGCTATTGTAGCAGTTGCTCTATTATTTAGCGGAACTCCTATGACGTTTGAAGGAAAAGATACCATTACAACTTTACAAGGTGATTCAGTACAAGTTTCACGCGGTCCGGCTGCAGCTTTTATTGCTATCAAACATATAGGTACAAACGGTGGTGGATTTTTTGGAGCCAATTCGGCACATCCTTTAGAAAATCCAACTTATTTTACGAATGCTGTTGAGCTTTGGGCACAATTAATTATTCCGTTTGCCATGATTTTTGCTTTAGGTTTTTATCTAAAGAAAAGAAAACTATCCTACGTGATCTTCGGCGTAATGACAATTGGTTTTTTACTCCTTGTCATTCCAACTGTTGTCAGTGAGCTTAACGGAAATCCAGCTATCGAAAAAATGGGAATTGCTCAGGCAACCGGAGCGATGGAAGGAAAAGAAGTTCGGTTTGGTCCAGCGATTTCAGGATT
>Ga0247810_10002047_pt1 | contig 11640 bp, 8 predicted proteins | sample UWRJL119311C1_FD_179918 | JGI IMG/M metagenome (GOLD analysis project Ga0247810, IMG submission 179918) | Plant litter microbial communities from Arlington Agricultural Research Station in Wisconsin, United States - UWRJ-L119-311C-1 | ecosystem: Environmental > Terrestrial > Plant litter >...
CGACCGCACCCGACCAGTCCGCATTCGGGAAGTAGCGGGCGGTGAGCCCGTCGCCGATGCCCCGCTCCGGCCGCAGCACCGACGAGGGGACCGCCGTCATGTCGGCCGGCTCGATCATCGTCGCCGCGTGCACCGGGTCGTTGCCCTGCGCGTACCGCACCTCGGCGCCGATCTCGCGCCCGCGGGCCCGCATCGCGTCGAGCAGCGAGACCTCGTAGGTCGGCAGGACGTACGCCGAACCGCCGAGCGCACCGGGAACGGTGGCGTCCGCTCCGATGACGGCGATCGAGTCCAGCTGCTCCGCGTCGAAGGGGAGGGTCTGGGCGTCGTTCTTGAGCAGGGTGATCGCGTCCTCCTCGACCTCGCGCGCCACGGCGCCGTGCTCGGCCACGGGGATCGCGGTCGGCGTGTAGTCGGTGTCGAAGACGCCGAAGGCGAACATGGTGCGCAGGATGCGCAGCACCGACTCGTCGACCAGTGTCTCGTCGACCCGTCCCTCCTGCACCGCGGCCAGCAGCGCCGCGCCGTAGAACACGTCGGTGCCCGTCTCCATGTCGAGACCGGCCTCGATCGAGCCCTCGGTGGAGTGCGCGGCCCCGAAGTCCGTCAGCACGAAGCCCTGGAAGCCCAGCTGCTCCCGCAGGATCTCCCGCAGCAGGAGCGGACTCTCGCAGGCGTAGACCCCGTTGACCTTGTTGAACGAGCACATCACGGAGCCGAGGTCGGCGTCCCGGATCGCCGCCTCGTAGGCGGCGGTGTGCACCTCGCGCAGCGTGCGCTCGTCGGTGATCACGTTCTGACCGATCCCGCGGTAGGTCTCCTGGGTGTACGCGGCGTAGTGCTTCAGGTCGGCGATGACGCCGCGCTCCTGTACCGCCTGCACGTAGGGCACGACCATCGCGGAGTTGAGTTCGGGGTCCTCGCTGGCCGATTCGGCCTGCCGGCCCCAGAACGGGTTCCTGGTCGGGTCGGAGTTGGGCCCGAGCAGCAGCTGGTGCCCGGTCTGCCTGGCCTCGTCGGCGACCACGCCCGCGTAGTCCCGCGCGCGCTGCGGATCCCAGGTCGCGGCGAGGGCGAGGTTCACCGGCAGCTGCGTCGCGGTGTCCGCGGTGTCGGGGAGCAGCCATCCGCGCGCCCCGATGCCGCCGGTGGCGTCGGCCATCCGGAGCTCGGGGATGCCGAGCCGCTCGATCCCGGCGTTGTAGAAGGCGACGGGGGCGTCGCCCTGGTCGCCCGTGAGCAGTTCGACCTTCTCCTCCAGCGTCATCGCCTGCAGCAGGAGGTCCGCCCGGTCGTCGGGGGAGAGGGCGGTGTCCATCCACGGCTCGTCGACGGCCGTCGCGGCGGTCGACGGAACGGCGGTGATGACGAGGGCGGCGACGGCTGCCCCGACGACGACGCGCGCTGCCATAGCCCGCGAGCGTCGGTACGGATCTTGAGTTTTCATGAGCCCTCCACGTTGAGGACGGAACCCGCGACCGGCATCCCCCGCCTGTGCCGGCGAGCCGGCGCGGTCTGGATAACCCCCTGTCGTACTCGCGTGCCCGTTGGACTGTCAACCGATCAGCGAGACTCCTTCGTTAGATCTGCGTGGGAAGTACGGTCCCCGTCAGTGACATTTGCGCCGCCCGGGTTTACTCTGCCTGAAAAGACCACATCACCACGCCGGACAACCACGAGGAGGTGCCGTCGGTGCGTCTTCAGCGAATCCTGCTGTCCATCGACAATCCCCTCGACGGGATCGTGCCGGACTTCAGCGTGTTCGGCGTCGAGTTCACCGAGCTCTGGCAGAAGCTCATCGCCGCGATCTGGGGGATCTGCATCGTCGTCGGGGTCGTTGTGCTGCTGCTGGGGATCACCCGGATGGCCACCGCCTCCAACGCCCAGAACCCCAACGAGTACCGCCTCGCGCGGCTCCGCGTCACCTGGGCCGCCCTCTCCCTCGGCCTCATCGCGGCGATCAGCGTGATCGTCGGAGCGATCCTGGCCCTGTTCAGTTAGCGACCCCGCCGTGAGTGTCGCCCCGCCCCCGTCACGCCTCAGGCGCACCTGGGCCGTGGTCGCGCTGGTCGTCCTCGTGGTGGCCGCCGGGGTCGTGATCGCACTGCGGCTCTCCGCCCCCGGCCCCGAGCGCGACAGCCCCGGCGGCGCAGGCATAGACCCGGCCGCCCCGCCGGACCCGGTCGAGACGACCGCCGCGACGGTGAGCGGATGCCTGGGTGGCGACACACGGGACGCCGCGATGCTGATCGCGGCCCAGGAGAGCGCCGGTCACACCGAGAGCGGCGCCGTCGAGGTGGCCACGGCCTTCGTACGGTGGCTCAACCAGTACCCCTACCCGGAGGACATCGAGCGGGTGCAGCAGGAGGCGATCTCCTCCGAGGCGCCGACCCGCGACCTCGTCGCCTTCTTCGACTCCGAACCCGACCTCTCCGGGGGACTCGTGGCCGAGAGCGAGCCGTACTGGCTGTCGACCGTCTCCGGCGTCTACTACGTGGAGTCGGCGGAGGCCGACGCGGTGACCGCGTCGATCGGAACGGCGCTGGTGCGCGACGGCGAGCTGAGCCCGTCGCTCAAGGGCTCCATCACCGTCACCGTCTCCTGGGAGGACGGCCGCTGGACCTTCGTGCGGTCGGAGGGCACCCGCACCACCGAAGACCTCTTCTCGATCGGCACACCCTTCGGCGGGGGCTGCTGATGCTGTGGATGGAGATCGACGACGACGAGGATACCGGGGGCATCGGCAGCATCATCGGCGGCCTCGGCGACGGGGTGAACGCGCCTCCGGGCGGGGTCTCCTACATGTCCGACCCCTGGGGCAACACCTTCGAGACGCTGCGCGACGCCGCCGCCGGATTGAGCGGCGACGTTCTGCCGGCGCTCTCGGAGGCGACGCTCCCCGATCTCAGCGCCGAGTGGTTCATCTCCGCCTACCGGGTGTCGTTCGCCACGGCGGTCTTCGTGGCGGTCGCGCTGCTCTTCCCGCAGTTCATCCGCACCGCGCGCGGCAGGCAGTCGGGACGCGAACTGGTCGACTCCCTCGGACTCTACTTCGGCGCATTCCTGCTCGGGGCCACATTCGGGCCGGCGGCGGGCATCATGCTCGTCTCGTTCTTCCACTCGCTCACCGACGTCTTCGTCGACTGGGGTGTGCAGGACTCCGTCGGGACGGTCTCCGATCGGTTCCAGGACATGATCTCGGGGGCGGAACCCGACCAGATCGCCGGGGGGATGCCGATCGCCGTGCTGCTCATGCTCGGAATGCTGATCGGTCTGTTCCTCGTGCTGCTCATGCTGGTGGCGCAGTTCGTCACGCTCTACTTCGCGGGGGTGCTCATCCCGCTCGGTCTGGTCTGGATCATCGACCCCACGAGGCGAACGTTCGGGCTCCGCCTCGTCGGCCTGTGGGCGGGGGTGCTCGCCGCGCAGCCGCTGCTCTTCTTCCTGCTCGGCTTCGCCTTCGCGATGATGGCGGACTCCACGGCAGTGTTCGGCACCGATCTCGCCCTCCAGGGCCTCGTCGAGCTGCTGGTGGCCGTCATCGCCCTGTTCATCGCCGCCCTCGCGCCCCTGCTATTGCTCAGACTCGCGCCCGCCATCCCGGTGCTGATCGGCGGATCGACGGGCCCCGCCACGATGGCGGGTGTGATCGGGTCGGGAAACATCTCCGACGCCACCGACCGCCTCGGCCAGCGCACCCCGGCCTCCGAGGGCACGACCGCGGGGCTGGCCGCCGTGCAGTCGCACTCCGAGCGGGACGTGTCGGTGATCGGCCAGCAGCCGCGCGCGGTGGCCGCCCTCGGCGACGTGGCCGCGGCCCGGGCGAGCGGCGGTGGCGCGCGTGCCGAGACCGAGTCGGGCACCCGGGTCGCGGTCAAGCGGGCGCCGGGCGCCCCCGCGGCCGGCGGAAAGCGCCCCGGCAAGAAGCCGACCGGCCGGGCGTCCGGAGGCAACAGGCGCGACGGCGACGGCCCGACGGGACGAGGGAGGGACTCATGACCGACTCCACGAGGGCCGTCGTGCGCTATCTCGGTGGGGAGACCGGGCACCGCTCCTTCTTCGGCGGCACGCACTCGCGAACGCGGGTGGCGATGCTCGCGTTGTTCATCGCGCTCGGAATCGTGCTGACCCCGCTGCTCGGCTGGCCCGGCCTGGCCGTCGGCGCCGTCGGGTGCGGGATCACCCTCGCGGTGACCGCGAACACCCATCGCGGCTCGGTCGTGGAGCGCCGGCGCAAGAGCCGCAGGTGGCGCGACCGCCGGCGCGCGGGAACCCAGGAGTTCGCGCCGTACAGCGACGAGTCGTGGGAGCAGGCACGGGAGGCGCTGCGGGCCGCCCGCCATGGTCCGTTGCGCACCCGCCGCGCGCAGGCGGCCGGGGCGCGCCGCCGACTCTCCTCGCTCCGGGCGCACCCCGACGGCGCGGACGGCATGGGGTGGCTGCAGCACGCCCGCGGCGCGCCGGGGATCGCCTGGCACGCGCCCGTCGGCGAGCAGAACTACCTCTCCGTGGCGTTCTCGGTCTCCGGCCAGCTGCGCGGCATCGAGTCCACCGCGGTGATGAGCCGCGCCGCGGAGGGCTGGGGCCACTTCCTCGCCTCGCGGGCCCCGCACTCCTCCCTCGTGGGCACCGTGCAGACCCTCACCCGCGTGCTGCCCGCCGACAGTTCGCTGCAGGAGTTCTGGCTGCTGAACAGCCTCGACGACGACACCCCGGCTGACGCCGTCGCGTCATACGAGGAGGTTCTCCGGCTCACCGGTCAGGACGCCATGGTGCAGCGGCACTTCATCGTCGTCAGCTGGCCGATCAGCCAGGCGTTCACCGACGCCGCCGCCCGGTTCGGGGACGGCAGAGACGGATGGCGGGCCCTGATGAACCAGGAGATCGACGCCACGGTGCGCGGGCTCACCGAGGCGCGGCTCGGGCACGTCGAGGCGTTGACGGCCCGCCAGACCAGCGCGCTCATCCTCCACCAGCAGAACCCGTCGCGTGCGCTGGACTCCGTCTCCGACGTCGACCCCGGCTCCCTCGGCGTCGCGTCGCACGACGAGTTCTCCTCCCACATCGTGCACGGCGGCGACCCGCAGGACGGCGACGCCGTCGAGTGGTGGCACCGCACCGCGGCGATCACCGCGAACGCGATGGTGACCGCACCGCGCACACAGCTCTGGGTGCTCGACCTGCTCATCGGCAACGACCTCCCCTTCCTCCGCTCGGTGTCGTTCCACATCCAGCTCATCCCCGCCTCCGAGGCGAAGGTCGCCGCCCGCCACGACGTCGTGCGCGATGCGGCGGAGACCCTCGCGCGGCGGGAGGCGGGCAGGATCAGCGCGGACGACACGGAGGCGGCGATGTCGGCGGCGAACCGCCGCCGCTCCGATCTGGTGTCCGGCTCCCACCACCACGGTGCGGCCTGGGTGGGTTACGTCACCATCTCGGTGCGCGGCCGCGATGAGCTCGCGCGCGCCTCGCGCCAGCTCGAGGACACCTGCTCGACATCGCTCGGCATCGAGCGGCTGGACTGGCTCGACTCGTACCAGTCGGCCGCGTCCGGAACGACCTGGCCGATCGGGCGCGGGATCGCGCCCGGCAGGCGGTCGTTCTCCACCCGCCTGTACAGCCGTCTCGCCGGCAGGGCAGAGAAGGGGGCGATCTCGTGACCGGGAGTCCCTCGCGCCTGTGGTCGCTGCCCGGCCTGCGCGGCATCGCGCCCCCGGCCGCCGCGCCGGTCGCCGAGTCGCCGAGCGACGACGTCGAGATCTCTCCGTGGCCGGGCACCGGGAACCGGCTGCGCACCCGGGCCCGGGCGGCCGGGGCGGGGTTCTACGCGCCCGCCCTCAGCGGAGCGCCGACGACCACCCGGCAGGCGGAGGTGCTCAACACCGCCATCATCGGGGCACCCACCGGCACCCGAGGTGTGGTCATGGGGCGCGATGTGCTCTCGCGCACGCCGATCGCCCACGACCCGGTCACCGCGTACAACTCGATCCCGCGGGAGGTGTCGAGCCCCAACGTGATCATCATGGGCGACGTCGGCGCGGGCAAGAGCACCCACACCAAGGCCAACCAGGTGCTGCGGCCACTCCTGTTGAAGAACCGGCGCTGCGTCGTCTTCGACAAGAAGGACCAAGGGGGCGAGGGCGAGTACTCGGGCGTCGCGCGGCACTACGGCCACGACCCGATCCGCTTCACGGCCGACAGCACGGGCACACGGCTCAACCTGCTTGACCCCGTGATCCTGCGGGGCACCGGCCTCAAGGGGCAGGGGCGCCTGCTCAACATCGTCACCCGCCTCGCGCGCGGCGACCAGGCTCTGAACGGATGGGAGGAGGAGGCCCTGCGGGCGGCCCTCCGCCGCACCGTCGACTCCGCGACCGGACGCTCGCCGGTGCTGGCCGACGTGCTGCCCAACCTCGGGCGCATCGCGGACGACCGCGACTACACGGCGCTCTCGCGGGGAGCCCGCGACGAGCTGCACCGGGCCGGGCTGTCGGTGCGCTGGACCCTGAACGGGCTCCTCGACGAGTACGGCGGCCTGCTCGACGGCGAGACCTCGCGCGCCGTCGACCTGCGCGGCAAGCTCACCTGCTTCGACATCTCGCAGCTGCGCGACGACGGCCCGGCCGTGCCGGTCGTGATGGCGATCGGCAACATGTGGATGCTCGGACGCCTCCGCGACGAACGCGGGTACGCCACGACGGTGGTCTACGAGGAGGGCTGGCACATGGTGGGAGGCCCATCCGCTCACCTGATCAAGGCCAACCAGAAGCTGTCCCGCGGGCTCGGCATCTCGAACGTCTTCGTGATGCACAAGGGCAGCGACATTCCGAAGGACTCCGCGGGGATGGCGGTGATCCAGGAGGCGCAGACCGTGTGCATCTACCGGCAGTCGCGGCCGGAGGACGCCCAGTGGTGCCAGCGCACCTTCGGCCTCGCGCCGGAGACGGCGCACGCGATCGAGCACCTGGGGGACGGCCACTTCATCTTCAAGTACGGCTCGCACCCGGAGACGCACGTGCAGCACATCCTCTCGGCGTGGGAGGCGGAAGTGAGCACCACCGACGAGGCCCTCGCCTCGTCGGAGAGCGAACGCGGAAACTGAGATGCGCACGCGCCGGGCGGTCGCGACGAGCGGGGCGGCGCTCGTCACCGTGGTCGCGCTCATGGCGTCGGTGATCGCGCTGTCCGCCGGAACAGGGACCGCCACGGGAACAGCGAGCAGCGGATGCGGCACCGGCGTCGTCGACCCGGTCGTCGTCGCCGAGAGCGGTGTGCAGATCGACCCCTTCGAGAACGACCAGCTGGTGAACGCCGCCGAGGTGATGAACGCGGCGACCGACGCCGGTCTGCCGCAGCGGGCGCAGGTGATCGGGGTGATGACGGCGATCGGGGAGTCGTCGCTGCGCAACCTCACCTATGGCGACGACATCCTCGGTGTCACCAATCCCGACGGCACGCCCACCTCGTCGATCGGCCTGTTCCAGCAGCAGGAGTGGTGGGGCAGCAGGGCGGAACGCCTCGACCCCTACCGCTCGGCGCTGCTCTTCTTCGCCCGGCTCGGGGCGCTGCGTGGCTGGGAGGCGCTGACCCCGACGGCGGCGGCGCACGCGGTGCAGCGCAACGCCGACCCCGACCACTACACCCGCTTCTTCGAGCCGGCCGCGCGCATCGTGCAGACGCTGACCGCGGCGGCGGGCGGAGCCGACTGCTCCGTCTCGGTCGACGACCAGCTGCTCGCGCAGGAGCTCGTCGTGCACGCCGACGACGGCAGCCTGCGCGGTCTCGTGCCCGACCACATCCGGCAGATCCGCTGGATCGCGCACGGCCGGAGCGTGCCCGGCTGCGGCATCGACACCCGGATCCTGCAGATCATGGTGATCGCGGTGCGCTACTTCGACGAGGTGGGGGTGAGCAGCATCAACCGCGCCTGCACGGCGGAGCTGCTCGGGGCGGGCGCCGAGTCCTGGCACTACCGCGACGGGGGAGGCCGCGCGGTCGACTTCTACAGTCTCGACGGCGCAGCGCTCACCGGGGCGGACGCCCGGTCGTTGCGCCTCATCGGCCTGCTCGACCCGAGCATGCCCGAGGGCAGCAGGGTGGGTCAGGCCCAGTGCCGCAGCGCGGTCGGCATCACCCTCGCGCTCTCGAACTGGACCGACATCGACGACGAGTGCACGCACCTGCACATCGACGTGGGGGAGTCGGACGAGCCGCTGCTCGTGCACTGAGCTCCTGGTCCCGTCGCCGAGAAGCGCATTTGTGACGTGTTGCTCTTGCCGGCCCCATAACGCCCCTAGGAACAGCCACAACTCGAGAATCGACCGTCATCCGACTACCGCGGGCGAGAAGTCGGCCGCTATTCGTCGAGGGTGCCGGGCAGCGTGTAGGGGCACGGCCGCGTCCCGGTGGGTGCGACCAGGGGAGCGGTCAACGAAAAAGGACCGGCAGCCTGAGCTGCCGGTCCTTGTATGGAGGGGCTGACGAGAATCGAACTCGCATCATCTGTTTGGAAGACAGAGGCTTTACCACTAAGCTACAGCCCCGAATCCGGCGGTTTCGCGCCGGGATTTCGTACCGAAGAACACTGTACCCGAATCGCGGGGCACTTTTCGACGCAGCCCCGCCGGGCGCCCGCCATCCGCTCGACTAGGCCTCGTCCGGCGCGGAAGCAACCCCGTTCGGTCGGCGGGACGCGCGGTTAGCCTCGGCATCATGACTGCAATCGAACTGTGGCTCGTGCGACACGGCGAGAGTGTCGCCAATGTCGCCGCCACCGCCTCGGAGGAGGCGAAGCTCGAGGTTGTGCACGTCGACCTGCGCGACGCCGACGTTCCGCTCTCCGCGGCGGGGGAGGAGCAGGCCGCGGCACTGGGCGACTGGCTCGCCGACGTCGGGCCGGACGACCGGCCGAGCGTCGCCTGGGCGTCCTCCTATCTCCGCGCCCGGCAGACACTGGAGATCGCCCTCGAGCGGATGGGCGGCGAGGTGCGCGTGCGGGTCGACGAGCGCCTGCGCGACCGCGAACTGGGAGTTCTCGATCTCCTCACCTCGCACGGCGTCGAGGCACGTTTCCCCGAGGAGGCCGTGCGGCGGCGCTGGCTCGGCAAGTTCTACTACCGTCCGCCGGGAGGGGAGTCCTGGGCCGACGTTGCGCTCCGCATCCGCTCGCTGCTCGTCGACCTCGAGCGTCCGGGTGCCCCGCAGCGGGTCCTCGTGGTCGCGCACGACGCCATCGTCATGTCGTTCCTCTACGTCTGCACCGGCCTGACGGAGGACCAGCTGCTGTCGTTCGCCCAGGAGAACGTCGTCGCCAACGCGTCGATCACCCGTCTCAGCCGTGAGGCGGATGGCGAGTGGTGGCGTCTGGACGCCTTCTCGGAAGCCGGCCACCTCGCCGACGCGGGTGCGCCCGTCACGCTGCACACGGGGGACCAGGATGCCCGGCCGCACTGACCCGCCCCGCGAGGTGACTCCGGAGCTGCTCGCCTCCTGGCCGCTCCCCGCGGCGGACGACTCGAAGTACGGGCGCGGCCAGGTGGTGGTCGTGGGCGGCGCACGCCGCTCCCCCGGGGCCGCGATGCTCGCGGGGATCTCCGCCCTGCGCGTCGGTGCTGGCCGGCTCACCCTCGCTGTGGGCGAGTCCGTGGCGGTCGCGGTGGCCACCGCCCTGCCGGAGTGCGGCATCGTCGCGCTCGACGAGACACCGACGGGCAGTGTGAGCGGATTCGGACTCCCCGCGGCGTCGGACGACCTGCGCGGCGCGGACGCGGTGCTCGTCGGCCCCGGCCTCGACAGCGCCGACGAGGCCGGCGTCATGGTGCGGGAGCTCGCCCGGTTCCTCGACGACAGCGCCGTCGTCGTGCTCGACGCCTTCGGGCTCGGCGTACTCCCCGACGTCGAGGGAGTGGTCGAGCGGCTCGGCGACCGGCTCGTCCTCACTCCGAACAAGGTGGAGGCGGGTCTGCTGCTGGAGCGGGAGCTCGGCGAGCTCGAGGCGGACGTCGCGGAGATCGCGCGCCGCTACCGGGCCGCCGTGTCGTGCTTCGGAGTGGTGGCCGACCAGGAAGGCACCGTCTGGAACGTCGGCGCCGGGGTGAACGGCCTGGCCACCTCGGGCAGCGGGGACGTGCTGGCGGGCGCCATCGTCGGGCTCTGCGCCCGCGGGGCGACTCCCGCGCAGGCCGCGGTCTGGGCCACCTGGGCGCACAAGCAGGCGGGGGAGCGGCTCGCGCGGCGCATCGCGCCCCTGGGCTTCCTCGCCGGCGAGCTCCCGGCCGAGCTGCCGTCGGTTCTCGCCTCCGTCGGCGCCTGACACCGCACGACAAACGCTCGACGGAACTCCGCTAGACTTGCCGAGGCCAAATTGGGTTTGCGCGAGCATCCCGAAGGCACTGGATTTATCCCGGGGCGTAGCTCAGCTTGGTAGAGCGCTCGGTTTGGGACCGAGAGGCCGCAGGTTCGAATCCTGTCGCCCCGACACAGTACTTTCCCCACAAGACTGTCAAGTAACGAACATCAGGAGATAACCCATCGTGAAGACCACGGTCGAAAAGCTCAGCCCCACCCGCATCAAGCTCAGCATTGCCGTCACGCCCGAGGAGCTGCGTCCCAGCATCGATCACGCGTACGAGCACATTGCCACGCAGGTGAACATTCCCGGCTTCCGCAAGGGCAAGATCCCGCCGGCACTGATCGACCAGCGCGTCGGCAAGGCCGAGGTTCTGAACCACGCGGTGAACGACGGACTGGACAAGTTCTACAAGCAGGCCATCGCCGAAGAGAAGATCCGCACCCTGGGTCGTCCCGAGGCCGACGTCACCTCGCTCCCGAGCGAGAAGGACTTCTCCGGAGACCTCGTCCTGGCCATCGAGGTCGACGTGCGTCCCGAGTTCGACCTGCCCGACTACGAGGGAATCACCCTGACCGTCGAAGAGGCCAAGGTCTCCGCCGACGACGTCAAGGACGAGCTCGACAACCTGCGCAGCCGCTTCGGCACGCTGGTCACCGTCGACCGCCCCGCCAAGACCGGCGACTTCGCCCAGATCGACCTCGTCGCCACCATCGGCGGCAACGAGGTGGACACCGCCAACGCGATCTCCTACGAGATCGGCTCCGGCGAGCTCATCGACGGCATCGACGAGGCGCTCGACTCGCTCAGCGCCGGCGAGACCACCACCTTCGAGTCCGAGCTGCTCGGCGGCGACAACGCCGGCGAGAAGGCCCAGATCGTTGTGAACCTCCTCGCCGTCAAGGAGCGCGAGCTCCCCGAGGCCGACGACGACTTCGCACAGGTCGCGAGCCAGTTCGACACCATCAAGGAGCTCAAGGCCGACATCAAGGCGCAGGTCGCCAAGTCGAAGACCTTCGGCCAGGGTGCAGAGGCGCGCGACCAGATCGTCGACGTCCTGCTCAAGGACCTCGAGATCCCCGTTCCCGCCAAGCTCGTCGAGGACGAGGTGCACCGTCACCTCGAGAACGAGAACCGTCTCGAGGACGAGGTGCACCGCGCCGAGGTCGCCGAGTCCAGCGAGAAGACCTTCCGCACCCAGATCCTCCTCGACTCCATCGCGGAGAAGGAGGAGATCAAGGTCTCCCAGGACGAGCTCACCCAGTACCTCATCCAGGGTGCTGCGCAGTACG
>Ga0247810_10002048_pt1 | contig 11638 bp, 8 predicted proteins | sample UWRJL119311C1_FD_179918 | JGI IMG/M metagenome (GOLD analysis project Ga0247810, IMG submission 179918) | Plant litter microbial communities from Arlington Agricultural Research Station in Wisconsin, United States - UWRJ-L119-311C-1 | ecosystem: Environmental > Terrestrial > Plant litter >...
CGAGCGGTCGCTCGTCCCCGGCGCGTGCGTGCTCGACAGCAGCCGCGTACGGCAGACCCGCGTTGTGCTCGATCGCGGGCATCGTCACGAAGCTGTGCACGCAATCCGAGTGCCCGTTGTCGCAGGACTTGCCGGTACCCGGTACGCGCGTGTGACCGATGCGGCCGGCGCGACCGTTCGCGCCCTCCATGAGCTCGTCCTCGACGACGATGCCGCTGCCGATTCCCGCGCCGATGCCGTAGACCACGAGCGAATCGTGGCCGACTCCGCTGCCGAACCAGTGGTGGGCGGCGGTGAGTGCGTGCACGTCGTTCGTGACGGTCGTGCGGATGCCGGTGGCCGCTTCGACGAGGGACGGGAGCGGGATCGAATCGCTCCAGCCGAGGAACGCCGAGCGCTCGACGACGGCGACATCGTCGCGCTTCTGCACGTCTCCGGCGAGACAGACACCGACTGCTGCCGGGAGCGTCCTGCCCTCGAGGAGCTCCTTCGAGACGTCGGCGATGAGGGCGACAACCGCGTCGACGTCGCGGGACGCGAGGTCGACGGTGCGGGTGTCGAGGACGGTTGCGGAGAGATCCGTGACGACCGCATACAGCGCGTCACCCGTGAGCTTCACGCCGATGAAGTGGGCCGAGCCCGGTCTCAGGTGCAGGCTCTCAGCCGGCCGCCCGCGGAACCCGCTCGCCTCGGTCGCGCCCTCGGAGACGAGACCGGCATCGACGAGATCCCGGGCGATGCGGGTGAGGCTCGCCCGCGACAGGCCGACTCGTTCGGCAAGTCGGATGCGCGACCTCGAGCCGTGCAGCAGCAACTCGAGGAGCACCGCGCTCGCCGCGCTCCCGAGCTCCGGCCAGGCGGAGGGGGCGTTGTGCCCGGCAGTGCTCACGGCTCGCGGTTCAGGGACGTCGGATCGCCGAGAAGCTGCGCGAACGCGAGCTGTGCGGCACCGATGAGCAGGCGGTCATCGCCGAGCGCAGCGGACGAGATCTCGAGCTCCTCGGCGGCCGCGGGAAGCGATTGCGAGGTCACCAGGGCGCGGAGGGCGCCGGGATCGGCCTCGAGCAGGGTCGCGAGGAACCCGCCGAGCACGACGAGAGCGGGGTTCAGCACGTTGATGGCGTTGCTGAGGGCGGTGGCGAGGATGCGGCGCTGGCGAGACAGTTCGGCCGCGACCGCCGGGTCGGTCGACCCGAGGAGAGCGCGGGAGAGGGTCGCGTCATCCGCCGTCTCGAGTCCGACGATCTCGAGAAGGCGTGCCCTGCTGACCTCGTCCTCGAGGGCGCCGTCGGTGGTTCGGCGGTCGGAGTTCTCCGTGACGCCGGGCCGGTTGTGCCCGAACTCGCCCGCGTAGCCGCCGAGACCGCCGATCGTCACGCCGCTCGCGATGACACCGCCGCCGATGCCGCTCGCGCCACCGTTGAGGTAGACCATGTCGTCGATGCCGCGGCCCGCGCCGCGCAGGTGTTCGGCGAGCGCGCCGAGACTCGCGTCGTTGCCGACCGAGACGTTCAGGCCCGTGACTTCGGCGAGCTGCGGCGCGATGGGGGCGTCGACCCAGCCGAGGTGCGGAGCCCAGCGGACGAGTCCGTCGACGGTGCGGACGAGTCCGGGGACCGCGACGCCGATGCCGATGATGCGGTGGTCCGTGAGCGAGGTGGTCCGGAGGTCGGCGACGATGTCCGCGATCATGCGCACGGCGACCTCGGCCGTCGGTGGCGAATCGGTCTCGAAGCGCTCGTGCCGGACCACTTCGCCTGCGAGTCCGATGACTCCGACCGTGATGGCGTCGACCTCGGGGTTGACCGCGATCGCGACGAGGTCACGACGCGGGGAGACGATCGGGGAGGGGCGGCCGACCGTCGACGTGCTGTCGGGATTGGACTCCACGACGATGCCGAGGGCGCTGAGCTCGGCGACGAGGGCGGCGACCGTCGACCGGTTGAGACCGGTGAAGCGGGTGATGTCGGCACGTGATGCGGCACCGTTCCTGCTGATGATGTCGAGCACCATCGACAGGTTGTTGCGCCGCACGCTGTCGAGGTTGTTTCCTCGCATGGGTCACCCTCCTGTTCGGATTCACTTTACAGATGCGCACGCCCCCGATCGTCTGATATGTTCTGCCAAACAACAATTAGTCTCTCCGCCGGCAGCGACGCCGGCGAGAAAAGGATCCACCGTGACTCTCACCCCCACTGCGGCAGACAAATTCTCCTTCGGCCTCTGGACCATCGGCTACAACGGTGCCGATCCGTTCGGCGGCCCGACCCGACCCCCGCTCGATGTCGTGCACGGCGTCGAGAAGCTCGCCGAACTCGGCGCGTACGGACTGACCTTCCACGATGACGACCTGTTCGCATTCGGCTCCACCGATGCCGGGCGCCAGACGCAGATCGACCGCCTCAAGCAGGTGCTCGCCGACACCGGGCTCATCGTCCCGATGGTCACGACCAACCTGTTCAGCGCTCCCGTCTTCAAGGACGGCGGGTTCACGTCGAACGACCGCGGCGTCCGTCGCTTCGCGCTGCGCAAGGTGCTGCGCAACCTCGACCTCGCCGCCGAGCTCGGCGCCAAGACGTTCGTCATGTGGGGCGGGCGCGAGGGTGCCGAGTACGACGCGGCTAAGGACATCCGCGGTGCTCTCGAGCGCTACCGCGAGGCCGTCAACCTGCTCGGCGACTACGTCACCGACAAGGGCTACGACATCCGCTTCGCGATCGAGCCGAAGCCCAACGAGCCCCGCGGCGATATCCTGCTGCCGACTGTCGGCCACGCGCTCGCGTTCATCGAGACCCTCGAGCGCCCCGAACTCGTCGGCGTCAACCCCGAGGTCGGCCACGAGCAGATGGCGGGCCTGAACTTCGCGGCAGGCATAGCCCAGGCGCTCTACCAGGGCAAGCTCTTCCACATCGACCTCAACGGCCAGCGCGGCATCAAGTACGACCAGGACCTCGTCTTCGGACACGGCGACCTGCACAACGCGTTCGCACTCGTCGACCTGCTCGAGAACGGCGGCCCGAACGGCGGCCAGGCTTATGAGGGACCGCGCCACTTCGACTACAAGCCCTCCCGCACGGAAGACGAGAACGGCGTCTGGGACTCCGCAGCCGCGAACATGCAGACGTACCTCCTGCTCAAGGAGCGCGCCGCGGCCTTCCGCGCCGACCCCGAGGTGCAGGAGGCGCTGCTCGCGTCCCGCGTCGGCGAGATCCGCGTGCCGACCCTCGGCGAGGGCGAGAGCTACGACGACCTGCTCGCCGACGACTCGGCGTACACGGGCTTCGACACCGACGAGTACTACGGCGGCAAGGGCTTCGGCTTCGTACGGCTGCAGCAGCTCGCGACGGAGCACCTGCTCGGCGCGCGCTAGCCGGTGCTTCTCCCGGATAACCCGGTCCTCCCGGGCACGTACCCCGACCCGAGCATCTGCCGGGTCGGGGACGAGTACTTCCTCGTCACCTCGACGTTCGAGTACTTCCCGGGACTCCCCGTCTTCCGCAGCACCGACCTGCTCCACTGGGAGCAGGTCGGTCACGCGCTCGACCGCCGCGACCAGCTCGACCTCTCGACGGTGCCGGGCTCCGGCGGACTCTTCGCCCCGACCATCCGCCACCACGACGGCACCTTCTACCTCGTCTGCACACTCGTCGGCGGCCAGGGCAGGCAGGGGAACTTCATTCTGACGGCGACGGATGCCACGGGCCCGTGGTCCGCTCCGACCTGGCTCGACGACGCAGCGGGCATCGACCCCTCGCTCTACTTCGACAGCGGCACCGGACGCTGCTGGTACACCGGCACGCGCCTGTCCGCGTCCCCGGACTGGCCGGAGCAGACCGAGGTCTGGCTGCGCGAGCTCGACCTTGCCTCACTGGCTTTCGTCGGGGACGAACACGTCATCTGGAACGGCGCCCTCATCGGCGCTGTCTGGGCCGAGGGGCCGCACATCTACCGCCGCGGCGATCACTACTACCTCCTCGCCTCGGAGGGCGGAACGGAGTTCAACCACGCGCTGTCCGTGGCTCGGGCCTCCGCGATCACGGGCCCGTATGCCGGCTCCCCCGCGAACCCGGTGCTCACGCATCGGAACATGGGCCGCCGTCATCCGATCTCGAACGTCGGCCACGCCGATCTTGTCGAGACCGCCGACGGCGAGTGGGCCGCCGTTCTTCTCGCGTCGCGGCCGTACGGCGGCTACTTCGCAAACCTGGGTCGCGAGACGTTCGCCGTCGCTGTCGAGTGGGAGGACGACTGGCCCGTCTTCGCGCCCGGCGTCGGGCAGCTCGTCCTTGGCGAACAACCGCTCGAACCGGCCGCTGCACCGCCGTCCCTCGCGTGGACGCACGTGCGTACCGGGCCCTCGTTCAGCACCGGCGACCCCGCGACCGGCAGCGTCACGCTGGTAGGCACGACCGCGTTCGCCGAGATCGGCACACCGGCATTCCTCGGGGTGCGGCAGCGCCACATGGACCTGGTCTTCACCGCGACGGTCGACAGCAGAGCGGATGACGCGGGCCTGGCCGTCCGCCAGTCAGAGTCCGATCACATCCTCTGCCTCGTGACCTCCGGCACTGCGGTCGTCAGCGCGGTGCGCGCGGGCGTCCCGGATGCCGTAGCCACCGTCGCGATCCCTCCCGGTCCCGTGACCCTCGAGCTCCGCACCTCGGGGCAGGACTACGCGTTCTCCGCCAACGGCGAGCACGTCGCGACCGTCGACGGCAGATTCATGAGCTCGCAATCGGCGGGCGGGTTTCTCGGGGTGTGGCTCGGGCTGTACGCGTTCGGGGGTTCGGCGCGGTTCACGGGGATCAGCTACGAGGGGCTGACGCGCGGCTCATGACGGGTACGCGGGGCGACATGCCGTTCGCGGGCGTCCCGCAACGGCGTGTCGCTTCGCGGATCCGTCCCCAGCCGCACGCTCCCGGCTGACCCGGCTAACGGGCCGGCGCGGCCGTGCTCTCGCGCACCACGAGGTGCGTCGCGAGGTCGACCCGCGGGATCGTCTCGAGGTCGCGCTCGCTCATGCTGACCACGAGCCGGGCTGCCTCCTCGGCCATGCGCGTGAGCGGCTGGTGGATCGTCGTGAGGGCGGGGCTCGTCCACTCGGCGAGCTGCAGGTCGTCGTAGCCGACGACCGACAGGTCGCGGGGCACGCTGAGTCCGAGCGATCGGGCCGCGTCGAGCACCCCGAGTGCCTGCAGGTCGCTCCCGGCAAAGATCGCCGTCGGCGGATCGGCCAGCGAGAGCATGTCCCGGGCTCGGTCGCGACCGCCGTCCACCTGGAAGTTGCCGAAGGCAATGAGGTCGTCGTCGACGGGGATTCCCGCACTCGACAGCGCGGAGCGGTACCCGTCGACGCGCGCGAGCGAGCACATCATGTCCCCGGGCCCCGTGATCGCACCGATCCGCGAGTGACCGAGCTCGATGAGGTGACGGGTCGCCTGGAGCCCGCCGGACCAGTTCGCCGATCCGACGGCGGGGACGTCGGGAGCGGGGTCCCCGGCCGGATCGACGATCACGAACGGGATGGCCCGCGACCGTAACTGCGCCTTCGTCTCGTCGGCCAGGTCGGAGAACACGAGCACGACACCGACCGGTCGGCGTCGCAGTACTCCCGCAACCCATTCGGGCGAGGGCGCGTGCTTCGTGCCCGTCTCGCTCAAGACGACACTGAGGCCGTTCGCGCGCGCGACGTTCTCGACGCCGCGGATGATCTCCATCGCCCACGCGGTCTCCAGTTCGGGGAAAACGAGTTCGATGAGGGTGCTGCGACCGGGTAATCCCGATCGGCGAGCGTAGCCGTGACGGTCGAGGAGGTCTTCGACGCGACTCCGGGTGTGCGCGGCAACGTCAGTTCGCCCGTTGAGCACTTTCGAGACTGTCGAGAGCGAAACACCGGCTTCACCGGCTATTTCGTGGAGTTTCGCCCGATCTGGCGTGGAGGGAGCGGCCGTGTCATCCGTCATCTTGACCATTTTGTTGCCCCAAACAACTTGTGCGCGGTCGAACCGCTCAATACAGTGAAGCCATCCTAATCACTTTCGACATAGTTGTCGAAACTTTCGAGAGGCGTTCAATGAAGAACACGCGCACCATCACCAGGTCGGTGGCGGCGGTCACAGCGGTCGCAGCACTGGCTGCTATCTCGGGTTGCAGTGGCGACTCGGGCGACACCGTTGACGGCGTCACGACACTCACGTTCTGGCACAACGGCACAGCGGACCCGATCCTCAGCATCTGGCAGGACGCCGTCGACGCGTACGAGGACGAGAACCCGAACATCAAGATCGACGTGCAGCCGATCCAGAACGAGGACTTCAGCACGAAGATCCCCCTCGCGCTCTCCTCCGACGACCCGCCGGACATCTACTTCAACCAGGGCGGCGGTCTGCTCGCGACGCAGGTGCAGTCCGGCCAGGTCGCTGACATCACCGATCTCACCAAGGACTGGATCGGCGACGTCGGTCCCGCCGCCGGCAACTGGCAGGTCGAGGGCGCGCAGTACGGGGTTCCGTACGCGATGCAGCTCGTGGGCTTCTGGTACCGCACCGACCTGTTCGAGCAGGCGGGCATCGAGGGAACCCCGACGACCATGGACGAGCTCACCGAGGACATCGAGAAGCTCAAGGACGCCGACATCACCCCGATCGCGGTCGGCGGCAAGGACCGCTGGCCCGACGCGTTCTACTACAACACCTTCGCCGTGCGCGAGTGTGGCGAGGATGTGCTGAAGGAGTCGCTCGCGGCCGTCGATCTCTCGGACGAGTGCTTCACGAAGGCCGGCCAGGACGTCATCGACTTCATTGCGAGCGAACCGTTCCAGGACGGCTTCAACGGCACTCCGGCCCAGGAGGGGTCGGGCAGCTCGGCAGGTCTCGTCGCGAGCGGCGACGCGGCGATGGAGCTCCAGGGCACCTGGGACAAGTCGGTCATGCAGGGACTCACCGACACCGACCTCAACCCGCTGCTCGGCTGGTTCCCGTTCCCGTCGGTCGACGGAGACGGCGACCCGAGCGCGACCCTCGGCGGCGGTGATGGCTTCTCGTGCACGCAGAAGCACGTCACGGAGTGCGTCGACTTCCTGCACTACCTCTCGAGCGCGGACATCCAGACCAAGCTCGTCGAGAGCCAGGTCGTCACGATCCCCGTCATCGAAGAGGCGACGAGCGCGATCACCGACCCGGTCATCCAGTCGATCTACGACTTCAACTCAGAAGCCGCGTACGTGCAGACGTACTTCGACATCGCCCTCCCCACGGGCGTCGGATCAGCGCTCAACGACGCGGTCGCCGATCTCTTCGCCGGCAAGGGCACAGCGAGTTCCGTGCCCGACGCCGTCGCGGCGGCCAAGTAGCCGATGAACACGACCACCGTCGCCGTGGCGCCCAGCGCCACGGCGGCGGCGGGTCCGGCGCGTTCCACGACGCCCGCTCCCCGCCGCCGCTCGAGCACCAGGAAACGCCTCGAACTGGCCCTCCTGCTGCTCCCCTCCACCGTGCTCTTTGTCGCTTTCGTGTTCCTTCCGCTCATCGCGGCCGTCTACTACAGCCTCTTCGACTGGAGCGGGTTCGGTCCGCTCATCGATTTCGTCGGCCTCGACAACTACACGCAAGCGCTCACCGACCCGACCTTCCAGGCCGCGATCGGCCACAACCTCTTCATCGTCTTCGCGTCGCTCATCGTGCAGTTGCCGCTGAGCATCGCCCTCGCCCTTCTGCTGCACGGTCGCATCCGCGGACGCACGGGCCTCCGCCTCCTCGTCTTCACGCCGTATGTTCTGTCCGAAGCGGTCACCGCCGTCATCTGGCTCTCCCTGCTTCAGCCCAACGGCGCCGTCGATGGACTCCTGCGCGGCGTCGGCCTCGGCGATTTCGTGCAGCTCTGGCTCGGTGACGGCAACGTCGTCATGTTCACCCTCTTCGCCGTCATCACCTGGAAGTACATCGGCTTCGGCATCATCCTGTTCCTCGCCGGCCTGCAGGGGGTGCCCGAGGAACTCCGCGAGGCTGCGTCGATCGACGGCGCCTCCGGGTGGCAGACCACGCGCATGATCGTCATCCCGCTGCTCGGCCCGACGATCCGCATCTGGGCGTTCCTGTCCATCATCGGGTCCCTGCAGCTGTTCGACATCGTCTGGATCATGACGCTCGGCGGCCCCGCCGGATCCTCGACGACGATGGCGAGCTACCTCATCGATCGCGGCTTCCGCCGCTACGAGTTCGGCTACGGCAGCGCCGTCGCCATCATCCTGTTCGTGTTCTGCTTCGTCTTCGCACTCTTCTACCAGCGCTTCGCCCTCCGACGCGATACGCAGGGTGCTCTCACTGGGAGAGTCGAATGACCGCCACCGCTACCGTTGCGCCCGTCCGGCGCCATCTCTCGATCATGGTTCCCGTCCGCTACCTCGCGGCCGCCCTGATCGTCGGCGTTACCCTCGCGCCGCTGCTGTTCGTCATCCTCGGCGGTTTCCGCACCAATGCGCAGATCAATGAGAATCCCGTCGCGCTGCCGTCGCCGTGGGTCTTCTCGAACTATGTCGACATCCTCACCTCGTCGTCGTTCTGGACCTTCCTGCTCAACAGCGCGCTCATCGCGGTGTCGTCGACGGTGCTCGCCGTCGGGCTCGGGTCGATGGCCGCGTTCGCGCTGTCCCGTTACCGGTTCCGCGGTCGCGAGACGATCTACTCGATGTTCACCGTCGGGCTGCTCTTCCCGCTCGGGGTCGCGATCCTCCCGGTCTACCTGCTGCTGCGCCAGCTGCACCTGCTCGAATCGTGGGTGGGTGTCGCCCTCCCCCAGGCGGCGTTCGCGCTGCCCGTGACGATCATCATCCTGCGTCCCTTCATGGCGGCGATCCCGTCCGAGATCGAGGACGCCGCTGTTGTCGACGGCGCCACGCGGCTCGGCTTCTTCTGGCGCATCCTGCTCCCCCTGTCGCGACCCGCTCTCGTCACCGTGAGCGTGCTCGCGTTCATCACCAGTTGGAACGGCTACCTCCTGCCCCTCCTGGTGTTCAACGAACCGTCGCACTTCACCCTCCCGCTCGGCGTCGCGACCTTCCAATCGCAGTACGCGCAGGACACCGCGAGCATCCTCGCCTTCACCGCCCTGTCGATGGTTCCCGCTCTCGTGTTCTTCGTCTTCGCGGAACGCCAGATCGTCGGCGGCCTCACCGGATCGGTCAAGGGATGATCGGCATCGACGCCTGGCACGACACGTCGCTGTCAACCGGGGAACGCGTTGACGCCCTCATCGCCCGGATGACCCTCGAGGAGAAGGTCGCCCAGCTGTTCGGGGTGTGGGTCGGAGCGGCGAAGGACGGCGGCGAGGTCGCCCCGCACCAACACGACATGGACGACGACATCAACCTCGATGCCCTCATCCCCAACGGCCTGGGCCAGCTCACCCGGCCCTTCGGCAGTGCGCCGATCGATCCCGCGACCGGCGCCGTCTCCCTCCAGCGCACCCAGGAACGCATCGTCAGCGGCAGCCGCTTCGGCATCCCCGCGATCGCGCACGAGGAATGCCTTGCCGGTTTCGCAACGTGGGGCGCGACCGCGTACCCCGTGCCGTTGTCGTGGGGCGCATCGTTCAACCCGGAACTCGTCGGCCGCATGGCCGCCCGCATCGGCGCGGACATGCGCTCCGTCGGCGTGCACCAGGGACTCGCTCCCGTGCTCGACGTCGTGCGGGATGCGCGCTGGGGCCGTGTCGAGGAGACGATCGGCGAGGACCCGTACCTCGTCGGCATCATCGGCGCCGCGTACGTGCGCGGCCTCGAGTCCGCGGGAATCGTCGCGACGCTCAAGCACTTCGTCGGTTACTCGGCGTCGAAGGCCGGTCGCAACCTCGCGCCGGTCTCCATCGGCGAGCGCGAGCGCAACGACGTGCTCATTCCGCCGTTCGAGATGGCGCTCCGTGACGGCGGAGCCCGCTCGGTCATGCACGCGTACACCGACATCGACGGGGTCCCGTCGGCCGCCGACGCCGCGCTCCTCACGGGCCTCCTGCGTGAGACGTGGGGCTTCGAGGGCACGGTCGTCGCGGACTACTTCGGCGTCGCCTTCCTGAAACTCGTCCACGGGGTTGCCGAGTCGTGGGCGGATGCCGCTTCGCAGGCGTTGACCGCGGGCGTCGACGTCGAGCTTCCCACGGTCAAGACCTTCGGTGCACCGCTCCTCGAGGCAATCCGCTCGGGACTCCTCGACGAGACGGTCATCGATCGCGCCACCGCCCGCGTCCTCGCCCAGAAGGTCGAGCTCGGTCTCCTCGATCCCGCCTGGTCGGCAGTTCCCCCTGTGTTGCGTGACGGCGCCGTTCCCGACCTCGACAGCGAGGACAACCGTGCCGTCGCCCGCGAGCTCGCCGAGCAGGCGATCGTCCTCCTGAAGAACGAGCGCGTGCTGCCGCTTGCGCGGGGTACTCGCATCGCCGTGATCGGGCCGAACGCGGACGCCGCGCTCGCCACCCTCGGGTGCTACTCCTTCCCGGCGCACGTCGGGGTGCAGCATCCGGATGTCCCGTGGGGAATCGAGCTGCCGACGCTGCTCGCGTCCGTGCGTGCCGAGTTCGGGGATGCCGCATTCGAGAAAGGCACCGGGATCGATGACTTCGCCACCGACGGCTTCGCGGACGCGCTCGAACTCGCTGGATCCGTCGACGTCGTCGTGCTCGCCCTCGGCGACCGCGCCGGCCTGTTCGGTCGGGGAACGAGCGGCGAAGGCTGCGATGTCGAGTCGCTCCGGCTCCCGGGCGCCCAGCAGGATCTCCTCGACGCGGTGCTCTCGACCGGTACCCCGACGATCGTCACGCTCCTCGCCGGGCGGCCATACGCCCTCGGTCGCGCCGTCGACGAAGCGGCAGCGATCATCCAGTCCTTCTTCCCCGGCGAGGAGGGTACCGCGGCGATCGCGGGAGTGCTGAGCGGTCGGGTCAACCCGTCGGGACGGCTCCCGGTGAGCGTCCCTGCACTGCCGGGAGCGCAGCCGACGACCTACCTTGCGGCGCCACTCGCCCAGGCGAGCGACGTGTCCAGCATCGACCCCACCCCGGCGTTCGCGTTCGGGCACGGGTTGGGGTATTCCGCGATGGAGTGGGACGGGTTCGCTGTCGAGAGCGGGACAGAGGTACCCGTGGACGGGACACTGCGGGCATCGCTCACCGTGCGGAACGCGGGAGACCGCTTCGGGGTGGAGACGGTGCAGGTGTACCTGCATGACCCCGTGGCATCCGTCGTCCGTCCGGTGCAGCGACTCGTCGGCTTCGCCCGCGTGGAACTCGCGGCGGGCGAGAGCGCCCGGGTGGGCTTCGCGGTGCCGACGGATCTCGTGCAGTTCACAGGTAGGGACGGCCGTCGAGTCGTGGAACCCGGGGTTGTCGAGTTGCGGTTCGCACGGTCATCCGCCGACGTTGTCTTCACCGCCCGCACCACGCTCGTCGGCGAAGCACGATTCGTCGATCACACCCGGCTCTGGCACCCGGAGGTCACGGTCGAGCGGTAGAGCGGTAAAGAGGTAAGGTCAGGCCATGACGGATCCTCGAGTAGCGGCAATCGTGGCGAAGCGCGAGCGCGTCGTGAACGCAATGGTCGGGGTGGCCGTCATCGGGTTCGTGTACCTCCTGGTGATGTTCTTCGTGATCA
>Ga0247810_10002051_pt1 | contig 11633 bp, 16 predicted proteins | sample UWRJL119311C1_FD_179918 | JGI IMG/M metagenome (GOLD analysis project Ga0247810, IMG submission 179918) | Plant litter microbial communities from Arlington Agricultural Research Station in Wisconsin, United States - UWRJ-L119-311C-1 | ecosystem: Environmental > Terrestrial > Plant litter >...
ATATTATAAAATCATTAGAGAAAATATAGTGAAAAATAAATCCAAAAAATTATTACGGGCTTTAAGTGTATTTAAAAATAAAAATGATATTGGTTTAATTAAAAGTTTTGGTAAAGATTCCTTTATCGGTATTGCAAATTTTAACGATGATGCTTTTTTGGAAATGTTTGAGAAATATATCAGTATCAATGATAATTGGGAATATAATTTGCTTTAAACCAATATCCAAAAAGTAAAACTAAAATGATGTATTTGAAAATAGAAAACTACAATAAAGTTAAAAAATAACGGCTACTAACAGGCGTTTGGCAAGATTGCAAATTTTGTGGTAAATTCACGTTCACGTTTCGCAAGAAAATTTATCTTTAATAGAAAATAATCGGTTCCGAAGCTCGCAACCTCGCCAAGCGCCAGAACGTTAGCCGTCAGTTTGGCGGGACGTAGAAAAAAACCGAAAGTGAATAGAAAATTAATAATAAATTTAGTATTGCCCTTAACAATAATAATCTTTATACTTTTTACAAAGTGGTGGATTGTAGACGTTGTTGATGGAACTGACGGAATAATGTATGGATTCCCTTTTATATATAAAGCGCCAGCATTTTACACTTCTCTGGCAGAAGAATATTTTATACCAGAATTAATTGGCGACTTGATACTGTATTTTGGAGTAATTTTTGGAATAGTTTACTTGATAAATAGATTTTTATTTGAAATTACAATCAGAAAAGTAATTTCTGTTATTCTGTTTATAATTGCATCGTTATTAATTAGTTTTGAACTATTATTTGCTTTTATGCCAGACAATAAGTTTTCATTAGAAAGAGATTATGATATTGTAATAAAACAGACAGGTTTTGAATTTCCATTTAATACCTCTGACAGAAAAGAATTCGACAATTATCACAAATAACAAAAACCGAACGGCTAACAGCCGTTTCACGCAATTGCGAATTTTGTGGTAAGTTCACGTTAACGTTTCGCAAGAAATTTTATCTTTAACAGAAAATATAAAGTTCCGAAGTTCGCTACTGACGAGAAGCTACGGAACGTTACCTCCCATTTTAGTGCAACTCCTACGAACATTGAAATAAAAAAAATAATGACACCAAAACAATTAGTTAGAATTAGTAATATCATAGGAATTGTAGCAATCCTTTTATTAGTTTATTGGGTTTTCAGCTTTGTCACTATTGAAGTTTTTGGACTTAAAGTATTCAAAAAAAATATGACCGAAACGTTTTATTTAAGTGTCTTAGGAATATTAGCTTTGATGGCAGGTGCTTTAATAATAAATGTAATGTTTAATTTGACAAGAATTGCTCAAAAACACGACAATTCAGAAACAAGCGACAAACCCAACAAAAAAGTTTTTATTGTTTTAGTATTGCTTTTCCCAATTATTGCGAGTTTGCTTTACGTTGGTGATTTTGTCACGAAACAAAAAAAAGAAAAATTGTTAGTTCAATCTGCTAAATCGATAATTGAAAACAATAAGGTGAAAAGCGACAAACTTCTTGAATATTCATTTTCTGAAAATTATATTAATGAAAGTGCTAACATTCTTGAACTTTACACAAAAACAGAAACATATTTCCCAGACGTTTCTATAATTGTTAAGGATACGGTAGACAATTCGCCTGTATATTTAAGCATAAATAGTTACAGTTCAGAAAATCCAAAGGACACAATCCCTGCGAGAAAACAAGATTATATTAGAAAAACAACAAAAATAGAGAGAGAATATTTAGAGACAGTTTTTAACCAAAATAATAGCGAAAAACGATACACTTCGAGTGACGGAAATTATGAATTGTTTTATCCATATATCAAAAACAATAAAAAAATAGTATTGTACTTTTCGGACTATCAGAGGTACGGAAAGTAAAAACGTCAGCTAACAAGCGTTTATATCGTCATTATCCATTGTTTTTTAAGGTTTTGATGATTGCTCCGCAGTTGGCAATAGCGGGCAGAACGTCTAAAAATTCACGATTTGTGCTTCGGTTGAAATTTGTATTTTAGTTGAAAGTTTCGGCTTCGATTTGTCCGCCATCGGCAAGCCCCGAAACGTTGGCGGTAATTTGCCCTAAAAAACTAAAAATCAGAATGAATTAAAATATACAAATATGAAATACTACATATTATCTATTCTACTTGTATCGCAATTATGTAATTCTCAAGTAGATTATTTTAATGGAAATTATACAATTTGTCCAATTCCAAATGATAAGGAATCTAAAGAAAATTTTAAATTAGGAATAGATTGCATAAAAGCTAACCTATACATTGGCGGGGCAAATAGGTTATTTTTAGATTTAATAAAAAAGGATAGCACATTTTGCGATGCATATTTTTTCGCAGGTTACACATATAGACTTTCAAATATGGACAAAGCTGCTTTGACGTATTACTACATGGCAGATAGTTTGAGCAATAAGAATTTAATTTTCAAACAAAATTTAGCTTTTATGGCTTCTAAAATGGGCTCATTTAAACTTGCAAGAAAGAAATATAATGAAATGAAAGAATATTTCCCAGAAAGCGCTGAAGGGTTTTATGGTATAGCTTCAACTTCAATTTTTATTGGTGACACAAAAAATGGTTTAGAAAATTTAAATATTGCAATACGTAAATACAAAGAAAAAGGAATAAATATTGGAGATGAAATTTATTTTACCCAAGGAATTCTCTTAACAAGAGATGAAAAATATATTGAAAGTATTGAAGCATTTGAAAAAATGAGAGGTAAAATCACTAAAAATGATGAGTATCGAATGAATTATGCTTTCAGTTTAATAAAAATTGGAAAGTCTAATAATGACGGAAAATTAATCAAAAAAGCGAAAAAAGTATTTGAAAAGATAGAAGACAAAACTAACTTATCTGAAATGATGCTAAACGAATTTAAATAAAAACTGCACACAACAAGGGCTTTGCAATAGTGGGGCGAAACTGCAAAGTTCAACGGCAGTTCTTCGGTTCAACTTTTGTACAAAATTGAAGATTTGTGCTTCGGTTTGCCCGCCATCGCCAAGCCCCAAAACGTTAGCCGTAATTTCTGACCAAAAATGCTTAATCAAAACGACATCCAAGATAAAATCCTAAATTTTGCAAAAACTGACGAAAGAATCAGAGCTGTACTTCTTAACGGTTCAAGAGCAAATCCTAACGTAACTCCGGACAAATATCAAGACTTTGACATTGTTTTTATCGTTAAAGATTTCGACTATTTTTTAACTAACAGAAACTGGATTAATACATTCGGAAAGCCTATTTTACAACAACTTCCTGATGAAATGGAATTGGGAAAAGATGTAAATGATGAACATTTTTCTTTTGGATTTCTAATGATTTTTGAAGACCAAAACAGAATTGACCTAACCTTGTTTCCGTATGAAAAGATTCAAACAAACTTTAAAATTGACAGTTTAACCATTGTTTTGTTAGACAAAGACAACCTGTTTAAAAATATTCCCCAATCATCTGATAAAAATTATCATATTGCAAAACCAACTCAACGAGAGTTTTCTGAAGTATGCAATGAATTTTGGTGGTGTATAACAAATGTTGCAAAAGGCTTGAAACGAGAAGAATTAATTTATGCAAAAGATATGTTGGAAAATGTAGTAAGACCAATGTTTTGGCAGATTATCGAATGGAATATCGGGAATGAAAATAATTTCAAAGTTTCTGCTGGTAAATCTGGAAAGTTTGCTAAAAAGTTTATACCCGAATCTCTTTATGAAAATATTTTAAAAACTTATTCCGATTCTAACATCGAAAACAATTGGAACTCTTTAGAACTTATGGCTAAAATATTTACGAAACAACAAGAGAAATTAGCTAAAGGATTAAACTTAGAAATCAACTCGGAAGAAGCCAAAAATTCATTGGAGTACATAAGAAAAATACGAACCGAATAAAAACTACGACTAACAAGGTATTGCGGCAATGGGGGCTGACGAGCAGACTTCAACAGTTGTGCTACTATGAGACTCTAGTACTAAATTCGGCTGACGGTTTCCAAATTCCCCCACTGCGGCAATACACGAACGGTTAGCCGACATTTCATAAAAAGCAATCTTTAAAATGGAAATTTCTAGACAAACTCAAATTGAAATTCTTTCTGGAGATGGAAATTTATCAGAATTAACTACTTTACTTGGCAATAATTATACGCAATTAGAAATTGATATTGCACTTGAAAATGCAATTGCATATTCACAGATTAAAACTGCTAAATTTTTACTTTCATTAGGTGCAAATTTTTCAAATTATGACTATCAAGGTGTTTATTATGCGGTTCATAATAATGAAATTGAAGGATTGAAATTTGCAATTGAAAACGGAGTAGACATTAACATCGGCGAAGGAATGATAATAAATACAAGCATTTTAACTTGCATAAATAACAAAAACAATGAAATCATAAAATGGATAATAAGCAACGGAGCAAATCTTTCATTACTGACTAATGAAAATATTAATTTAGTCCGCAGATATGGAAATTCAGAATTGATAGATTTGACAAAACGAAATAGAAACGTCGGCTAACAAGGGTTTGGCAATAGCGGGCGGTACGTTAAAAGTTCACGTTTTGTGCTTCGGTTGAAATTTGTATTTTAGTTGAAAGTTTCGGCTTCGATTTGCCCACCATCGCAAAGCCCCGAAACGTTGGCAGTAATTTAAAAAACCGCATTAAAATGAAGAATATTTTAATTTTGATATTTATCTTTTTGAACATAAATCAAATTATTGCACAAGAAATAATAACAGAAATCCAAGCAAAAAAAGTTAGCTATTTTATAGATATTGAGAACAAATTAAAGAGTGAATTATTCGACACAAATCATACTTATATGTCAATGGATGATTCTGAACAACCAATTATCTTCAGAAGAAAAGAAAAAAATATTCCTGATTTATTAGTTCATTATTCATTCAGCAAAAAAGATTCAATAGTGAGTAATGTTTTATATGAATGGGATACTTATAATTTTGAAAAACAAGACAATAATCAGAAAACAGAAAAATTTGAAAAAAGTCTAATCGAAAAATATAAAACCCTAAAAAGGTCTTTAATTAATAAATTTGGACAGCCTGAAACTAAAAATAATTACTCAAATTTAGCTAAATATGACCAGAAAAACTTTTTTGAAGAAAACTCAAATTGGAAACCTAATGACAGTACAGAAATTGAAATGTACGCAGTTGTTTCTAATCATTACGAGAGTAAAGGCGCTGTGACAATTAATCCAACACATAGAATAAGGTTATATGTTAGAAATATTAAGAAAAAAATTGAGCCCAAACTTGATGAAAAAGTAATAGCTTTTGCAAATAAGAACTTTGAAAATTTTATATCAAAACTTAAAGAAAATAATTTTGCTGAAGCAAAATTGTTTTTATCAGACATTGCTATACAAAAAGTAACAGAAAATCAGTTAATCGAATTACGAAAACAAATTGACTTTGAAAATAAACTTGTTCAATATTTTAGAGGTTTTCAAATGGCTTTTACTGGTGAAAATTATTTAATGTTACAATATAAGTATGATAATGAAAAAATCGAAATGCCGAAATCAGTTATAAAAGTGATTTTTGACGAAAACAATAAAATTCTTGGAATACAACCTGTGAAAAAAGAATAAACTACTGCCAACACACGTTTGGCGCAATTGCGAATTTTGTGACAAGTCCACGTTTACGTTTCGCAAGAATTTTTATCTTTAACAGAAAATAATCAGTTCCAGTTGCCACCAACTGCGACTGACCCGCGAAACGTTAGCAAAATCCGTTCAAAACCTTACGTATAACAATAATTAATTTAGAAAAATGAAAAAAACTTTGATTTTACTTACTTTATTATGCTTTTCAAATGCTTTTAGCCAGAAAATTGAAATTAAAAAAGATTTGGTTTATATTGATGGAAAAGAATGCCTGAAAATATCTGGAGATTCTAACAATGTATCTTTTTCAGACTTAGATGGCAATGAAATTATTTTCTTAAAATTTGTTCATGACTCAAAGTATGCAACATTATATAATAAAATAACTTTCTTAGGACAAGAAGTTCAATTCACATCACAATCTTATATATTCACCAAGAAGCTTTTAATCAATAAACTTGTTGCAGACAAGACATTAGATAATTGTAAATTAGATTCAGAAAAGGTGAAGAAATTTGCAATAAAATATGATGAAAATGTAGAAAATTAAGACTTCTGCTAACACTGGTTCTGCGAAAAAGCGGCTTTAGTGAAAAATTCAACGGCAGTTTTTAATTGAAGTTTAATTCTAAAATAAAAGTAATTGCTTTAAATTCAGCTACTTAGATAAACTACAGAACGTTAGTGGCAATGGCAGAAATAAAGAAAAAAGAAAGTATGATAAATTATCTTCGAAACCGAAAATTGGCGTTTTATATTGCGTTATTATATGTTGGATTTGGAACATTATCAGTATGCTCAGTTTATCCAACTGACCCATTTTATGGAGAGTGGTCTCTATTTGGCTTGTTAATAACGTTCCCAGTATCTATAATTAGTTTTGGATATCGTTACGCGGAAGCAAACCTTCTTTATCCGGTTTTTATTATTCAAATCATAATGTTCATTTTAACCTTTTTAGTTTTAGCAGCATTTATAAAGACAAAGAAAAATAACAATAAAATTGACTAGTTACAAATACTCTTAAATTTACTGTATAACAACTGCCACTGGCAAAGATTTATCTCATCGTTTCTATTACTTTTTTAAGATTTCGATGATTGCTCCGTAGTTGGCAATAGCTGGCAGAAACGTCTAAAAATTCACGATTTGTGCTTCGATAGAAATTTGTATTTTAGTTGAATGTTTAGGCTTCGATTTTCCGCCCCAAAGCAAAGCCCCGAAACGTAACTAACGGAAGAACCCTTATGACCAAGAAAGAATATAAAAAATTAGATTGTTCCATTTCAAGTTTTCAATTTATAAAAAGGGAAAGCGAAAAATATTGGGAACGTGTTAACTTGGACGTTTGCTGGGGATTCCAAATTCAAGAAGGTAGTAAATGGAAAAAAGGTTTATCTGAAACGGAATTAGAAGATTTTCAGAAAAATTTAGGGATAGTGTTTTCTGAACCATTGAAAAACTACTATCGAACTATGAATGGACTTGACAAACCTGGATTAAATAATAATGGTGGACAAGGAGAAATCAAATTTGGAACGACATTTTACTCATACCCTGACGATATTGAGAGGATGAAGTCACAAATCGAATGGATTTTTAAAGACAATAATGTAACCGATGAAATTATCACCACTCAAAATGTACCTTCGATTGTTCCTTATTTAGGGCATAGATTTTTAATACTAGACAATGAAGAGTCAATTCTATCCATGTGTGGTAGGGATATCATCATCTGGGAAGAAAATTTATCTAAAGGAATTGCACGTGACATATTCCCAATTCATCCAACAATTGAATTGAAAAATATCAATACGAATTCATTTTGGAACAAAAAAGCCTTTTAGCTAACAAGGGTTTTGCGTCAGGCGGACAAAACTTCAAAGTGCACTATTAGTTTTTCAACCAAACGCTATCGAAATAAGCAATTTTATACTAGATTTGATTAAACCGTACCCGTGTTTCCTATTGATTCATAATTTCGATTTTAGAAAACCCTTGCCATGGACACAAGACCTCACTTTTTAGCGCTCCTCACCTATCTCAAAACCGAAGAAAGCGGAAGGACAATTCCGGCTTTGTCTGGATTCCGACCGGCACTAAAGTTTCCGTTTGACAGCGGCTTTTTTATCAGCGCACAAAAATTTATCGATACCGAATTGGCCTTTCCCGGCGATGTCATCAATGCCGAAATAACCGTTTTAAATACAGAATATTTTAAAGGAAAATTATACGAAGGCTTGGATTTTGACTTTTACGAAGGGCAGAACCGTATTGGCCACGGCATCATCAAAAAAATTTTAAATCCAGAATTATCATAGTCCAAAAACACCCAGAATATGAATCCCGAAAAAAACTACCTTGAAATCAACAGGCATTCTTGGAACAACCGAACCGATGTCCATTTAAAGTCGGATTTTTATAATCTGGAGGGATTTTTAAAAGGAGAAACTTCGTTAAATGCTATTGAATTGGGCCTTTTGGGCGATATCCGCGGAAAAAGTATTTTGCACTTGCAATGTCATTTTGGACAGGACAGTATTTCCATGAGCCGACTCGGGGCAGATGTCACTGGCGTCGATTTATCAGACAAAGCCATTGAAAATGCGGTGAAAATTGCTGCGGAAACAAATGTCAGTACCAAGTTTATCTGTTGTGATTTATATGATTTGGAAAACCATCTCGACCAGCAATTTGATTTGGTCTTCACCAGTTATGGCACGATAACCTGGCTGCCAGATTTGGATAAATGGGGCAAATTAATTTCAAAATTCTTGAAGCCAGACGGCAAATTTGTTTTTGTGGAATTTCATCCGGTGGTCTGGATGTTTGATGACAATTTCGAGAAAATAGGCTATAATTATTTTAATGCAGCGCCCATCGTCGAGACTGAAAACGGCACTTATGCCGACAAAAACGCTGCTATTTCGCAGTCATACGTCACCTGGAATCACAGCTTGAGCGAAGTCATCACAAGCCTGATTCAAAACGGATTGCAAATTGCCAATTTTCAAGAATACGATTACTCGCCGTACGATATCTTCAGTGAGATGGTGGAATTGGAACCTAAAAAATTCCGTATCAAACATTTAGACGATAAAATTCCGTTGGTGTATTCTGTCGTTGCCGAAAAGAAAATTTTGGGTTAACCCAATAAAAAACATCTTGCTCACGCACCGGCAAGTGCGCAAGCAAGATGCTTGATTTGAACTATATAACGGATTGTTTTAAGAAGCCAGCGGCATTCTGTAAACCAATTCAATTAATGGCTCGTGAATGTCAATGTTTTTTTCTTTCCAAAGTTCTTTTTTCAAGATAGAAAGCACTTCGAACTTTTCATTTTCTCCAAGATTTTTCAATCTATTGCGCAACAATTCTACAGTTGGATACTTGTAAGGTGTTGACTTCAGCCTGTTGATAATGTAATTTGAGTCCATAGTTTTATGTTTTTGGTTGTGTTCGTTAATGAGATTCTTCTTGCTAAATTAGAGAAGTAAAAGCGATGGATTGTTCCATGATTTTGATTTCCTTTTATAAGATTTTAATGCGAGCAATCAGGGCGAAATACTTGAAAGCAATTACAAGCTTGTTGTTATGGAATATAAATTATGGCCGCAATAACAAAATATTTTTTAAAATATTTAAATATTTACGGTAAAAACGTAAAATTATTTAAAAATATAACACTACACTTGTGCCGAATAATTTATATGCACGGTAATGCCTCAACTTCAGACACTTTTACATTCCGCTCTCATAGCAGCCAAGGATTTTTCTAATTTAAAATTGCTAAAATTAGTAACCCACCATTCTTTATTTCTGTTTATTTTATTGCAATTTTCTGTGGTTCATGCGCAAAAAATGAAATCTGGAACGGCTACTTATGCGGTGACCGTCATAGAGAATAAAGACAGCAAGCTTGAAAAGATGATGCTGGAAATGAATGCCAATGCGCATGCCATCGTCACCGAATTCAGCTTTACGCTAGAATTTGAAGGACAACGCAGTCTCTTTTATTTTGATGAAAAACTGTATTCAGACCCGGAAGCCGCAAAAATTGGATTGCTTAAGTTAAGATATACCGGCGAAATTTTACAAACCAATGACAGCATTTTCAAGTCTTATAAATTCGCTGACAAAAAGAATCTGGTGGGTTCAGAAAAAAACAGAAACTGGATTATCACCACAGAAACTAAAAAGATAGGTAATTTTTTGTGTTACAAAGCTACCTTAATCGATGTTGTGGAAAACAGCAAAGGAAGATTTGAACATCCGGTTATAGCTTGGTTTTGCCCCGAAATTCCGTATAATTTTGGTCCTTTAAAATTTGGAGGTTTACCCGGCTTGATCGTAGAACTTCAAACAAAAGACGCCATTTTTGGACTTACCGAGCTACGTACAGACGTCAAGAATAAAAAACTAAAAGCTTTTGATTCAACGAAAACAAAAATATCCGAGGAAGAATTGAACGAAATAATCAAACTGTCGAACTAGGAAATTTATGTCAAATGTGGAAACCCGTAAATTAATTCTAAAATACAATAGTACACTTGCTGTAACACAATTTATTATGAAAAAATTTATGTTCGCAGCTATTGCAATGGTAGCTTTTACGGGAATTTCGATAGCGAGTACTATTGAATCTGAATTAAGCAATTTCTGATAATCAAAGCGTTACGAAAATAGATAAATGTGAATTAGTTGCTGTAATGGCAGTATAAAATTTTGAATCATCAACTGGAATCTGCGATACTTATGGTCATTTGTTTAATTTCATTAAGTCTAATTGCGAGAACTCTTAACTATTTTGAGGCTATTCTGGAAACCTCATTTCAAATTCAAATAAAATGAAACAAATCATTCTAATAATAATCCTCGCACTATTCTCCTGCAAATCAAAGGAATCCACTTCAAAAAATCCTGAAAAAGAAATTGAAGTGCATTATGCATTTAAAGTTCATTCAGGCGAAAAGACCGAGCGAAACGAGGAGGTTAAAAAGACTGTTGATGAAATAGTTGCGCAATTTAAAAATTTAGATTTTGTGTTAAAATGCTCTAAGAACAAAAGTACTTTTGAACTAGTTGAAAATTTAAAATTGAAAGATTCCTTTGCTTATAAGGCAGCGGCAATTTCCGTTAGCGACAATTATAGAAAATATTACAAAGACAACATCTTAAAGTTAAAAGGCTATCATGACGGAGAAGGAAAGCATGTGGTACTCGAACTTGGCAAACTAAATTGGACAATTTCCAAAGAGTCAAAAATGGTAAACGATTATAAATGTTACAAAGCAACTGCCATAGACAGCGCAATACACTATAAAACTAAAAAATATGTAATTCAGAATATTACGGCGTGGTTCTCGCCAGAAATTCCCTATAATTTTGGGCCAATGGGATGGGACGGATTACCGGGACTGGTTTTAGAAGCATCTAAATCAGACAGGAATTATTTCATTGCCGAGAAGATAACTTTTAAGTAAACTTGAATAAAAAATACGCCATGATAAAACGCCTCATTTATATTTTTCCATTGTTGATTGCTGCTTTAAATGGTCATGCGCAGTTGAACCCCACTAAAATTATATACAAAGCAGAATACGTAGGGAGCGCTGAAAACCAAGTTTCACAATCTGCGGAGCAAAAAGAGATTCAGAAACAATACAAAGAAAACTTTGCCAAGCTAAAGTTAGAAATGTGTTTCAACAACAATATTCTCCTTTTCCAACCGATACAGGTTTTAGAAGAGAGCGGAAACATGTACTATGATTTGGCATTGAACAAAGCAACCGGAAATAAAATATACTTCAAAGATTTTAATACAAATGAAGCTTTTTACAAAACTGAATTTCAAGGCGATGATTTTATAGTAAAGACAGCGAAAGAAAATTTCAATTGGACTGTCACCTCTGAATCTAAGACAATCGGTGGATTTAAGTGCTTAAAAGCAAATGGTTTCCG
>Ga0247810_10002052_pt1 | contig 11628 bp, 9 predicted proteins | sample UWRJL119311C1_FD_179918 | JGI IMG/M metagenome (GOLD analysis project Ga0247810, IMG submission 179918) | Plant litter microbial communities from Arlington Agricultural Research Station in Wisconsin, United States - UWRJ-L119-311C-1 | ecosystem: Environmental > Terrestrial > Plant litter >...
TTCCAATACATAATTGTGCATGACTTCCCTATAATCGAGATGGGTTACAATACGCAGTTTCCCTTTACCCATAGCGCTGATATGAATGTTACGCTCTTTTAGTTTGGCGATAAGAAGGTTTTCATTCAGGCCCTGTTTTACGGAGAAGATCAGTATATTAGTCTCAACAGGTTCTACCTTTTCTACCCAGTTTAGCTTTTGAAGCGCGGCACCCAATTCCTTGGCCCGCCTGTGGTCTTCAGCAAGCCTGCCAATATTATGGTCAAGTGCGTAAATACCCGCAGCTGCGAGATACCCAACCTGCCTCATTCCTCCACCAAAAATCTTCCGGATCCGCAAAGCTTTATTAATAGCCTGCTCACTGCCAAGCAGTACAGAGCCTATTGGCGCACCAAGTCCTTTTGAAAGACATACGGAGATCGTATCAAAGATCTGGCCGTACATAGCCGGATGTTCTTTAGTAACCACGAGTGCATTCCACAACCTTGCGCCATCAAGATGGAACTTTAGGTTATTGGCGTTACATACCTGTCTTATCTTTTTTAATTCCTCTATATCATAACAGGCACCCCCACCTTTATTGGTCGTATTCTCTACACAAACCAGGCTCGTCAGCGGACTGTGAAAAAATTCCGGAGGATTGATAGCTTCTGCTACCTGATCGGCGGTAATCATACCGCGGTTGCCGTCAAGAAGACAACAGGAAACCCCGCTGTTAAACGAAACCCCTCCGCCTTCATAATTAAAAACATGTGCCCATTTATCGGCAATTAATTGCTCGCCTGGCTGAGTATGTATCTTTATTGCTGTCTGGTTGGCCATAGTTCCCGACGGAAAAAACATTGCTGCTTCCATACCAAACATGGCGGCCAGCTTAGCCTCAAGTGCGTTTACTGTTGGATCCTGTTTGTATACATCATCACCCACCTCTGCCTGAAACATATATCGCAGCATTTCGGGTGTAGGCTTAGTTACGGTATCACTAACTAAATTTATTTCCATATTATCAAAAGGATGTCTTATTTTTGTAGAAACAAAATTACACTATTTATGACAAATACCGAACAAATAAAAGGTATTGTGGAGCGCCTTGGTGCGTTGAGGAGGTATCTTTGACGTTGATGCCAAACTAATCGAGATCACTAACGAGGAGGAGAAAACGCTTGCACCTGACTTCTGGAACAATGCAAAGGAAGCCGAAATCTATGTTAAAGCATTAAGATCCAAGAAGAAATGGGTCGAAGATTACAGCAAAGCCAAAGAGCTGTCTGATGAATTACAGCTGGCTTATGACTTTTATAAGGAAGGTGAATTTTCTGAGGAAGAGCTTGACGAAATCTACACACAGACCAATATGCTGATAGAAAACATCGAATTCAGGAACATGCTTTCTGATGAAGGGGATTCGATGAGCGCCGTATTACAGATTACAGCCGGTGCCGGAGGCACGGAAAGTTGTGACTGGGCAGAGATGCTGATGCGGATGTATATGATGTGGGGCGAAAAGAACGGCTATAAAATCAAGGAGCTGAACTTCCAGGCCGGTGAGGTTGCAGGTATAAAAACCGTTACTATAGAGTTTGAAGGAGATTTCTCTTTTGGCTACCTAAAAGGAGAAAATGGCGTACACCGTTTGGTACGGATTTCCCCTTTTGACAGTAATGGAAAACGCCATACCTCATTTGTTTCTGTATATGTATACCCACTTGCAGATGACACTATTGAAATCGACATTAACCCTTCGGATATTTCATGGGAGACGATGCGTTCAAGTGGTGCAGGTGGACAGAACGTTAACAAAGTGGAAACCGCAGTACGCCTTCGCCACCACCCTACCGGGATTATCATTGAGAATTCGGAAACGCGTTCGCAGCTTGACAATAAGAACAAGGCTATGCAATTGCTGAAATCACAGTTGTACGAAATCGAACTCAAGAAAAAACAGGCATTACGGGATGAGATTGAAGCCAAGAAGATGAAAATCGAATGGGGTTCACAGATCCGTAATTATGTGATGCATCCCTACAAACTGGTCAAAGATGTACGCACCCATTATGAAACCAGCGATGTAGACGGTGTTATGAATGGAGAGATCGATGAGTTCTTAAAAGCTTATCTGATGATGATGGGACAACGTGAGAGCGAGTAAATATAATTTACTTTATAAAAAAAGAGATGTATCACTACATCTCTTTTTTTATAAAGTAAATTATATTTTACAATTAATCAATCATCGTTAATTTTACTATTAAAATTATTGAAAAAGTTTAATTTATTATGTAAGGATTGATTGCAGGGCTTGTCGGATTGATACAGTAGGGAGTATCCGGATATATAAGTGTTGAATTTGCAGGATAACTAGGATTAGGATTTAACGGACTTATATTACTAAAATAAGGTGTTACAAATGTATTTTTCCACATCCCGGTACCTGCGGCCAGATTCGTAATATTGTATCGCACCTTTATGTTATCCAATCCAAGAGCATTTAAACCAGAATTGGTCATTTTTGTAAAAACCGGCGACAGAAAACTATTGTTAGAGCAGTTGCTATTGATTACCAGATCATCATATCGCCCTGTTTGCTGTAAGCTATTTGATGTAAACCTTTCACCTGTAAAAACGTTTTGAAAGAAATTATATATCTCCAGTCCTGTACTCGCACTAAGCTCATACCTATTACCCGTAAAACTGTTAAACCCTCCATTCATAATATAGGCAACGATGTCACCATTTTCAAAAATATTGCCATTAATCACTGAAGCATTCAATTCATTAGCAAAAAATGTCACACCTTTTCTATTTGCATTTTTAAAGGCGGTGTAGGTGCTTGTTCCTCCAATTTCATTATTAATTATCCAGCCATCTACAAAACTCGTAAAATGAACCGCTCCAATAAAACCTCTATTCACGCTGTTATCAGTTCCATAATCCAAATTGGTACCTTTTAATCCATGCAAATTATTATTTTCAATTCTCGATACTCCTACCGCTCCATAAACCGCATGTCTGTAACAATTAATTATATTGTTTCCTATTAGCGAATTGAAATTTCCATTGAATTTGACAGCTGCAAATAAAGCAGTGTAAGCATTGCCGTTTATGTATAAATTTTCAAGGCTTGCATTCTGTGTTTCGCCAAAAAATTCAAAAACCGATGTTGCAGCTTCCGTTGGCTGTATTAAAACAGGTACAAAAGCAATTACGTTATTACGGGCCGATTGTTCAGCTATAAATGTAAAACCGCTATATACCGGGATATTTGCAAGTTGATATTTTCCTTTTGGAAACACAACTTTGATGCCCTGCCCTTCTTCTGCAGTTCCTTTAAATGCATTTATTAAAAGATTCATATGAGCCGTGTAATTTCCATTCAACCCTAACATTCCAAACCACTTTACATTTATCTCAGTACCATCAATATCCCTAATCCATCTTCCGCCTGTTGGATTTGTTATCGTTGGTACTATAATAGTTCCTGTATTATCAACAGCAGAAGTATAACCAGCAATCCTCCAGATAAAATTACCGCCACCGCCATCATTACTGCTCGCATAACCTTTCACATATGCCACATCACCTTCAGATTTACCTACTATTAACCTTAATGCCGCAATATTAGCTACTGGGGTTACAACTGTTGAAGTATTAGCGTTTTCACTATATAATGCATAAGGAACACTCATAAACTGGCTTGTTCCTGTAGCGGTATAATTAGTTCCACCGCTTGGATCAAGTTCCACTTTTATGTATTTAGTACCAACACCCCACGGTATAGCAGAAAAGGTCCCTATCGGACCTGTTCCATTTCCAATTGCGAGACTGTAAAGCCCTTGTGATGTAGTTGTTTGTTGATGTCTTTCCTGATAAAGTACAGTCCCAGTCGGAGATAGATTTAGAATACTGATTCTCAAACCTACAGTCCCTCCGGCTATAGGTACATTGCTGGCATTATAGGCTATAGATTGATAATTAATAAACTGTGGCGCCTGGGCAAAAACAGAAAAAAAATTAGGTACGACTAATAACAATAGAGATAGAAGTTTTTTCATATTTAATTTTTTAGAATTTTAAATGGTGTGAAGAGTGAACTACCTGAAGTTACCAGATACATACCTTTTTGGAGCATTGACAAATCAATAAATCCTGTATTCATAAATCTTTGAGCAACAATTTGCCCGACCATATTATAAACCATAATTGATGTTGCTGTTTTTACATCACTTAACACAATATACAAACGGTCAATTACAGGATTCGGATAAAAAGAGTAGTTCTGATTCGCCACCCTTAAATATTCATTTTCATTCGTTAATTCTGTAGTTTCTGCAACTTCTTCAAGTTTAGAAAAAGTAACTGGGTAAGACAATCTTACATCTGTTATACCAACTATATAGTTGATATTCTGGTACGATATACAGGCCGAATTGACTTTAAAATTTACATTCTGCCCAGAAAAGTAAGCAGTATTCAATAAAAGCAGCAGCGTAATTTTTCTTTCCATACTAATAAATTTATCATAATACTAAAATAATTAATTGCAAATCTTTCAAATAACCGTCATTTTATTTGAAAAACAAACAAAAGACCAATTTATTAATATAATGTTAAAATAAAAAAATAGTCCATTATAATATCGAATCCACATTGAAAATTTTCTAAGTCTTTAAGTCTTCTTAATTTGAATTTAAACCTAATTTCTTACTTTTAGTTCAAAAACAATAAATGAAAACCTATATAGCCTTATTGCGCGGAATCAATGTCAGCGGCCAGAAATTAATAAAAATGGACTTGCTAAAAACCGTACTAAAAGAACTCGAGTATCAAAACATCCGTACTTATATTCAAAGCGGGAATATTGTATTTGATTATAAGGAAACAGATACCAAAAACCTGGAACAACAAATTACAGCGCATATTGAAAAGCATTTTGGCTTTCAGGTTCCCGTAACAATCCTAACAGTAGACAATTTGAAAGCTATAATTTCGCAAAATCCATACAGTAAGCGCGATCTGACGGATCCCGCACAGCCTTATGTAGCATTTCTATCCGAAACTCCTACCAAAGAAGGTGTAACAGTACTGGATACCGTAAAGTTTGGAGACGATGAATATACAATTCAGGGAAAAAGCATGTATGTTTTGTATGCGCAATCGGCAGGCACTTCAAAATTGAGCAACTCGGCAATTGAAAACAAACTAAAGGTCAAATCTACCATGCGCAACTGGAAAACCGTACACAAGCTAATTGAAATGGCAGAAGCCAATTAAGAATTAAAACGCTTAAAGCCATTCTACCAGTGAGATCCCTATACCAACAGTTGTCTGTACATTGTTGTAATCGATCAGTGTTTCACCAAAGCCGTGCGAAACCTGTAGATATCCCTTAAGATTACCCTGTATAGGATAGGACCAGGAGAATGTCGCATTGCCCCTGAGTTGCTTACCGAAATCAAGATTATTGGTACCTATAAAAGAAAAGATACTTTCACCATGGCTATAAATGACATTAACCTCCCCATTACCTATATATCTTGTAATGTCAGGATTGTCGTCTTTAGTAGACCTAAGCCTTAACCATGGCCTAAGGTACATACTCCAGTTTCCGGTTTCAAAACCTGCATGAAATATAATCCTGTTCCAACTCCTTGAATACGGCAGGCTCTTACCATTGGACTCGTGGTTAAACGCCACCCCAAACATCCTTGCATTTATACCGAGAAAACTGAATTTGGTTGGAAAGTTCAGTATCACTTCAGGTTCGTAATTGATTTCACGAAATGGCCGCGACATGGCATTATTATAAATCTGCCAGTGTGCTTTTTGGGTATAAGCAACCCATAAATCGGCAGTTCCCCATAAAGCCTTTTGTAGGATCTTTACCTTAAAGCTCAATTGGAATTTGGATTCAATATTATTAAAATCAGTTCCTTCCGGAGCCACATAATCAGGATTTTCATTTCCCGAATAAGGCCGTTCATTAGGATGTACAGACCACTTTACAGGCAATACAAAAACGGGTTTATAAGGTGTAATCAGAAACGTTCCTTTGCGGGTACTGCTGTCCAACTCCCACCTTTGGGTCATATTTCCTTTTTCAGATCCGTCAAATGCTGACAATTGCTGTGCGGTTATATTAAATGAAAAAAATATCAAAAGCAGTAACGGAAGGAATTTAAGTCTATTCATAACGTAAATATAAAACATTAAATTCAATAGATTAAATTATTTTGTTTAACACAATGTAAAGTTTTAATCATAGAAATCACAATTTGTCATAAATTATAGCTAGAATTTGGATATATTCTAATAAAAGACTTTATTTGGTTTCGAAACGGAAATTCATCTGTTACACAATCCTTTTACAATCTATGAAAGCATTTTGCATTCAAGAAATCAATGATATTCTACAAGGCGAAATTGTTGGTGCTACCACTCAGGAGATTACAGCTCCGGAGCAATTGGAAACCGCTACAAATAACGAGATTTCGTTCATTGGACACAAAAAATACGAAAAACTCTGGGAAGCTTCAAAAGCTTGTGCAGCCATAGTAAATGAGGACATTTCTATTGCACCAGGAGATAACCGCGTATTTATAAAAGTGAAAAATGCCGACCTTGCAATGTCACAGGTACTTGAAATGTTTGCTTCCCCAAACCCTCAATTTGAGACAGATATCCACCCTACTGCAGTTATTCACCTTTCTGCGAAAATTGGTACTGGTTCTAAAATTGGAGCCGGATGTTATATAGGTCCGGATGTCGTTATAGGAGACGGTGCAATCATCTACCCTAATGTTACTATACTCGATGCCTGTACTATAGGGAATGGGACTGTAATATGGTCAGGAGCTGTAATACGCGAGCGTTGCCATATTGGAAAACATTCCATTATCCATCCTAATGCTGTTATTGGAGCAGATGGATTCGGTTTTAGGCCATGTCCTGAGCGAGGATTGGTTAAGGTTCCGCAAATCGGAAATGTAGTTATCGGTAACGGTGTGGAAATCGGGGCAAATTCTTGTGTTGACAGGGGTAAATTCAGTTCTACTGTTGTTGGTGACGGATGTAAAATAGACAATCTGGTACAGATAGGCCATAACAGCAAATTAGGCAAGTTTTGTATCATGGCTGGAAATAGCGGACTCGCTGGGTCTGTTACGCTTGGAAATGGGGTTATAATAGGCGGAAGCGCTTCTATTAAAGACCACACCACTATAGGTGACGGTGCTATTGTTGGCGCAGGGTCAGGAGTCGTAAATGATATCCCTGCCGGTAAAACAATGTTAGGCTACCCTGCCGTTGAGGCAAGGGATGCTTTAAAACAATGGGCCATTTTAAAAAGACTGGTAAAAGATTCTTACAGCAAATAATCAAGCAATATCATAAAAGGGAAAGCCGTGTAAATTTAGTTTTACACGGCTTTCCCTTTTATGATATACAATTAATCCTTATGTAAGATTTTGAAAATGCTATAAACGTGCCTAGATATTGTTATGGTTATATTGCAGCTGAATAAATAATATAAGTATAATTAATCCATATTGAATCCATAATAAAGATGTTATACTATGGATTGAGTATGGATACACTATGGATACACTATGGATACAGTATGGATACAGCTTGAACAAAACACAATCAAGAATCTAATTTTAAAGCTTAATCAGGCATAATACCCAAACAAAAACGGCTATCATTAATGACAGCCGTTTTTTATAATTTGTTTTATATTGTTAGATCAAAGCATTCATAACATAATATACGAGTGCAGCAAGTATACCTGAAACCGGGATAGTCAATACCCATGCCCATATCAGACTTACGGTAACTCCCCATCGAACCGCAGAGATACGTTTTGTAAGCCCTACACCGATAATCGAACCCGTAATGGTATGTGTGGTACTTACAGGAATTTTAAGGTGTTCTGTGAAGTATAAGGTCAGCGCTCCAGCAGTTTCTGCGGCAACACCTTCAAATGAGGTTACTTTGGTAATTTTGGAACCCATCGTTTTAACGATTTTCCAGCCTCCACTTAATGTTCCGGCTGCAATGGCAGAATAACAGGCCAGTGGAATCCACTGTGGCATTACCGTTCCTGTGCCATCCGACTTTGGCAAAACAACATTAAGCCATTCAGGCATCGTTTCCTGGGCAATCCCACTTGTATGCACATAAACCGCTACGGCTGCAGCAATAATACCCATTACTTTCTGTGAATCATTTCCACCATGTCCCAAACTAAAAGAAGCAGAAGACAAAAGTTGCATTTTCCTAAGCCAGAACGTAGACTGGTTATGGTTCATTTTACTGAATAACAAACAGAAAACACTTATGGAAAGTACGATAAAAGCAACCAAAAGCCATTTGATGTTGTGGGGCTCGAACGCTACACTCCAAAAATGGGAGTCAAAACGCGGCTTTTCTATAGCGTCATAATATTTCAACTGGCTTTCTACAAACCACACCGTCACTATCATTAATCCCGTCGTAAACAATTTAGGATAAATACTTTTCTTCGAGGCATTCAATAACCAGATTGAAATCAGGTAGGATGCGATAACCCCTAATAATGGGGCCAACACTATAAATGCTATAATTATCAAGACTCCGGAAGGCAGTCCGCCATCTTTACCTTCAGTATACCAGTTAACCACATTAAAACCTGCATGTGCAATTGCCGCACCGGCAAAACCACCAATCAGGGTATGTGAAGAACTTGAAGGGATACCCTGCCACCAGGTAAAAAGATTCCAGATAATAGCGGCTATTACTCCTGAGAGTATCACAACCAGGTTGATATCCATCGTATTGGCCGTTTTAGCAACCGTATCCGCCACACCAAAACCAAAGACCCAATAGGCCAGGAAGTTAAAGAATGCCGCCCATACTACTGCCTGAAAAGGAGTCAGTACTTTGGTAGCGACAATAGTAGCTATAGCATTTGCGGCATCGTGGAAACCATTGATATAATCAAAGATTAAGGCAAGTACTATAATTATTATAAGTAAGGTAAATTCCATAATGAACTAGCTATACAATTAAATTAAGAATGTTTTACTGAAATAGATTCCAGAACATTGGCTGCACTTTTACATTTGTCGGCAGCAGTTTCCAGTACAGATAATACCTCTTTGTATTTAATTATATTTTTAGCGTCGGTTTCATTTTCAAAAAGGTCGGCCACCGCTTTGTCATAAACAGTATCCGATTTATTTTCCAGTTTATTGATCCTTGCGCAGGCATCAGTAATATTCTTCAATTTCTTTAAGTCACGCAATTCCCTTACGGCCACATCAATATTCTGGCAGGCCTCGAGGTTAATTTCTGTCAGTTTCCTGATTGACTTCGTAATTTTCTCAATGTGGTAAAGCCTCATTCTGCTTGAAGCTCCGTAGATATTACCAGCGATATTGTCAATTGCTGTAATTAGTGCCAATATATCTTCCCTGTCAAAAGGGGTAATAAAATTTCTGCTCAATTCAAGGCTTATTTTTTTAGTGATATCCTCTCCTATTTGCTCTAATTCTTCAATTTTCTGGAAGTATTCGAACCTTTCGGCTGCTGGAAGATTGACTACCTCGTGTAAGGTTGAAGCCATTAAGATCAAATTAGTAGTAGCCTGTTCAAATAAAGGAAAGAATTTTTTATCTTTCGGGACCAGAAACTGGAAGAAATTATTTATTGACATAATTTGTTTTTTACAGTGCAAATGTATTTCAGCTATGTTAAGTTAACGTTAAGCTAATGTCAATAACTGATTATGGTATTAATCAGAAGCACTTACAAATAGTAAAAATTCAATAGTTTCATATATCAATCGTTTTCGTATTTTAGCATTGCTAAAGAATAGACGACAAACTGGTAATAATATCAAATATAACAAAATACTTATTCAATCCAATGGACATCAACTTCAACAAGAACGAAGACCACAACAGACTTTTACTATCTGATTTAAAGCAAAGAAAGGCCAAAGTCAAACTTGGCGGAGGTCTAAAAAGGATTGAAAAACTGCATGGCGAAGGAAAAATGACTGCGCGTGAACGGATCGATTATTTATTGGATGAAAATGCAAAAAGCATCGAGATCGGCGCTTTTGTTGGAGAAGGCATGTATGCAGAATACGGTGGATGTCCTTCGGGGGGCGTCGTAATAAAGATGGGTTACGTAAAGGGTAAACAATGCATAGTGGTTGCGAATGATGCTACTGTAAAGGCTGGAGCCTGGTTTCCTATTACCGCTAAGAAAAATTTAAGGGCACAGGAAATAGCAATGGAAAACAAACTTCCTATTATCTACCTGGTAGACAGTGCCGGCGTTTTTCTTCCATTACAGGATGAGATTTTTCCGGACAAGGAGCACTTTGGACGGATCTTTAGGAATAATGCTATTATGAGCAGTATGGGTATCACGCAAATTGCAGCCGTTATGGGAAGCTGTGTGGCAGGTGGAGCCTACCTTCCTATTATGAGTGATGAGGCTTTGATAGTAGATAAGACAGGCAGTATTTTCCTTGCCGGAAGTTACCTTGTTAAGGCAGCAATAGGTGAATCTATAGACAATGAAACATTAGGTGGCGCAACAACGCACTGTGAAATTTCGGGTGTTACAGATTATAAAGCCAAAGATGATAAGGATGCACTGGATAAGATAAAAAATATAATTTCTAAAATAGGCGACTATACCAAAGCAGGTTATAACCGTGAAAAGCCGGCCAAACCCGCTAAAGATGAAAACGACATTTACGGAATACTGCCAAAAGCCCGAAACGAACAATACGATATGATGGAGATCATCCATCGCCTGGTTGACAATTCCGAATTTGAGGCATATAAGGAAGGTTATGGGCAAACCATCATTACAGGTTATGCGAGAATTGACGGCTGGGCTGTAGGTATAGTCGCAAACCAAAGAAAGGTCGTAAAGACCAAAAATGGTGAAATGCAGTTTGGTGGGGTGATTTATTCCGACTCTGCCGATAAGGCTACGCGTTTTATTGCGAACTGTAACCAAAAGAAAATTCCGCTGGTATTTGTACAGGATGTTACCGGTTTTATGGTAGGGTCAAAATCTGAACACGGTGGGATAATTAAAGATGGTGCCAAAATGGTGAATGCCGTATCGAATTCTGTTGTACCCAAGTTTACGGTAATTGTTGGCAACTCCTATGGAGCCGGTAATTATGCGATGTGCGGTAAGGCTTACGACCCAAGATTGATCTTTGCGTGGCCAAGTGCCGAACTCGCGGTTATGGGAGGTACACAGGCCGCCAAAGTATTGGCACAGATAGAGGCTTCTTCACTTAAGGCAAAGGGAGAAATTATAGATGAGGCAAAAGAAACCGAATTGTTTAATAAGATCAAGGCGCGATATGACGAGCAGGTCTCTCCTTATTATGCAGCCTCGCGTTTGTGGACCGATGCTATAATCGATCCGTTGGAAACCAGAACCTGGATTTCAATGGGAATTGAAGCTGCAGACCACTCGCCTATTGAGAAACCTTTTAATTTAGGAGTTATACAGGTATAATTCAGTCACCGCCATTTATAGCCAAACATAGCCATGAAAAACATCTTTGCCTTAACACTGCTAATTTACAGTAGCTTTAATTTATATGCCCAGGAA
>Ga0247810_10002057_pt1 | contig 11610 bp, 12 predicted proteins | sample UWRJL119311C1_FD_179918 | JGI IMG/M metagenome (GOLD analysis project Ga0247810, IMG submission 179918) | Plant litter microbial communities from Arlington Agricultural Research Station in Wisconsin, United States - UWRJ-L119-311C-1 | ecosystem: Environmental > Terrestrial > Plant litter >...
CTCTTCCGGCTCCGCCGAGGCCGAGAGGACGGTGAACTCCTGGCCGTCGAGAGTGAGCATCGTCGCGTCATCCGTCACCGTCGTTGCAAGAGCGGCACCCGCGGCGTTCTCGCTCGAGACGAGCACACTGCCGTCCGACCCGATCACCTGGAAGAAGCGGTCGTCGAGATCCTCATCGTCGTCGAGAGCGCTGACTCCTGCCTCCTCGAGCCGACTGACGAGCGATGTCGCATCGGACTCGGCCGTGGATACGACGCCATCGAACAGCGCCCCGCGCAGCACGGTGACGAACACGGCGGCGCCGGCGACCGTGGCGAGGGCGACGATCAGTGCTGCAACGAGAGTGATACGCAGCCGGATCGAGAACCTACCCACCGTTCGACGCCAGACGGTACCCCGCGCCACGGAGCGTCTCGATGGCCTCGCGGCCGAACGGACGATCGAGCTTGTTGCGCAAGTGACGCACGTACACCTCGACGATGTTCGGGTCGCCCTCGAAGTCGAAGTCCCAGACGTTGTCGAGCACCTCGCGCTTGCTCACGACGTCGCCGCGACGGCGCATGAGGTACTCGAGTACCGCGAACTCGCGCGCGGTGACGTCGATCTGTGTCTCACCGCGCCAGACGGATCGCGAGGCGGGATCGACGCGCACGTCGCCGGCCTCCATGACGGTCGGACGTTCGCTCGCTCCGCGGCGCATGAGCGCGCGGATGCGGGCGACGAGCACGATGAATGAGAAGGGCTTCGACAGGAAGTCGTCGGCCCCGGTATCGAGTGCCTCGACCTGGTCCCAGTCGCCGTCCTTGGCGGTGAGCATGAGGATCGGCGTCCAGTTCTCGTCCTCGCGGATGGCGCGGCAGACGAGATACCCGTTCATACCCGGCAGCATGATGTCGAGAAGAATGACGGAATACTCGTTCTCGCGGGCGAGCCACAGGCCGTCGGTGCCGGTTCCGGCGACGTCGACGGCGAACCCCTCCGCCTCGAGTCCTCGACGGAGGCCCTCGGCCAGGCGGGCTTCGTCTTCGACTACGAGAATGCGCACGGGGTCATTCTCCCAGCCGAGCGCTGAAGCGGGGCTGAAGGGCTATGCGACCGCGTCGCCCGTGGGGTCGTCGGCGGTCTCGTCAGCGAGACCGGCGCCGCCGATCGGGGTGTCCTCCCACGCGAGAAGTGTCCAGCCGTCGGAGGGGGAGCCCTCCATGATCGCGATCCCGGTGTTGTCGAGGTCGTGCTCGACCGTGAAGTGCGGGTCGATGTTTCCACTGCGGCCGCCGACCCAGGCACGGATCGCCGCTCCGTGGCTCACGATCGCGGCCGTCTCGGCACCCTCGGCGACGATCGCTGCGACATCCGCATCGAATCGCGCGTAGAAATCGTGACCGCTGAAGGCACCGGGGATCGCCGCGTCGAGGTCGCCGTCGGCCCACTTGATGATGGGTCCGAGATAGCCGTGGATCGAGGCGCGATCGGTTCGTCCCTCGAGGTCGCCCGCTTCGATCTCGTGGATGCCGGGGCGCTCCACCGGGGTGATGCCGAGCGCATCCGCGAGGGGAGCGGCAGTCAAGTGCGTGCGGACGAGCCGCGATACCGATATGGAGTCGATGCTCTCCCCGGCGAGCGCCGCAGGGACTGCGGCGGCCTGCTCGAAGCCGAGTTCCGTGAGGCCGGGACCGGGATACGACGTCTCGATGATGCCTCCGACGTTCGCAGGGGTCTGACCGTGACGGATCAGGATGAGCCTCATGCGGTCGGGAGCGCCGACTCGATGAGTCCGACGATCTCGGGGGAGTCCGGCTCCGTGGTCGGACGGAAGCGGTGCACACTGCCGTCGGGCGTGATCACGAACTTCTCGAAGTTCCACTTGACCTTGCCGGCCTTGCCAGCGGCATCCGGAGTCTTCGTGAGTTCCGCGTACAGCGGGTGCGCGTTCTTGCCGTTGACCTTGACCTTCTCGAACATCGGGAACGTGACACCCCAGGTCATCGAGCAGTACTCCTTGATGGCGTCCTCGCTGCCGAGCTCCTGAAGGAACTGGTTGCTCGGGAATCCGAGGACACTGAAGCCGCGTTCCCCGTAGGTCTTCTGCAGTTCCTCGAGCTTCTCGTACTGGGGAGCGAGTCCACAGCGGGAGGCGACGTTCACGACGAGAAGCACCTTGTCCTTGTACGCATCGAGACTCGTCGTCTCGCCATCGATGGTCGTCAGGGGGATCTCAGTGAGAGTCATGCTTTCGACGATACGCCCCACGGGAACATCTCCCTCACAACGGATCTCCATCCACCGGGTTCTCATATCGCGCCCACAGCGGGCCGCCAGACTCGAGGCTCGACGCATGACCCCGGCAGCCCGAACCTCGCTCGCACCCCTGACGACCGACGAGCTCATCCGCGAGCGCGTCGTCGACCTCGTCGGCAAAGCCATTCGTCGACAGCTCTGGCTCATGTTCGTCGACGAGAACGACGTGCAGCTTCCCCTGCTCGTACCGGTCTCCGACCTCCCGTCCACCCCGCCCATTGAGATCTCCTCCCTGATCACCGGCACAGCGGATGCCGTCGACGCACGCGGCATCATCGTGGTGCTCGAACGCTATGGGGACGAGACCCTCACCCCCGCCGACCGGGCATGGGCGAGGCACATCCACCTCGCGTGTGCCGACGGCTCCGCCCGGCTGCGCGGTATCCTGCTGAGCCATGCCCACGGTGTGCGCTGGGTGGCGCCGGATGACTACCTGTACTGACGGCTGCCTGTACTGACGGTAGGTTTCTAGCCGAGAGCTAGGAGCCTCCATGACGTACACCCCGCCGCCGCTTCCGGTGCGCCGACAGCGAGCCGTCTGGGATCTCTGGCTAACGATCGCCCTCCTCCTTGTCGCGGTGCTGGTCGACATCGTCGTCTCGTTCTTCGCGGTCTTCCTCGTGTTCGCTGCGGACGCGTGTGTCTCGTCCTGTGACAGCGGACTCATGTCGACGGGCTTCCTTGTCGCTATCGTCCTGCCGACCGTTGCCCTCGTGATGGGCATCATCGGTGCGATCCTTCTGCTCGTCTTCCGTCGCCGGGCATTCTGGGTACCTATCGTCGTGATCGCGCTCGTCATCGGCCTGTACTTCCTCGGAGCCGCGCTCACATACCTGGGCACGCTGGGCTGAGCGCGCCGCCCGGCGACTGTCGTCTCCCACCGCTAGTGTCGGTCGGGCGATCGCGAGCTGAACCACCGCGATCGTTTCGGGGGAGTGGCGCGTGCGATCGAGGAGTTTCTCCAACCGACGGCTGTCGTACGTCATCGTCGTGGCGATCATCGCCGCCGCGATCGCCACGTACATCTCGCTGTCCTCGCCGTCGGGTCCGATCGCGAGTGTGCCGACGGCGGTGCCCACCGGAGTGCTCGTCAGCACACCGTCCGCGGTACCGATCGACATCGCCGGCTACGTCGCCCAACTCGACGCGCTCGATGCCGCGAGCGCATACGTCGACGGCTACGACCGTGACGCCTTCGGCAGCGGCTGGAAGGATCCCGATCGGAACGGCTGCGACGCCCGCAACGACATCCTCGCCCGCGATCTCACCGGGCTCACGTTCAAGGACGGCACGAACGACTGTGTGGTGCTATCCGGCACCTTGTCGGATCCGTACACCGGCACCACCATCGCGTTCACGCGCGGCAACGACACCTCGGCCCTCGTGCAGATCGACCACGTCGTGCCGCTCTCCTGGTCGTGGTCGCAGGGAACCGCGGAGTGGACCGACGACGAACGCGTCGCCTTCGCCAACGACCCGCGCAACCTGCGGGCCGTCGACGGTGCGACGAACAGTTCGAAGTCGGACTCCGGTCCGAGCGAGTGGATGCCACCGGATGACGCGTTCGCGTGCGTCTACGTCGAGTCCTTCGTGTCCGTACTCACGGCATACGACCTCTCGATCGGCGACGCTGACCGGGTTGCCATCCGGGGCATCCTGCTCGGCTGCGGCTGAGGACTACCGGGCGAGCGCGAACCCGCTCGTCCATGACGTCTTCTCCGCTGCTGCGAGTGTCATCTGCAGAAAGCCGAGGGCTTCGAGCTCGTGGGCGCGCTTGAGCGAACCGGCGTCGACCGCACGGATGTTCCCGCTCTCGAGCACCGAGGCGAGAAGAGCCTTGGCATCGGCGTCATCTCCCGCGATGAGCACTGCCGTCTTCTCGGAACCGACGGCGCCCGTGGCCAGGGTCGAAGCGAAGTTCGTGTTGAAGGCCTTGAGTACCTTCGCGGCCGGAACAGTGGCTGCCACCTCTGCCGCGGCCGAGCTGCCCGCGTCGACCACGAGCGAGTCGAAGGTCGCGAAGTCGACCGGATTGCTGAGGTCGACGACGACCTTGCCGTCGAGCTGTCCCGCGTAGGTCTGAAGCACCGGCTGCAGCGCGGCGTATGGAAGTGCGAGGACCACGATCTCGCCGGTGATCGCGTCGCCGATGGTCCCGGCGCCTGCGACCTTGGATGCATCGCGGACGAGTACCTGCACGTCGTTGCCGCCGGCTGTCGCGATCGCGGCGATGGCGCCGCCCATGTTTCCTGCTCCGATGATGGTGACGTTCGTCATGACTGTCTCTTTCTTCGCCACGAGAGAGTGGCTTTTAGTTGTTGGTACAACTAGTTCTACACCTAATACTTGTAGTGTCAACCAATTGCTAGAATGAGTCGCATGACAGACGTGCAGTGGCTCACACCCGATGAACTGCGTGCGTGGATCAAGTTCGTGGCGACCGTGGAACTTCTCCCCGGAGTGCTCGACTCCCAGCTCCAGCGCGACGCCGGCCTCACCCACTTCGAGTACTTCGTTCTCGCGATGCTCTCGGAGGCTCCCGATCGAACCCTGCGCATGACCGGCCTCGCCGCGCGCACGAACTCGACGCTCCCGCGCCTGTCCCACGTGGTGTCCCGACTGGAGAAGCGTGGCTACATCGACCGCACTCCGTGCGAGGAGGACCGCAGGGCGACCAACGCCGCACTGACCGAGCAGGGCTGGGAGAAGGTCGTCGCAACGGCGCCCGGCCACGTCACTACCGTTCGCGAGAACGTCATCGCCCCTCTCGACTCCACGGACATCGCCGACCTCGACCGCATCATGGGCAAGCTCCTCGCAACGCTCGACCCCGACGAGAGATTCGGGTCGCGCTCGTAGCCGTGCAGCTTCCGTCCTGATTGGTTCGGTAATGTCGCTCTACCGACCCCTGTACAACCGAAAGCGAGACCGTGCCTGACAGTCCGATCTCGGCGACACCGTACGAGGTGCTCGGCGTCAGTCCCGTCGCGTCGCAGGACGACCTGAAGAAGGCCCACCGCCGATTGCTGCGTGAGACCCATCCGGATGTCGGGGGAGACCCCGCCCGGTTCATCGCGGTGCAGATCGCCTGGGAACGCGTCGGCACCCCCGAAGATCGAGCCGCATACGATCGCGGTCGAGGAACGAGCTCCCAGCAGGAATGGGCACCGCGTTCACGCCCGTCCCAGCAGGACACCCGTCCCCGCGCCCGCAGCCACGGCCACCCGGGCGGCTGGCGTCGCGAGCGCTATCTCACCCTCATCCGCGAATGGGCGGGCAGGGGAGTCGACCTCGATGATCCGTACGACCCGGCTCTCGTCACGAGCGCTCCCCGCGAGATCCGGCGCATCCTCGCCGACGCCCTCGCCGAGGAGGCAACGGCCAAGACCCTCTCCGACCTCGGGATCGGCTTCACCGTCTGGCACGATGTAGCGACGACCTCGAGCGAGGAGAAGGTCGACCACCTCGTGCTCGGTCCCACGGGTCTCTTCGCGCTCCTGTCCGAAGACTACGGCGGACCCGTCCGCGCCCGTCGCGGCGAACTGATCGGCGATGCCCTCGACGGCGAGGAGCCCATGCACGGCCTCGGAGTGCGCGCCAAGGCTCTCTCGCGGGCGATGAGGGTCAAGTTCTCCGCGCTCGTGATCGTGCTTCCGGATGACGCGATTCCCGAGTCGCTCGTCGACCTCGGGTCCATTCGTGGCGCAGCGGCCGTGGCCGTCCGGCAATCCGCCCTTGCTTCGCTCATGCGCAATGGAGTGCCCGGGGCCCGTGCCGTTGGCGGCAACGAGCTCTTCGACGTCCGTACCCGGCTGCAGGCCGGCATCCGCTTCGCCTAGTTCTTCGTTTTGCCGGCCCACTGCCACGCGGCCACCTCGGGGAGGTCGATGCCGAACTCGCGCGTATATGCGCGGGCGCGCTGGCGGGAGTCCTGCATGAGCTGGCGCACGCCCGCCGCACTCGCGCCGAGCTGGGGGACGCGATCGATGACGTCCATCACGAGGTGGTACCGGTCGAGATTGTTGAGCATGACCATGTCGAACGGCGTGGTCGTCGTGCCCTCCTCGATGAATCCGCGCACGTGGAGGTTGGCCTCGCCGGTACGGCGATAGGTGAGTCGATGGATGAGCCACGGGTAGCCGTGGTACGCGAAGACGATCGGCTTGTCGGTTGTGAAGAGCGCGTCGAACTCCGGTCCGGGCATACCGTGCGGGTGCTCGGACGAGTCCTGCAGGCGCATGAGGTCGATGACATTGACGATGCGCACCTTGAGATCGGGAAAGTGCTCGCGCAGCAACTCGGCGGCGGCGATCGTCTCGAGCGTCGGCACGTCGCCCGCGCACCCGAGCACGACGTCGGGTTCCTCGCCCGCCACCTCGGTGCCGGCCCAGTCCCAGATGCCGAGACCGCGCGTGCAGTGCGCGACAGCCTCGTCCATGGTGAGCCAGTTCGGGCTCTCCTGCTTTCCCGCGACGACGACGTTGACGTAGTCGACCGAGCGCAGGCAGTGGTCGTATGTCGACAGGAGCGTGTTGGCGTCGACGGGAAGGTAGACGCGCACGACCTCGGCCTTCTTGTTGACGACGTGGTCGATGAAGCCCGGGTCCTGGTGGCTGAAGCCGTTGTGGTCCTGGCGCCAGACGTGCGACGACAGCAGGTAGTTGAGCGAGGCGATCGGCGCGCGCCACGGGATCTGTCGCGAGACCTTGAGCCACTTCGCGTGCTGGTTGAGCATCGAGTCGACGATGTGGATGAACGCCTCGTAGCTCGTGTAGACGCCGTGGCGCCCGGTGAGCAAGTAGCCCTCGAGCCAGCCCTCGCACTGGTGCTCGCTCAGCATCTCCATGACGCGACCGGCCCGGGCGAGGTGCTCGTCGACCGGGAGGATCTCGGCGTTCCACTGCTTGTCCGTCACCTCGTAGACGTTCTGCAGCCGGTTCGACGCGACCTCATCAGGACCGAACAGTCGGAAGTTGTCGGGGTTCTGCCGCATGATCTCCGCGAACCAGGTGCCGAGCTCGGTCGTTGCCGACGATGCTGAGCCACCCGGCGACGGCACGTCGACGCCGTACTCGGTGAAGTCGGGCAGTTTCAGGTCGCGGCGCAGCAGTCCGCCGTTCGCGAACGGGGTCGCACTCATGCGCAGTTCGCCCTCGGGCGCCAGGTCGGTAACGAAAGGTACGGGCGCACCGGCCTCGTCGAACAGCTCCTCCGGTCGGTACGAGCGCAGCCAGTCCTCGAGGATCGCCGTGTGCTCGGGCGTATCGCGCGCACTCGCGAGCGGAACCTGGTGCGCACGCCACGTCCCCTCGACCTGCAGTCCGTCGATCTCCTCGGGGCAGGTCCAGCCCTTGGGCGTCCGCAGGATGATCATCGGCCAGGCAGGAGTGCCGACGAGGGTTCCGGATGCCGCGGCCTCCCGGATCGCGTCGATCTCCGCCATGACCGCATCGATGGTCGCGGCCATCCGCTCGTGCACGACGAACGGGTCCTCGCCGTCGAAACCGCCGGACACGATGTGCGGGCTGTGCCCGTACCCGCGCATGAGCTCGAGCAACTGCTCCTCGGGTATGCGCGCGAGCACCGTCGGGTTCGCGATCTTGTAGCCGTTGAGGTGGAGGATCGGCAGCACGACGCCGTCGTGCAGCGGGTCGATGAACTTGTTCGAGTGCCAGCTCGTCGCGAGCGGTCCCGTCTCAGCTTCGCCGTCTCCGACGACCGCCGCAACGAGCAGGTCGGGGTTGTCGAACGCCGCACCGTACGCATGGGAGAGGGAGTAGCCGAGCTCGCCGCCCTCGTGGATCGATCCCGGAGTCTCCGGTGCCGCGTGACTCGGGATGCCTCCGGGGAAGGAGAACTGCCGGAACAGCCGGCGGACGCCGTCAGTCGTTTGATCGATGCCGGAGTAGATCTCGGAGTACGTGCCGTCAAGATAGCCGTTCGCCACCATTCCGGGACCACCGTGTCCCGGGCCCGCGATGTAGAGCGTCTTCTGCTGCCGCTCCCGGATCATCCGGTTGAGGTGCGCGTAGATGAAGTTCAGGCCGGGCGTCGTGCCCCAGTGCCCGAGCAGTCGCTGCTTGATGTGCTCCTTCGCGAGGGGCTCGCGCAGCAACGGGTTGTCGAGGAGGTAGATCTGCCCGATCGACAGGTAGTTCGCCGCACGCCACCACGCGTCGATCCGGCGCAGTTGTTCCGGTCGCTCGGACGAAGAAACGGTATCGGTCTCGTGCGTAGCTGCCGAAGCATCCGGTGCCATGGTCGTACCCCTTTGGCTCGTGAGCATGTCGAACACACCATAGGGCTGTGCCGCCCACGGAGGGCAGGGTGCCGGGGGAGTACTAGGCCATCACGCAGGAACGATGCCGAGCAGCTGCAGGTAATGACCCATGAGAACCTGCACGGGCCGGTAGAGCAGCAGGGCGGCGGCACCCCAGATGAGGAATGGCACCGCGGTGATCGCGCTCACCTGCACGGCACGCATGAGCAAATAGATCGGGGGCAGGAGTCCGAGGGCGGCGTGCGGTCCGTCGGTGACGCCCGCGCCCACCAGGCGGCCGCGGTCGGTCGTCGCGAGCACGAAGCCCAGCAGGATGGCAGCCGCAGGGATGATCCAGAACAGGATCGGCGTGCGCTGGAACCACTCGGTGTAGTGGAACACGGCGAAGTTCGCGAAGAACGCGACGACGGGCAGGGCTCCCAGCACCCAGATTTCGACGGATGACGCGGCGCCAGGTGCGAGCTTCAATTCACCGTTCCCGATCTCGTCGTTGATGTCGCCCGAGTTGCGCAGGGCAGCCCGCTGCTGCTCCATCGGAGAGATCCGGCTCGCCCCGGGATGTGCGGGCGACACGGTCGCCGCCAGCGGCTCGGCAACGACCGGGCGCGGCGGCGTGAGCTGCGGGCCGGTTCGCGGCTCCACCCGGGGTTGTTCCTGCCGGGTGCGGGTCGATACGACCGCCGGTCCGCGATCGATCTCCGGAGCCCTCGTCGTGATGATGAAGTCGGACGCCAGCGGCTGGTGCACGGGGTGGTCGTCGACGAAATCGAAAGCCACGGGTGGCGGGATTTCCTTGACGTGCGTGGTCCAGGCCGATCCATCCCACCAGCGCAGCACAGCGCTGTTGCGGGGGTCCGGGTACCAGGCGGAGGGTAAGGCTGTTTGAACACCAACTGCGGACACGCTAAACCTCTTTGTTTGAGATCCGATCGGGAGTGCCCATAAGCATAAGGGTGATTCGGGTTATAGACCTACGGGAAACTACCCAGTTCGTTCTAAGCTTGCGCTCCGAAGGCTCTAATACATCGCCGTAAACTGACGATGCTGGAACCGGCGAATTGGGGACGACATCAAAACCATCAGTTACAACCTCCGCAAGAATCACGCGAGTAAAGAACTCGCCGCTCTTGTCGAGAGCTACGACCCCGACGTGCTGTGCCTCCAGGAGGCGGACGTTGCCCTGCTTCCCGAGGTCATCGGTCACCTGAAGCTCGCGGATGCCACGCGCGACAACCGACTCGGACTCGCCGTGTACTACCGCCTCGAACGGTTCACCGGACACGAAACGCGCACCTTCGTCCTCAAGAAGGGCCTGCACGACTTTGTCGCGTCGCCCACTCACGAACGACTTATCGCCACTCGCATGTACGACAACGTGCGCGAACGGGAGATCGTCGTCGCGTCCTTCCACGCGGCGCCGCTCACGGCCCTCAACTCACTGCGACGCAACCAGATCAAGGCGTCGCACGCCGCGCTGCAGGAGCTGGGCGACGGCCTTCCCGCCCTCATGGTCGGCGACTACAACTACCCGCTGTTCCAGGCCGCGCTGCGCAGCCGTCTCGAGAAGAACGGCTACGACCTCACGCTGAGCGACCGTCGTACGTACACGCGCTACAAGATCTTCCGCGGTCACTTCGACTTCGCGACCTCGGTCGGCATGACGATCGAGCGGATCGAGACGCTGCCCAAGGGCGTGAGCGACCACCTGCCGATCATGGTCACCGCGAGCCTCAAGGAGCTCGCCGAGGTCTGATCGACCGGGCTCTTTAACCCAGAACGCCCCGCGATTCCTTTTCAGGAATCCGGGGCGTTCTTTCGCTGTCTCAACAGGAGAGCCAATCTACCGTGCGTCAGGGACGTACGAGAACCTTCAGCGCTTCACGGTGAGTGCGACAGCGGCGACGCTGCGGTTGGTGCCGTCGGAGAGATAGTTCCCGCGCGATCGCGATCCCGGAGTTACTTCGCCGAGGGAACCAGGCCCTCGCTGCGATAGCGGTCGAACAGTCCCGTGAACGAGTCGACCGTACGGTGATGCGTCGTGAACCCCGCGAGACGACTCTTGCTGATGTCGGTGACAACCTCGATCTGGCGTCCCAGGTCGGCGTCCGTGTGCCACCACGATGCGAGTCGGGACAGGTCAGTTTCGACGAGCTTGTTCTCACTCGCGATCCGCGTCCACGTGTCCTCCATGCCGGCCATCTGCTCTTCGAGCGGCTGGAGCTCGGACTGCGGGCCGACGGGCTCGACGCCGAAGTATTCGGCAAGCCGCGTCCACATCCAGCGCCAGCGGAAGATGTCGCCGTTGACGACGTTGAATGCCTCGTTGCTTCCGGCATCCGTGGTCGCCGCCCAAATCATCTGGTCCGCGAGAATCGTCGAGTCCGTCATGTCGGTGACGCCGTTCCACTGCATCTCACTGCCCGGGAAGATGAACGGCTTGTCCAGCTCACGGCAGATCGAGGCGTAGACGGCGAGGGTCAGTCCCATGTTCATGAGGTTGCCGACCGCGTGCCCGATGACGGTATGGGAGCGGTGCACCGACCACGTGAAGCCCTGGCGGGCAGCGGCGGCGAAGAGCTCGTCCTCCTGCGCGTAGTAGAAGTTGGGAGCGTCGAGGCGCTCTTCCTCCTCGTGGAACGGGGTGTCGGGCATCGAGCCCTGCCCGTATGCCTCAAACGGGCCGAGGTAGTGCTTGAGTCCGGTGACGAGCGAGACGTGCTCGACCGGAGCGTGCGCGAGGGCGGCGAGCAGGTCGCGGACCATCCCGCCATTGACGTCGATGTTCTCCTGCTCCGTCGCCTGGCGAGCCCATGCGGTGAAGAAGACGTGGGTCGGGCTCTCCGGGCCGAGCACTCGGGCAAGATCCTCCGCGGACCGCAGGTCGGCTGATAGCCAGCGGACGCCGTCCTGCTCGCGTCCAGGCCGGCGGGACAGCGCAAGAACCTGCCATCCCTCGCTCGCGAGCTGGTCGGTAATGGCAGAACCGCCGATTCCGCTGGCACCGACCACGAGGGCGATGCGGGAGATGGTGT
>Ga0247810_10002058_pt1 | contig 11603 bp, 12 predicted proteins | sample UWRJL119311C1_FD_179918 | JGI IMG/M metagenome (GOLD analysis project Ga0247810, IMG submission 179918) | Plant litter microbial communities from Arlington Agricultural Research Station in Wisconsin, United States - UWRJ-L119-311C-1 | ecosystem: Environmental > Terrestrial > Plant litter >...
ATAGTCCTAAACAATATTCAACAATAGTACCTTTTCACAACTATTCTCAATGAGAAAGCAATTTTTTATCTTCGGCCTGATAATGCTTAGCATTGCCTGCCTAATCGCATATTTCTATAAATACAGCATGTTTTTTCCGCTGACGATTCTTGCTATTATCATACTGGGGGTCGCGAACTCCATGCAGACAAAACATGCCATTCTAAGGAATTTTCCAGTTCTTGGATATGCACGATACCTGTTTGAATTTATCTCTCCTGAAATACAACAGTATTTTATAGAGCGCTCTACAGATGGCAAGCCCTTCTCGAGAAACCATCGTACCATTGCTTACCAAAGAGCAAAAAATATTGATGCCACTACTCCTTTTGGCACACAACTGGACCTGAATGACTCCCGTTATGAAGGTATAAAACATTCTATTTATCCGGCTAAAGTAAACGAAGAGCTGCCACGTGTAATCGTAGGCGGACCTGCATGTACACAGCCTTATTCTGCATCATTGCTGAATATCTCAGCCATGAGCTTTGGTTCCCTAAGCGAAAATGCAATTGTTTCTTTAAACAAAGGGGCTGCTAAAGGAAGTTTTTACCATAATACAGGTGAAGGTGGCCTGACCGAATTTCACCTACACGGTGGAGATGTAACCTGGCAGATCGGTACCGGTTATTTCGGTTGCCGTGATGATGATGGGAACTTCAGCGAAGAGAAATTCGAAAAGAAAGCCAATAACCCGCTTGTCAAAATGATCGAGATCAAATTGTCACAGGGAGCTAAACCAGGCCATGGGGGTGTACTTCCTGCCGCAAAAAACACAGAGCAAATTGCAAGGATAAGGGATGTAAAACCTTTTGTAACCATATTATCACCTCCCGGACACTCTGTCTTTTCTGATGCTGAAGGCCTGGTAAAATTTATAGCGAAACTTCGTATACTGTCAAATGGCAAACCAATTGGCTTTAAGCTCTGTATTGGAAATACTGTAGAATTCGAAGATATCTGCCGCGAAATGCAGTTACAGGACTGTTATCCTGACTTCATCACCGTAGATGGTGCCGAAGGAGGAACGGGTGCAGCACCTCTTGAATTTTCTGATGGCGTAGGAATGCCCCTTGAGCCCGCACTGATTTTCGTAAACAAAACCCTGATTGAATTTGGCCTACGGGATAAAATGAGGATTATCTGTAGCGGTAAGATTATTTCAGGCTACAGCATCCTTAAAGCTGTAGCATTGGGTGCAGATATGTGCAATAGCGCCCGTGGTTTTATGTTTTCTCTTGGATGCATACAGGCATTGCGCTGCAATAACAACCAATGCCCTACAGGAGTTGCTACCCAGGATAAAATGCTGATGAAGGGACTTGTAGTGACTGATAAAGCAGAACGAGTATATCATTTCCATAAAAACACTCTACATGCTGCTAATGAGCTGCTCGCAGCAGCCGGAAAGAATAGCTTTGGTGAAGTAGACGTCAATATCTTCATGCGCGGTGATGAGTTTACAAAATTGTCTGACACTTACTTCCCGGATGTATTTGAAAATGCCGCAAAACATTAATACGCCCGTATGAGAAATAAAAGGGCAGTATATGTTTTGGTGATTATTGCTGTAATAGTCGTTGGTATTGTTTCAAGGCAATTGCAATTCATTCCGCTCTGTATCGGTGACGCATTATATGCAGTCATGGCTTATTTTGGATTGCGCTTTATAATGATTGATATAAAATATCAGATTACCGCTATTGCAGCATTATTGTATTGCTATACCATAGAAGGTTTACAATTGTACAGGGCGGACTGGCTGGTGTCACTAAGAAATACAACCTTAGGACACTATGTGCTTGGCCAGGGGTTTTCATGGAGTGATATAATTGCTTATAGCGTTGGGGTTGGAATAGCCGTTTTAATTGATTATCTTTCTTTAGTCAAATGGAATGCTTTTTCAAATCCTAACACTAATAACCATCAATCATGACAACAATTAAATTTCAACAGATCAAACCTTCCAGGGCAGTCGTGTTCATCCTGATTTATTTTACCTTTATGCTGATTCTACTATTTGGCGTTTTTGGCTTTAATGAAGTTGTCGCTTTCGTGAACTCGTTTAAGAATACAAAAGTTATCGGTATATTGGGAGCAGTCCTATTTCTGGTCCCAATAGTGTTATTGTCAAGATTTATATACTCCAATATAGAGCTTGTCTTAAATGACAACTCCATTACAGTAAACACTAAAAAAGAGCAGAAAGTTATTCCGTTTGCCACAATTGAGCAGATTTGGATAAATAAGACTAAAGCAGGTTCAATGGATTTGGTAAATTCACAAAATGAAATACTTTGTAATTTCAGGCCTTATAATAGAAGTGAGATCATTGGAGAGTTGGTTAAGGCAATAACAGCAGAAATTGTTTTTACCAAAAAAGTCGAGCAGCGAAAAGCAACCGGTGGATCTGCTGATATTATAACGTACAGCCAAGTAAAATAATATTATTATATTCTGAATTGCAAATACAAAAGGCCTTTTAGAAGAATCTTCTAAAAGGCCTTTTGTATTTGGTAATAACCTCCCCGCCCTTCGCCCCCCCCTTCAAGGGAGCGGAGGTATTATGAATGTAATTGGCGTCTGCCTACAAGTAATTAGAATCTAATAGTAGATCTTACTTACTTTTTAATCAACTTTTCAGTGAAGGTCTTATTCTCCAGATTCTCCACCTCAACAAAATAAACTCCTACGGGTAAACCTGAAATGTCAATTAGTTCCGTGTTCTTTTCAAAAACGGCCAATTGTTTTCCTGTAGTGTCATAAATCCTAACCGATTTCACTACATCATTTGATTTAACAGTGAAGGTATTAGAAGCCGGGTTAGGGTAAAAACTGATTTTATCCTGTTCTGCACCATCTATTCCTAAAGCGGTAGTAATTGGAACGTCTATCGCATATCCCCTATTTCCGCCGCCGTGATAAGCCAAAGAGAAACTCGCAGAACCCATTTTAGCAAAAGCAAAATCTATAGTCGTATCTGCATATACAAATGTATAATCATTGGCATTATTGGTATTAAAAGCCCTCGTGGCCACTACAGTCCTAGTACCTGCTGCGGCGGTACTGGAAGTTACAGTCCAGTTGTTAGTATCTGTTGATGGTGCAACTCCTACCCCATTGTGCACTGCATCGACTAGCGTAGTCCCGTTAAAATAAACCACATCTTCACCCGCCTGCATACCGTCGCCGTTATTGAATGAACCAAATTGAAGCGCAAACCATCTATCTGAGGGTCCTGTTAATGTGAGCGTGGCTATTGAGGTAGTGCTGTTCAAATCTAACTTTGCAGTCATTCCAGACTGCAGGCTTACAACACCTGTTGATTTAGTCTGCCCTTGGGCACCCAAAAAAGTAATTGTCAATGATAATAATAGTAGTGTTCTTTTCATAATTCTAGTTTTTAAATAAATTAATAATTTCCTGGTTTTTTGTAAAGACAGCATATTCGAAAGGCATCTTACCCGCTCCGTCTGCTAATTTTTTGTTGGCATTGTACTTTAATAACAGTTCCACCATTTCTTTGTTTTTAAACTGTATCGCATAGATCAATGGTGTCATTCCTCCTGAATCTGCAAGATTGGGATTAGCTTTGTTTTCCAATAGCAGCCTGGCCAGATCAAAATTGCCCTTTACTACTGTTGCTGCCAATGCGGTACCATTAGAGCTCGTGTAATCTACATCCTTTACCCTTGGTATCAAATATGCAGCAACTGCCTTATTTCCTTTATAACAGGCTAAAATCAGCGGAGTAAATCCCATCGGGCTGATCGCATTAATCGTATCGGGCTTTTTTAATTCCAATTCTTTTACCTGCTCAACTGTACCATACCTTGCAGCGTCGAATACATCAATAGCTTTTTCACTTTGGGAATAAGTCCCAATTGAAAACAGCAAAACCATAAAGGCAATCTTTCTCATACTATTATTTTTTTAAGAGTGATAGGTTGTAGGTCACGTTGATCTTATCTGCAACTTTTTTACTGACCAGTTTTGGAATCTCAATACTGAAATCTTCGGGTTTGACATCAAAACTTCCAATTACGGAAATTTTGTCTCCTGCTATTGCGATTTTAGCATTACTGCTTATTGGCTTTGTTTTTCCATGCAGCGTTAAATCCCCAGAGATTTTAAATATTTTAGCTACAGTTGATAATTTTGACACATCAAAATCGTCAATCTTACCTTTAAAAGTAGCTTTTGGAAATCTATCAGATTCGGCATAATTCTCATTAAAGTGTTCCTCCATTAAGGCCACCTTGAATCGAAAGCCTTTTATAAGAGCCAGCACTGCAATCTCACCTTTGGATGCTTCTACAATAGCCGATGTGTTCTTATTTTCTGCCGCCACTTCTTCAAATGAATCAACAGAGGCCTCAAATTTCAGGCTGCCTGTTTTTGTAGTATATTTTTGTGCAGAAACCTGGGATAAACCAAGTAATAAACATAATAACAGTAGTGTTTTTTTCATTTTTCTCATCTTTTAATTTTCTAGTAATCCATCTTTATTCCACTGAATAATAGCATTTATTTTTTCCTGGGGCATTCTTCCTGTTTGTGGCATTTGACCGGAATCGCCATTTTGCAATTGTATCCTTGTGAGCAAATTATTGCTTTGTAAAGTATTTTGCATGGCATCCTTAACTTCTGCATATGTTGTCAATGGCCTAAAAGAGGCCGGGCCATTGGCGGAATGGCAAACTACACAATTGGCTTGAATAATAGGCTCAACATTGGCCTTGTATGTGGCTTTCCCTATAATTGCAACTGGTTCTTCAATACTTTCATAAGTAGTCGATTCACAACCGTAGAGCAACAATAAAAGACCCGCTAAAAAAATATGCTTTTTCATATTAAAAAACTCTATACAAATTAAATCCAAATGCAAAATCTCCTTTTCCCCAATCACCTGAAGCATTCGTCAGGTAGCCACTCTCGGTCATTGACCGTGAATTAGTAAACAACAATTGGAAAATATGCCCACCTGTTTCTATATCCAGGCCTATAGATAACGGGTTTTTATAATAACCTGGCTTATTAAAGTTTTGCCCATATTCAAGATTGAGCGAAAGCCTCTTTGTCAGTTTCATCCTTCCTCCGGCGCCCACTGTAAATTGCGCATCATTCTCTATAGCTGGATTGTATAAATTCTTAAACACAAAAGAAGGGGCTAATTCTAATGAGAGTTTTTCTGAGAACTTCCTTGAGATAAGGATCTGGTGTATATAGGCTAAACGATCTGAGAATTCTATTTTAGGGTAATCCTCTTTCTTTAGGCCGCTGTTGAAATCTATCGTATTATAACCTACTATCTCAAACGGAAAGCTGTCTGTCTGCCTTACGAGCCTATATTTTACAGAAGCTTCATTGATCTTTAATAAAGTATGGTGAGATGCACTAATGGAAAGCCAATCTGTCAATCCGTAAACGCCTCCAATTTTTGTAGTGGCATCATCGAAGCCAAAAAATTCAGAAATCCCTCCTTTTACTGATCCAAACCGATGCGAGATTACCATATAAAACTCTTTTTTAGCAGCGAGCTTTGTAGACTGTAATGTAATAATCTGCAATCCTTTAAATGTGGCAGTTACCGTTTTATCTACTACCTGTGTTGAGTCCAACGCTGAAAGCAAATCTTCCTGCGAATAAATACATATGGTATACAACAGGCTCAACAGTAAAAAGATACTTTTCTTCATATTTAGGTTTATAGTTTATTACACTGGTCCAACTTCACTAATCCGAATAAATCATCATAACCTATACACCTGCCTTTTATAATGAGTTCTTTATTTACGGAATTGGCATCCACTTTTTTATCCATTTTACAAAACACCTTATTGTCCAATACCACTGATGAATCAGCTACTTCCGTAACTCTTCCGGCTACCTGAATGGTTTGGTTCAAATATTTAGTATCTGCATTTAATGCATTTTTCAAATAGTCATCTGACAGATTGGAAGTCGTAACTGCAAATGCAGGTTTTTCATTTTGGATATTCCTAGCATCCTTATAGAGAAAATTATAATAAAAGTAAAAGGCTCCAAAAGCCAAAAATGCTACTATGCAGAAAATTACAGTGCGTTTTTTATTCATAAAATAGATAATAAAGTATCCGATACTGACGAATAGTAATGATTATCCAAAAATAGCATATACATCTTCCAAGCCAACAAATATAAGGTAGACAAAAGGTAGACGAGTCGGAAATGACAGTAGAAATCAGGTAGACAAGACCTATTAAATCGAAAGGATAAAGGTTGTAAGGTTATCATCGGCTGCTAACCTTAGTTTTTTACGCAGTCGATAACGCGAAGTTTTTACACTGTCAGGGGAGATATTAAGAATGGAGGACATCTCTTTTATTGACAGGTTGAGTTTGATAAGTGCACAGATCTTTAAATCATTTCCACTGATTTCTGGATGCGCCTGTTTCAGACGGGTATAAAAGTTTTTATTAATGCTTTCAAAGTAAAGGTCAAAATCATTCCAGATATTGTCCTGTTCGAAATGCCTGTTTACCATTTTTACAAGCTGTTGCTCTGACAATGGCTGCTGATTGTCTATTGCGGCCTTAATTTCATTTAGAAGTTCATTCTTTTGGAACATCTGTAAGGTAATACCGCTAAGTTGGCTCTCCTTGTGATCCATATCATTGCGAAACTGTATTTCCTTAAGCTTTTTCTGTTTTTCAAGCGCATTGACCAAAGCCTCTTTAGTTTTAAGAAGCTGCCTGTCTCTCCTATTGATACTTTTTAGATACAGATAACCAATAACAAAAAGAATCAGTAAGACTGTGATACCCGTACCCAAAAGGTAATTGGTTAGTTTGGATACTTCGTGTTCTTTGGATACAAATGCAAGTTTCCTGTTTTTTTCAGTAACATCAAACTGTACTTCAAGGCTTTTAACTATTTTCTCCCTTTCGATAGAGTAGAATTCCTCCTTAATTAAAAGCAAACGACTTTGGAGCCGTGCTGTCTCGGCATAGTTCTTTTGCAGTTCATTTAATTGCACCAAAGCCTCAAGCGTCTTTATTTCAAATATCTTATCCGAAAGCGTAATTGCAAGTTGGTTGGCTTCCTGGAAATACTTACGGGCTTCGTTAAATTTATTCAACTTCAGGTACCATTTACCTATGGCCATCAGGCCTGATACTTTTGCCTGTTTATTATCAGTACTTTCAGCTATCGCTAAAGCCTTTTTGAAGTACATCAGGCTATTTTCCGCATGATTTTTCTTTAGCTCATTTTCACCTATCCTTGTATATGCTCCCGGAAGGTAAGCTACATTATTGGACTTCTCAAAATCATCAAGTGCCAACTTTAAAAACCAGGCTGCAGAATCTTGCTGTTGTTGCTGCTCATACAAATTGGCAAGATTCGAATAGGCCAGTCCTAAAGTACCGCTTTTGTCCTTTTTTTGTTCGAGGATTGCTATTACTTCCCTACTGATAGGCATTGCCTCCTTATACCTTTGCTGCCTTGTATATATGGTTCCTATCAATTGCAGGCATTTGCCCCTGCCTACCTTTGATAACTCCGGATTGGTTTTCTCTAATTTGGAATAATTGTCTAATGCTTTGGTTGCATACTTCAATCCTTTTTCAAGACTGGAACCGTAAGTACAGATTCCCAGATACAATAAAGCTTCGGCCTTACCAGCAGTATTGTTTTCCTTTTTTGCCTTTTCATAGGCTTTGGAAAAACAGCCAAAGGCTAAATCATCTCTGTCTTTTATAAGCAGACCCCAACCTTTTTGCATTAATGGATTATCCGATGGTTGGGATGCTACGCCTTGGGATAACAGTAAAAAGAGTAAAACTAAATATACTAACTGCCGATGAATCATGGGTATTCGTTTGTTGGGAAGGAGTAAAGATATACTATTTATTGTATCGCGAATTAACTGTATTTATAAAAAGTAAACGAAATTCTATAACTAATGCATTACCATTAATCATAAATTCGATTTGGTTGTAGTGGTAAAAAATACAGCTAAACAAATCAGCAGAAACATACCGCAAACAATGGAAACAGAAAACAGCATAGTGCTTCCGAAGCAATTATATCCTTATCAGGAAAGTGATATCAATACTATTTTTGAGAAGCTTGAAAGGCAGGATCGAAATTACAGGCTACTTTACCAACTTCCGACTGGCGGTGGTAAAACAGTAATCTTTTCTGAGATAACACGTAGATATATAGAAAAATACAATTTAAAAGTTGCCGTACTTACTCACCGCGTTGAGTTGTGCAGGCAAACTTCTACGACACTTAAGAATCTGGGAGTCAAAAATAAAATCATCAACAGTACCCTTAAGAGATTGTCTCCGGCTAATGACTATAATTGTTATGTAGCTATGGTTGAGACACTAAAGAACCGGATAAGGGAAAGCAAATTACATACTGATGATGTAGGCCTTATCATTATAGATGAGGCGCACCATAATTCTTTCAGGAAACTACTCGGAAACTTTAAGAATGCGTTTGTAATAGGTGTGACGGCAACACCATTTAGCGCCAACATGAGCCTTCCAATGTATAAAACCTACAATGAATTAATCACGGGAGAAAGCATAGGTTCCCTTATAGACAAAGGATTTCTTGCACGGCCGAAAACCATCCAATACGATGTGGAATTAAATACGCTGAAGACGGGTATACATGGCGATTTTACGGTAAGCACCTCAGATGAATTATATGCCTCTCCGGCTATGCTAAACTTATTATTACAGGCCTACCTGTCGCAGTCCAAAAACAAGAAGACATTGATCTTTAATAACGGCATATTCACTTCCAAAAGGGTGTTTGATTTCTTTACTGAAGCCGGTTTGCCAATAAAACATCTTGACAATAAAACTCCAGCAGCGGAACGCAAGGAGATCCTGGAATGGTTTAGGAAAACCAAAGGAGCGATACTTACTTCTGTCTCTATATTGACTACGGGGTTTGACGAGCCCTCTGTACAGACCGTTATCCTTAATCGCGCCACTACTTCCCTGACCCTGTATTATCAGATGATTGGCCGTGGGGCAAGAAAATTAGCCAAGAAAAAGACTTTTAATATTATTGACCTTGGAAACAATACCGAGCGTTTTGGTGAATGGCACGAACCTATCAACTGGGAATACATATTTGAAAAACCAGAAGAGTATTACGAAAAACTAAACTATAATAGCGGCAGTAGCGATTCCGCTAACTCACATCATTTAGCCTCCGGATTAAGGGCGCTGTTTCCTAACAGCCTTGAGATTGCCTTTGATATTGAGGAAGAATTTAAAAAAGCGGCAGATAGTGGCAATAAGCCCAAAACAGTGATACAGTTATCTATTCGGCAACATGCGCAGATGTGTATTGAAAATAGTGAGTCCCTTTCGGAAGCCTTACATCTTGTTGATGAATTGAAACCGGAAATAGAATGGCGGGTAAAACAATATACTAAATCACACGGCAATACAACCAAAAACTATAGGGATTGGCTTACTAATGATTATAAGGAAAGGTTATCTGGACTGATCAAGAAGATGTTTGCTAAACTAAAAACAGCTTAAGGAATGTATATTGTATATTGTAATATTGTATTTTAAAGCCTAAGCGATTTAAGAATTGTATAATGTATATTGTAATATTGTATTTTAAGCCTAAACGATTTAAGAATTGTATATTGTAACATTGTATTTAAAAGCCTAAACGATTTAAGAATTGTATAATGTATATTGTAACATTGTATTTTAAGCCTAAACGATTTAAGAATTGTATAATGTATATTGTAACATTGTATTTTAAGCCTAAACGATTTAGGAATTGTATAATGTATATTGTAACATTGTATTTTAAGCCTAAACGATTTAGGAATTGTATAATGTATATTGTATATTGTATTTAAAGATTAAGGAATTGTAGACTGTAATGTTGTATTTAAAGCAAAATGTAAAAGGTTATATATTTACAATATACAATTCTACATTTTACAATATACTTTTATACATGCTACAATATACATTTTTACAATATACATTATACATTTTTACAATATACATTTTTACAATATACCTTCCCTAAGCTATTGCTTTGTATACAAATTCATCCAAGGTTGGCTTAAACACCTTCCAGTTGATATTCAATGTATATTCAATCGATTGTTTTAGCTTGGCTATAGAATCCGGCTTGGTGACATAGAAATTAGCACCGAGCTGCATACTTTTGGATACGTTCTCTGGACTATTAGAAGTCGAAAACATTACAACAGGAATATTTTTATATTGTTCCGATTTCTTAAGTTCCTGTAGTACCTCAAACCCACTTTTACCAGGCATATTAATATCCAGAAAGATCAATTGAGGTACCGGTGGCGGATTGCGGACAGCTGTTAAAAGCTGATCTCCATGGCTATGGGTATAAAGATGAATTCTGTCGCCAAAAGTATCAGTCACATCCCTAAAAAACTCCAGATCATCTGCATCATCATCTGCATAAAATATTGTGAAATTGTCGGGCATGATTATTTTATAGATTTGTAAATTCAGATCAAACGTAGTGTATTTTTCTTTAATTTACAACTCAAATGATAGAGTTGATGGCAGCAACAATGATTAAATGCTTTGTGTAATTAAAAAAAATAATACTATGTATCAGTTGTTTTTGTAAATTCGTGCAACATTACAACTGAAGCTGCTTTAGCATTGTTATCTTTAAATTATGTATCCAAATTCGATACCGTCAGGTACAAATAATGAATTTCTTGCCGGTGGAGGAGAAATGGGAACTTTAATACGCAGTCTGGACTGGTCTGACACTACAATAGGTGCTGTCGAGAACTGGCCCAAAAGCCTACTTACTACCGTAGGCATAGTACTAAATTCTAATTTGCCGATGTTTCTCTTTTGGGGAAGCGATTTAAATTGTTTCTACAATGATTCCTTTAGGCCAATCCTACATGAGGAAACTAAAGATTATGCTTTGGGAAAACCGGCCAAAACCGCGCTTCATGATATCTGGGGCTATATGGAGTCAATCATAAACCGTGTTTTCTCAGGTGAATCGGTATCGAATGAAGACCAACTTATACCAGTTCTCCGCAATGGAGAAATCGAAGATGTTTATTGGACTTTCCGTTATAGTCCTGTTAGGGATGATAACGGAAAAATATCCGGTGCCCTGGTAATCTGCAATGAAACCACTATTAAGGTTGATGCATTTAATAAGCTGCAGGAAAAGGAAGATTTATTGCGATTCGCAATTGATGCTACCGAACTGGGCACATGGGATTACAATCCAATTACGAATAAATTTACAGGAAATAATAGATTAAAGAGCTGGTTTGGAATAAATGCAGATGCCGAAATAGATTTAAACCTTGCGATAAATGTAATACAGGATTCAGATAAGTCCCGTGTAGTCCAGTCTATCCAAACTGCACTACACTATAAATCTGGGGGTCTATACGACACTGAATATACTATACTCCATCCCACTACGCTAAAAGAAAGAATTGTAAGAGCAAAGGGCAAGGCCTGGTTCAATTCAGAAAAGAAAGCCTATCGATTTAACGGTACACTACA
>Ga0247810_10002059_pt1 | contig 11597 bp, 11 predicted proteins | sample UWRJL119311C1_FD_179918 | JGI IMG/M metagenome (GOLD analysis project Ga0247810, IMG submission 179918) | Plant litter microbial communities from Arlington Agricultural Research Station in Wisconsin, United States - UWRJ-L119-311C-1 | ecosystem: Environmental > Terrestrial > Plant litter >...
GTTCCGGTGGCCTCCTCGGCACCGGCCTCCTCGGCGGTGGGACGACCGGCGGCACGACCGGCGGCCTTCTCGGCGGCGGCGCCCTGGACGACGGTCTGCTGCAGGTCGACACCGGAACGACGGTGGCGGACATCCTGCTGAGCACGCAGACGAACACGGGCATCGACCTCGTCGATGACCTCACCACGAGCGTGGGTATCCCGATCGACATCAGCAACACGTGGGCGTCCGTCCTCGGCAACCCGGCCAACGGGGACCCGAACGGCGTCGTCGTGGTGCCGAACCTGATCACCAACCCGACGGCCGTGATCGGCAACGGGGACGCGATCCTCAACGGGACCCTCGATGCTCCGATCTCGATCACCTGCTCTGTGGTGACCGTGCTCAGCTCCTTCGTCGGTGATGATTGCGCTCCTGGCGCGGTGACCCCCGGAGCCCCCGAGGCCGGCAACGGGATCGGACTGGAGATCCCCGTCGACATCAGTGACGTGGACGTCAGCATCCTCGACGGCGACGCGCTCGGTGGGGACCTGCTCGGTTCGCTCGACCTGGACGACCTACTCGGCGACGGGACCCTCGACGGTCTCATCGGTGACGGGGTCCTCTCGCTGGACGAGCTGCTTGCGCTCGACGAGTTCTGTGGAGGCGCACTGCTGGGCGATGGTGGCCTGGACATCGGTGACCTCGACCTGATCGACGAGCTGCTCGGTGGCGGTCTGCTGAACGACAGCCCGCTGGACGGGCTGCTGCAGACGGACCTGCTCGACACCGGTGTCATCACCGATGACCTGCTGAACACGGACGATGGCATCCTCGTCGACCCGTTCGACAGCGAGTCGCTGACCACGGTGCTTGGAAGCACGATCGGCGTCCCGCTGGACCTCTCCAGCACCTGGGTCTCGCTCCTCGGTTCAGGTGCCAACGGTGGACCGAACGGCGTCGTCGCCGTCCTGGACCTCTCCACCATCCCCACCGTCATCCTCGGTGAGGACGTCGTCGCCTCCCTGCCCATCAACATCGACTGCATCACGGTCACGCTGCTGAGCAACTACGAGCACGACTGCGGAACCTCCGGTGTCGACGGCAACCCGGACCCGACGGACCCGACCGATCCCACGGACCCGACCGATCCGACGGACCCGACGGACCCGACGGACCCGACGGACCCCACGGACCCCACGGACCCGACCGACCCGGTCGACCCGACGGACCCGACCACCCCGGTCGACCCGACGGATCCCACCACCCCGACGGACCCCACGGACCCGACCACTCCGGTCGACCCCACGGACCCGACGGACCCCACCACCCCGGACGATGAGGGCAACCCCTGCCTCGTCAACCTGGACGTGACCGCCGACGCCGGTATCGACCTCGGCCTCATCGGTGGAGCCGGCCTCGCCGGTGGCCTCACCGCCTTCGCCGGCCTGGGTCTCCTGCGCCGCTTCGGCAACCTGTAACACCCAGCACTAACACCCACGGACAGCCGGGTGCCGCTTCCCAGGGCGGCACCCGGCCTTCCCGGTTTAAGAGCTACGCGCTGCGGTAGCGGGTGACCTCGACACGGTTGCCGCCCGCTGCCTTCGCGTCGTACATGCTGTGGTCGGCTGCGCGGATCAGCTGGTCGACGACGATGAAGGGGTTCTCATCCGACTGGACCAGGACCGCGCCGACGCTGGCGCTGATCGGCAGGTGGGTCGGGATGCCGTCGTAGGGCTCGGCGAGGGCGGCGCGGATCCGCTCCGCGAGGGCGACGGCCCCGTCGTTGTCGTCGACGGCAGCCGTGGCGATGAACTCGTCGCCACCGAAACGCCCGACCACGTCAGGCGCGCGGACGAAGGACTGCAGGCGGGCGCCGACCTGGCGCAGCAGGGTGTCGCCGGCTGCGTGGCCGAGAGCGTCGTTGATCGACTTGAAGCCGTCGAGGTCGATGAAGAGGACGCAGATCGCGGCGGGCCGCTCCTGGATCATGCGGTTGATCTCATCCTCGAACAGGCGGCGCCCGGGGAGGCCGGTGACGGCATCGAGCATCGCGTCACGACGCTGCTTCTCCTCCAGGTCGATCCGGGTGAGCGCCTGCGCGGCCTGGTTGCTCAGCGCCTCCGCGAGGGGTACTGCCTCGTCGTCGAAATCGCGTGGGTGGTCGAAGTAGACGATCATCGATCCGAGCGCCTCATCCTTGTAGCGGATGGGGGAGGAGATCGCGCCGTGGATGCCGGCCGCGCGGAACACGTCCGCCATGGGGGCGTCGGGCACGATGGCGGTGACATCGTCGGGGGTGCGGATGACGATCACCTCTCCGCCCAGCAGGGTGCGGGCGCCGGTGGGCTGGTAGCCCTGAGGCCAGTGGTCGATGAGCGGGTTGACCCCCGCGGTCATCATCATCCGACCGTCGCGGCGCAGGTGAACGCTGACGTGGCTGGCCGAGAAGGACCGCTTGGCCACGTCCGCCAGCAACTCGAAGACGGCATCCTCGGTGCGGGTCTCCGCGAAAGCGACGGAGGCGGCGAGGAGGATCTCGAGACGCTCCTGGCCGCGGCGGCCCGAGCGTCGGCCCGCTCCGAACGGGCGCGCGAAGGACGAGTCGGGGGACAGGTCGAACACCACGAGGCGACGTCCCCCGTCGAGCGCACCGATCGCGACGGGGCGGAGTGCTCCCGCCCGGTTGCGCAGCATGGCGTCGGCGGGCGTCTCGCTCTCGCCGGCCAGCGGCAGGCGCACCTCGAGGACCGCGTGCAGCGGGCGGCCGATGACATCGGCGAGCTCGAGCCCGGTCCAGGCGAGGAGTGCGGCATTCGCTCCGGTGATGAGCCCGCTCTCATCGACGTCGACGGAGCCGCATTCGGCCGGACGTGGAGGCGGGAGGTGCGTCATCTACGACGACCGGTGGGGGAAGGGCACTTTTCGATCATGCTGGGGCGCTCACCGAGTGTCAATTCGCCGGGGGGCCTTGACTTCTCGCGGCGACGCGGGGGTTCCTACGCACGATCCCCCTGTGTAAACAACCGCGAGACAGAAACCCGTCCGGCACTTAACGTGGCTTCATGCGACGAATCCGCTACTCCGGCGACACCGTCCTCCTCGGCGACGAGGCAGCGGATGCGCTCATGGACTACGCGGCCCGTCTCGCACGCGACGATTCGGCCGTCTCCCTGGCCATCCGCGCGATCGACGATCGGGGCGTGGAGAACGCCGTGGACATCCTGGTGGGGCCGGCGACGATGATGACGGCGACGCATGTCGAGAGCGACCTGCCGGAGCCGGACAACTCCGCGATGGTCGCCGAGCTGGCGCGACGCTTCTCCCTCCTCGACGCGCCGCCGCCGGTCCAGGCCTCCGAGCCGCAGCCGGAACAGTTCGACGAGTACTGAGCGGCTCTAGGCGGCTGCTGCGCGCTCGCGGGTGATCTCCCGGCCGCGCTCCGTCTCCGGAAAGCGCTCCAGGGCGTCGCGCACACGTGCTGCGGGGAGGTTCGCTCCGAACAGCTCACTGCCCGGCTCGAGGGAGATGCTGTCGCGCAGGCTGCCCGCGATGACCGGGTCGAATCCGACGCTGTCAAGAAGGCCGGAGACGACGACCAGGTCGGCGAGGTGATCACCGGCTATCGCGATCGCCATCCGGTCCTCCGATCCGCGTGGACGCGGGCCCTCATCGAGATCGTGGTACCCCATGTGGTTGAAGGCCTTCACGACCCGTGATCCGTCGAGGTACCCCTGGACGATCTCGCTCGACGAGACCCGCGAATCGGTGAGGTCGTCGCGGACGCCGTCGATCTCCCACCAATAGTTCATGGCGTCGATGACGAGCTTTCCGGCGAGGGCGTCGCGCGGGATGCTGCGGTACTTGCCGAGAGGGAGGGCGAGGATCACGACGTCGGCCCCGCGTGCCACCTCCTCGGCGGTCGCGGCGACGGTGCCAGGGGCGAGCACCTCCACGGTGAGCGCGATGCGACTGGCGGGCCCGGAGCCGGCGATGAGGACGGGATGTCCTGCCGTCACGAACAGTCGACCCAGCACGGTGCCGACCTTGCCGGCGCCGAGGATCCCGATGGTGGGGCGGCCGTCAGTCATCCGTCGCCTCCGCGGCGAGTAGTTCGCGGACGCGCGGCGCGACCCGGGTGCCGAGCAGCTCGATGGTGCGAGCCCTGGCGTCGAGAGGGAGACCGATCAGGTCGTACTTGAGGTCGAATCGGCTGATGCGCAGCTCCCGAGTCATCCGGACGATCTTCCGGGCAACCGTCTCGGGCGAGCCGACGAACAGGGCGCCCGAATCGAGCTCGAGGTCGTAGCGTTCGCGGGTCGGTGCGTAGAAGCCCCGCTCCTTCCCCATCATCTCCACCATCGGCCGCCAGGACTCCCACCAGAGGTCGGCGGCCTCCTCGTCGGTGTCGGCGATGAGACCGAGGGCGTGCTGGCCGACCGGCTGCACCGGTTTGCCGAACTGTTCGAGCGCGCGGAGGTACAGGTCGACGTGACCGGCGAAGCGTTCGGGTTGTCCGCCGATGATGGCGAGCATGAGGGGGAGCCCGTAGCGCGCCGCTCGGATGACCGAGTTGGGGCTGCCGCCGACACCGATCCAGGTCGGGATGCCGCCCGGGCGCATCTGGGGGTGCAGGGTGAGATTGTCCAGAGGGGGGCGGACGGTACCCGACCAGGTGACGGGGGACTCCGTCTGCAGTCTCATGAACAGGTCAAGCTTCTCCTCGAAGAGCTGCTCGTAGTCGGCGAGGTCGTAACCGAAGAGGGGGAAGGACTGGGTCTGGGATGCCCGTCCGAGGACGAGCTGGGCGCGACCGTTCGAGATGGCGTCGAGCGTGGAGAACTCGTTGTAGAGACGCACCGGGTCGTTGGTGCTGAGGACCGTGACGGCCGTGCCGAGCCGGATCGTCGAGGTCGCGCTCGCCATGCCGGCGAGGAGCACGGCACCGGCGGAGTCGACGAAGCCCTCGCGGTAGTGCTCGCCCACACTGAAGATGTCGATGCCGACCCGCTCGGCCGCCTGCGCCTCCTCGATGAGAAGGCGCACGGTCTCGGCATCGCTGAGCGAGCGTCCACCGTGGGTGGGGACGTCGCCGAACGAGTTGAGTCCGATCTCGAATGCCGGGGTGGTCATGGGTGCTCCTCTTTGGTTGACGTATCAACTATAGGACTGGCTCGGCCTCCTGCGCTGGCGTGTGTCATCGCGGGAGAATGGGACGCGGCGCCGCCCGCCCCTGATCACGGAGGATCCATGCTCTACTCCCGCACCCCCGCCGCCGACAAGCGCGCCGCCTTCCGTGAGCGCCTCTCCTCGGGTGACCTGCTCGTCATCCCCGGGGCGTTCAACCCGCTCTCCGCGCGTCTCATCCAGGAGAAGGGCTTCGACGGCGTCTACATCTCGGGGGCCGTGCTCGCGGCCGACCTCGGCCTGCCGGACATCGGCCTGACCACCCTTACCGAGGTCGCCGGTCGCGGCGCCCAGATCTCCCGCATGACCGACCTGCCGACCCTGATCGACGCGGACACCGGTTTCGGCGAGCCGATGAATGTCGCGCGCACGGTGCAGGAGCTCGAGGATGCCGGCGTCTCCGGCCTCCACATCGAGGACCAGGTGAACCCGAAGCGCTGCGGTCACCTCGACGGCAAGGCGGTCGTCGACACGGACACGGCGCTCAAGCGCATCCGCGCGGCCGCCGATGCGCGCCGGGATCCGAACCTCCTCATCATGGCCCGCACCGACATCCGGGCCATCGACGGGCTCCCCGTCGCGATCGACCGGGCGAAGGCGCTGGTCGACGCGGGAGCCGACGCGATCTTCCCGGAGGCCATGAAGGACCTGGCCGAGTTCGAGGCGGTCGTGAACGCCGTTGACGTTCCCGTGCTGGCGAACATGACGGAGTTCGGCAAGAGCGAGCTCTTCACGCACCAGCAGCTGGCCGACGTCGGGATCCGGATCGTCATCCACCCGGTCTCGCTCCTGCGCATCGCCATGGGGGCCGCCGAGCGCGGCCTCGACTCCCTGCGCACCGCGGGGTCGTTGCAGTCCGAGGTGGAGGGCATGCAGACCCGTGCCCGCCTCTACGAGCTGCTCGACTACCCGGCGTACAACGCGTTCGACGAGAACGTCTACACGTTCACGCTCTAAGGGAGAGGGGAAGCCGGTGATCACGATCGAGGAGCGCGTCCCGTCCGTCGACGAGTTCCGGGCGATCGCCCAGGCCGTCGACTGGCTGGACCATTTCGACTGGCCGACCATCGCGGCCGCCCTCGACGCCTCCCTGTTCTCCGTCGTCGCCGTGGACGCAGGCACCCCGGTCGGCGTCGCCCGGGTCGTGGGGGACGGGGTCCGCTACTTCTACGTGCAGGACGTCATGGTCCACCCGGACCACTCGGACGAGGGGATCGCGACCGACCTGACTCGGGCGGTCCTCGACTGGATCGAGACGAGCAGCGCGCCGAAGGCCTTCATCGGCCTGTTTGCGAGCCCGGATGCCGAGGGGGTCTACGAGGAGTTCGGGTTCTCGACAGCCGACATGACGGGGATGCACCGTCTCATCGGCTGAGCGCCCTTGCGGGTCGGGGGAGAGTGAGTGTACAGTCACTCTATGGCCCTTTCCACCTCCGACGCCCGACGCCCCCTCGTCACCGCGAGCGCACTCCACGCCTTCGCGCGCAGCGGGTATCACGGGACGACGGTCGCGGACGTGGCACGCGAGGCGCGCATCTCGCCCGCCTACGTCTTCAAGCTCTTCCCGAGCAAGGAGCGACTCTTCGTGGCCGCCCTGGACGAGTGCTTCGTCCAGGTCGTGCGCGCGCTCGAGGCCGGGGCCGACGCGGCAACCGATCAGACCCCCCTCGGCATTCTCGACCAGATGGGGGAGGCCTACGCCGACCTCATCGCCAATCGCGACCTGCTCCTCATCCAGGTGCACGCGCAGTCGGTCGCCGATGTGCCGGAGATCCGGGAGTCGCTCCGGGCCGGGCTCGCCACGGTGACGCAGTTCGCCAAGACGCGCACGGGAGCGGCCGACGCGGATGTGCAGCGCTTCATCGCCTACGGGCAGCTGTGCCACCTCATCGTCACCGCGGGTGTGGACGACCTCACCGCCGACTGGGCGCTCCTGGTCGCCAACGGCATCCGCCACCCCTCGTAAGGCAGGCCGCTGCCGCGGTCCGTTTGCACGCCCTCAACAGTGAGTGAGTAGTCACTCTCCATGGAAGGAAGACCAGATGTCCACCACCCTCACCCCATCGACGCGGAGCTCGCGCCGCTGGGCAGCACTCGTCGTGCTCGCCCTCGCGCAATTCCTCGTCATCCTCGACGCCTCGATCGTCAACATCGCCCTCCCGGCCATCGGCGAACAACTCGGTCTGCCGACCGCGATGCTCGCCTGGGTCATCACCGCCTACGTTCTCCCCTTCGGGGGGCTGCTCCTCCTCGGCGGGCGCCTCGCCGACCGCTTCGGTCACCGGCGGTTGTTCCTTGTCGGCAGCACCGGCTTCGTCGCGGCCTCGGTGGTGGCCGGACTCTCGGTGAGCGGGGAGATGCTGCTCGCCGCGCGTTCGCTGCAGGGGGCCTCGGCCGCGCTGCTGGCGCCGGCCGCGCTGGCACTGCTCACCCAGTTGTTCCCCGCTCCGGGGGACCGGACCAAGGCGCTCGGCATCTGGGGTGCGGTGGCCGGCATCGGCTCCGTCGCCGGCGTGCTACTCGGGGGCGTCCTGACCGGCGCCTTCGGGTGGCAGGCCGTGTTCTTCGTCAACGTGCCGATCGGTCTCGCGGTGCTCGTCCTCATCCCGCGCCTGATCACTCGTGACCCGGCGACCGCCCCCACCCGCCTCGACCTGCCGGGAGCCGCGACCATCACCGGCGCCCTCGTGGCGGCTGTCGGTGCGCTCAGCGCCATCGAGCAGGTCGGCCTCGTCCACCCGCTCAGCATCGGGCTGCTCGTGGCCGCGGCCGTGTTGGGGACTGCCTTCGTGCTCATCGAGCGCCGGGCCGCCGACCCGCTCGTTCCGCTCGGCATCTTCCGCAACCGTGCGCTCGCGACGGGCAACGTGGTGGTGCTGCTCGTCGGCGCGGCGATGGTCGCCCTCTTCTTCGCGCTGTCCGTCTCCATGCAGGCCGTGCTCGGCTACGACGCTCTGACCGCCGGACTCACCCAGTTGCCCCTCGCCGGTGCCCTCGTCATCACGGCCGGGCTCATCCCGTCGCTCGTCGCGAAGGTCGGCGCGGAGCGGACGCTCGTCGGCGCACTGGTCGTCCTCGGCGGTGGGCTCGTCTGGCTCGCGGGCTCACCGAGCGACGCGCAGTTCGTCGTCCACATCCTCGGCCCGAGCATCCTCATCGGTGTGGGTGTCGGCGGGGCGCTCATCACGGCGACCCAGCTCTCGGTCGACGGCGTCGAGGGTGGTGAGGCCGGCCTTGCCGGTGGACTCGTGAACACGAGCCAGCAGATCGGCGGAGCCCTCGGTCTCGCGGTTCTCGCATCGCTGGCCGCGGCCCGCACCTCCTCGCTCGAGGAGGGTGGAGCGGCTCCGGCCGATGCGCTGACCGGCGGGTTCTCGTGGCTCTTCGTCGGCGCCGCTGCATTCGTCCTCGTCGCCGCTGCCGTGGTGCTCGTGTCCCGGATGATCGGACGGACGAAGACGAAGACGCCGGGCTCGGCACCCCGTCGCACGCCCCGCTACTTCCTCGTCGCGGCATGGACCGTGCCGGTCCTCGTCCTCGCGCAGTTCTCGATGGTGGCCATCGTGCCGGTGGTGCTGCTCGCCGTGGCCGTCCTCGCCGACGCCCGGGTGCGTGCCCTGCGCTGGTGGGTCGGGCTGCTCACGGCGGCCTACGCGACGCCGCTCCTCATCTGGGCGCTTCGCCCCGATGGTGCACCGAGCCTCTCGAAGGACATGAGCCCGGTGTTCCTCGTCCTCATCGTCGCGGTCGGCGCCGTCATCCTGCTGAAGCTGTACACGCGTCGGAAGGCGTGAGGGCGTGATGCCGGCCGGGCCGAGATGGCCCGGCCGGTGTCGTGCGCTCAGCCCCAGGCGACCATCTGGTCGACGACCCAGGTCACGCCGAAACGGTCGGTGACCTTGCCGTAGAGCGGGGAGAAGGCGGAGGGGCCGAAAGCCTCGTCGACGGTCGCACCGTCGGACTCGGCGAGGGCGTTCCAGAAGCCGGTGATCTCCTCCGCGTCGGCGCTCCGTAGCGACACGTAGAAGGGGATCTCGCCCGGGCTCCACGACTGGGCGTCGCGCACGTCGAAGGCCATGAGGTGGAATCCGTTCGGCGCGAGCACCTGGCCCCAGACGACGTGCTCGGCCTGATCGGGGCCCTGGCCGAGCGGTGCATCGCCGTAGGGGACGACCGTGAGGTCGCCGCCGAAGACGGAGTGGTAGAACTCGAGGGCCGCCTTGGCGTCGCCGCGGAAGTTGATGTGCAGGGTGCTGGTGATGCTCATCGGATGTCTCCTTGTCATCGTCGCGTGGGCGGGAGTGCCCGGGTGTCGACGTGGTTCCATCCCATCGGCCATACCGGACAGGGAATGTCCGGATCGTTCGGCAGGATGAGAACCATGCCGATCGCCTCCGCCCCGATGACGTCGCAGCGTCTCCTCACCCTGCTGTCGCTCCTGCAGACGCGCCGTGACTGGCCGGCGCCCACGCTGGCGAAGAGGTTGGACACGAGCGAGCGCACGATCCGTCGCGACATCGAGCGCCTGCGCGAGCTCGGCTACGCGATCGACACCACTCGGGGGCCGGACGGCGGCTATCGGCTGGGGGCCGGAGCCGAGCTTCCGCCCCTGCTGCTGGACGACGGGCAGGCGGTCGCCATCGCGATCACCCTGCGCACGGCCGGGCTCGCCGCGGCCGGCATCGAGGAGGACGCCGCCCGCGCCCTGCAGACCGTAAGTCGCCTGATGCCCGACCGCCTAACCCGACGCATTGCAGCCCTCGAGGTGAACGCGGTGAACGGTCCCGCCGAGCGCGTCGTCTCCGACCCGGACGTGCTGCTGCGCATCGGCGGAGCGATCCGCGCGACGGTCGAGCTCCGCTTCTCCTACGCGGGGAAGGAAGCGGAGCCGCGGCGCACCGAGCCACACCACCTGCTACTGAGCGGCGGGCGCTGGTATCTGCTCGGCTGGACCGAGGCGGTCGCCGACTGGCGCATCTACCGGGTCGACCGGATGGACCTCCGCTCGCACACCGGTCGATCGTTCGAACCACGCGTGGTCCCCGGCGGCGACCCGGCCGACTTCCTCTCGGCGCGGTTCAAGGGATCGGATCGTGTGAACGCGTGGCCGTGTATCGGTCGTGCGACCGTGCGCCTCCCGGCGAGCCAAATCGCCCCCTACGTAGGCGACGCCACCCTGGTCGAGGTGGACGCGGAGAGCAGCCGCATCGAGGCGGGGTCATGGTCGTGGGTGGGCCTGGCGGCCTCCCTCGGTCGCTTCGGCGCGGACCTCTCCGATGTCGAGCCGCCGTCGCTCCGGGCGGCCTTCGTCGAACTGGCCGAGCGCTACGCGATGGCGGTCACCCCACGAGGATGACGGTGAGCTGGCGACGGACGTCTTCCACGATCTCGGCGCTCTCGACCGATGTGTCCGCGGCTGCCATGGCAAGGAACATCACGGACGACACGACGCGTGCTCGCAGGTCGGCGGCGTCGTCGCCGGACCGGGCGAGGATGGCGGCGATCGCCTCCTCCGTCTGCGCGGAGATGGCGCGCGCCTCCGCGTGGTGAGGTTCGGCCGGGTCGCCGAAGGCCATCTCGCGGAGGTAGGTCCGGCCGTTGTCGACCTGCACCCGGTTGCACTCGACCACCGGCCGGATGATCTCCAGGACGGCGGCCAGGGGGTCGGGGGTCGACTCCGCCCGGGCGAGCCCGACGGACAAGGCCTCCGCGTAGTGCGCGTTCTGGACCATGAGGAGGAGCTCGCCCTTGGTCTTGGCATAGAGGAAGAGGGTGCCGGTGCCGATGTCGGCGCGCTCAGCGATCTCCTGCGTCGTCACCTCGTCCACGCCCCGCTCGGCGAAGAGGGACCCGGCTGCCGCGATGATGCGATCGCGCTTCTCCATCTTGTTGCGCTCGCGTCGTCCGAGCGGTGCTGAGGTGGGGGTCATGTCGTCTCCGGGAATGATTTTTGATTGCACTCAGTTATGACCGTGGTCGTAGCACTGTGCTCACGAATACTAGAACAAAGGAATCCCATGCCCTCATTGCAGAACGCCGTCGTGCTCGTCACCGGAGCGAACGGAGGGATCGGAGCCTGGTTCGTGAACGAGGCGCTCGTCCGCGGAGCGGCCAAGGTCTACGCCACCGCGCGCACCCCGCGCACGTGGGACGACGAGCGCGTCGTGCCGCTGTCGCTCGACGTCACGGATGCCGCGTCGATCGCGGCCGTGGTCGAGGCCGCATCCGACGTGACGGTCCTCATCAACAATGCGGGCGTCTCCGTCTCCACCCCCGGCATCCTCGCCCAGTCTGACGAGGAGGTCCGTCGCAACGTGGAGACCAATTTCCTCGGCCCGCTCTTCCTGGCCCGGGCGTTCGCGCCCCTCCTCTCCGGTCGCCCCGGAGCCGCGATCATCGACATCCACTCCGCGCTGAGCTGGTACGCGGTC
>Ga0247810_10002062_pt1 | contig 11579 bp, 12 predicted proteins | sample UWRJL119311C1_FD_179918 | JGI IMG/M metagenome (GOLD analysis project Ga0247810, IMG submission 179918) | Plant litter microbial communities from Arlington Agricultural Research Station in Wisconsin, United States - UWRJ-L119-311C-1 | ecosystem: Environmental > Terrestrial > Plant litter >...
ATGGTTTTTTAAGTGTTCTCCTGGATAGAAAATGGGATTGGCTGGAACAGACTAATTTAAGAGTGTATTACGGAATTTTGGTTACGGTTTTATACACTGTTCCAGCCGTTTTAGGAATTAATTATATTATTTATGTATTAGTTCAAAATCTTCCCGTAGAGAAGTTTTTTAGCGACAGAATGATTTGGAACCACTTTTTTTATATCGTTTTATCTCTTGGAGTTTCTATTTTCATGCAGGCGAGAAGTTTTATGGTAAAATGGAAACAGGCATCAAAATTCGAGATAACGCAGCAAAAAATTATCGCAGGAACGGCAAATGCTAAATTCGAAAGTTTAAAAAATCAAATCGATCCGCATTTTCTTTTTAATAGTTTGAATGTTTTAAGTTCTTTAATCGAAGAGAATCCGGATAATGCGCAACGTTTTACCACTTCATTATCTAAAATTTACCGTTATGTTTTAGAGCAAAAAGATAAAGAACTGGTTTCGGTCGAGGATGAATTGTCATTCGCAAAAACCTATATGAATTTGCTGAAGATGCGTTTCGAAAATAGTTTGTTTTACGAATTGCCTACAACTAACATAAATCCGGATGCAAAAGTGGTTCCTTTATCATTGCAGCTTTTGCTGGAAAATACAGTAAAACACAATGTGGTGAGTGAGCAGAAACCATTGCATATCAGAATTTTTATTGATGGAGATTATTTAGCGATTCAAAATGATTTTCAAAAGAAAGAAGTTTTGCAGGACAGGCAGGGAGTAGGTTTGCAAAATATTGTAAATCGATACGGGATTGTAACGAACAGAAAGGTATTGATTGAACAAAATGAGAAAAATTTCACAGTCAAAATTCCAATTTTGACCAAACAAATTACAGTCATGGAAACAAGTGCAGAATATAATGATGAAAATAAGGCTTATTTCAGAGCTAAAAAAAGAGTAGAAGAATTGAAAGGATTTTACGGGAATGTTATTTCATATGTATGTGTAATTCCATTTTTGATTTTTATAAATTTAAGATTTTCTCCTGGTTTTCAATGGTTTTGGTTTTCGGCTTTAGGCTGGGGATTTGGAGTGGTAATGCATGCTTTTAAAGTTTTTGGTTATAGCTCAGATTGGGAAGAACGAAAAATCAGACAGATCTTAGAGAAAGAAAATAACAAACAAACCTGGAAATAATTATGGAAACAAATTACGCCGAAGCTGATCGTTATTATGAAGCTCAAAAAAAAGTAGCAGAAATTAAAAAGTTTTACCAGCATTTGACGGTTTATCTTCTCTGCAACCCAATTGTAATTGTGGTAAACCTTATGACTTCACCAGGTTATTTGTGGTGTATATATTCTGTAATAGGATGGGCAATTCCGATCATTTTACACGGATTAAAAGCTTTTGAATTCTCACCGTTTTATAATAAAGAATGGGAAGAACGAAAAATCAGAGAGATTTTAGAAAAAGAAAATAAACGTCAAATCTGGAAATAGTCATGAGAGCAAAAAATAATAAAGACACGGAAGCATTCGAACTTGAAAAAATGGCAACCAAAAAAGTGGTTAAATTGAAAGCTTTTTATTCGCACATGTTTGTCTACGTTATAGGAGTGATCTTTTTTATTTTGAAGGAATATTTCGGAGTTCCGTTTAATTTTTTTCCTTTAAAACATATCAATCTTTTTGTAATGGCATTCTGGACGGTTTTCTTCTTAGTTTCTGCAATTGACATATTCGCTTCTTTTAAAATTTTTGGAGAAGAATGGGAAGAACGCAAAGTAAAAAGCATCTTAGAAAAAAGAATAAAAAAACAAAAATGGGAGTAATCATGGAAGTAAATTTAAATGAAGAAGACAGATATTATCTGGCAAAAAAGAGGGTTGAGGAAATTAAAGGCTTTTACGGAAATTTAACCGCATTTATAGCTGTCAACGTTGTCCTTATTTTTATCAATTTATACACATCACCCAATCATTTATGGTTTTATTGGCCTCTAATGTGGTGGGGAGTTGGAGTTGTTTTTCATGGAATGAAAGTTTTTAAAATATTCCCGGTTCTTGGAAAAGGATGGGAAGAAAGAAAAATCAAAGAATTGATGGAAAAAGAAAAAGAGAATAAAGCTAAATGGCAATAATTTAATTTTAAATAAAATGGGACGATTTAGACAACGTATGTATGAGGAATACAGACATGAATTTAGTACAGATGAAAGTTATAATATTGCATATAAAAAAGTGAAGAAAATTAAAGGGTTTTATTCGCATTTGAAGGTTTATATTATAGTAAATGCTATTATTATTCTTACCAGCTTAAATAGAAATTTTACCAGATTTGACTTTAAAAATGGAAATCATTTTGAAATAAGAGGTTTTAATAATTGGGAGATGTATTCTACAGCAATATTTTGGGGAATAGCTTTATTGATTCACGCTTTTACAGTTTTTGGACCGGATATTTTTTTCGGTAGAGACTGGGAACAAAAGAAAATTCAAAAATATATGGAGAGAGAAGCTCAGAATAAAAATAAATGGGAGTAATTTTAAACTAAAATTTCAATTTTTGCATTGTACTAAATGACCACATTAATTATAGAAGACGAAAAACCGGCAGCAAGATTATTGCAGCGTAAGCTCGAAAAGTTAGATATTGCCGTAGAAACCATGCTGCACTCTGTTGAAGAATCTCTTCATTGGTTTAGCAATAATGAACACCCAGATTTAATTTTTCTTGATATTCAGCTATCAGATGGTTTGTCGTTTGAAATCTTCGAAAAGATAAACATTCAAAGCGCTATTATTTTCACTACAGCTTATGATGAATATGCTTTGAAAGCATTCAAATTAAACAGTATCGATTATCTTTTAAAACCTATTGATGAGGATGATTTAGAAATTGCTGTCACAAAATTTAAAAACCGAATTCCGAAAACAGAGGCAGGAAATCAAAATCTACAGCTTGATTTCGAGCAAATACGTCAAATGTTGTCTAATCCTTTCGAGAAGAGTTACAAAAAACGTTTCACCGTAAAAATTGGGCAGCATTTAAAAGTTATTACGACCGATGAAATCGAATGTTTCTTTAGTGAAAACAAAGGAACTTACATTCATACTTTCGAAAATAGAAACTATCTGATCGATTCTACTCTAGAAGTTTTGGAGCAGGAATTAGACATGAAAGATTTCTTTCGCGTAAGCAGAAAATTTATTGTTCCGCTTGCAGCAATAAAAGAAATTCAGGTATATACCAATTCACGTCTCAAAGTAATTTTACCGTCTTATAAAGAAGATGAAGTGATTGTAAGCCGTGAAAAAGTGCAGGATTTTAAAGCATGGCTGGGCTAGGAAGTTATTTTATTTCCACCAATCTTTACGAAAGTCAGTATTCCAGCCGTTGTTTTGGTATTTTTTGTTTGCAATAAAATCTCCAATAGCTTGTGCTACGTTGAGATCATTGCTCATAGGAACAAAATCTGATCCCCAATGCGATAACTTGCTTTTTTTAGTCTTGTAATCGGTCCAGGTACCTACAAAACCATTGTTGTAATTAGAATCAGGTTCGTCGCCGTCATCTGGATATTCCATAGAATTGTCTTTGTTAACTCCATAATAAGTTCGTAAAACACCTTTGAAATATCCGGAATTGTTTTGCAAAGAGTTTTCGTAAAAAATGCAATTAGCAATAATAAATCCGGAGGTTTTATATCTCGGATTTATTTCTTTTGGAATATAATTTTGAATAATTTCGATTTTTCCCTGAAATTCACAAATGTTATTCTTTACGATAGATTTGCCATAAACCAGATAAGTATTTGGATTTTCAGGATCCTTGATAATAGAAATATATTTTACACCCAGTTTTTGATAATTTTCTCCAATAATACCTAAAACATTATAATTGGGATCTTGCCATATTTTCGAAAAATCAAGATTTTTAAGAGTGCTAATACCTTCAGATTTATATTCGGAATTATCTACATTAGACCATTCTTTACTTTTCCCGGCATCATATACTTGTGCGAAAGTAACTTTAGTAAAAAGAAAGAAAAAAAGGAGAATGATAAAGGTATTTTTCATTTTAAAATAAATTTACTTCAGTTGTTTATAAACACTTTCTTCTTCAAATCGTTTTCTGTCTGTGATCTTAGATTTATTAAAATTATCCTTAAAACTTGTTCTTAAAAAGTACGAGCCATAACCTTCTTGGTAGCTAATCTTAATTCCCATGATCAGGGAATCGTTTAACACTTTTGCATTATAAATATCTTCCATTGAACCATCGTCATGTACAAGATTGGCAAATTTTGTATTTGATTTGTATTCCTGGTTTTCAGGAATAGCAAGTGTCGTATATTTTTGATTGTTTTTATTTAAAATAATCAAAAGGCTAAAATCATCACAACCTGTTGATCCATCATCGCCGCCATAAGCTCCCATCTCAAAGTTTACAATTGAAAAGATTGCAAATTTTTCGTCATTACGGGCGAAATCAATTTTTTTACTTTCATCTATTTCATAAACATCTCTTCCAAAAACAATATAATTTTTGCCTTTATATTCGATTTTTATGAAGTTTGATTTTAGACAATAATCTTTGCTCTTATCGATATTGTAAATAGAATTACTTTTTTCTAAAATCTTAATTTTTGAAATTTCTTTAATTTCAAGTTCTTCTATTTTATTGAGTTTTTCATCAAATATTTGCAATTGTCCGTTCAAGACAATTCCATCTTTAGAATATTTTTCGAATGTTAATTTCTCCTCCTGATTTTTGTTTGCTGAATTGGTGGCTTCAGTTTTGGTTTCAGGAGTTTTAATTTTTTCAGATTCTTTTTTGTTGCTGCAACTTATTATTAAAAATACTAGAAAAAGAACTGAAAGATGTTTCATGGTTTTGGTTAGGTTTAATGAATGGTTTTTATTTACTCAATCGATGCAAGGTAAAAGTCATCGCGCTCAAAAGGAAGAATGCCATAATTTGGTGAATTAATCCTAAAGCCAATGGAACACTGTATAATAGCGTAAATACACCCAATGCAAATTGAATAAATACAAAAACAACTAAAGTTTTAATGCCGTTTACTTGTGTTCTTGAAAGCGAAAATTTGGTGCTTTTGTAATATAAAAACAAAATAAAAGCCACCACAACATAAGCAAAAGTTCTGTGTACAAACTGAACACCGCTTTTTCCTTCGATTAAATTTTTGACCAAAGTTGGTTGTTCAATAAAAACAGAATCATGTATAAATTCTCCATCGCTCATTAATGGCCAGTGATTGTGAATTAATCCTGCATTTAATCCGGCTACAAAGCCACCGTAAATAATTTGAATTAATAGCGCAACCAAAGCAAATCGTGCAATATTGCGAAGCGGAATTACTTTAGTAATCGTTCTTTCAGGATAAATTAAATCTAATGCTACCCATAAAGTATACGCGAAAGTGATAAATGCAAAAGTAAGGTGCAATGAAAGTCTAAAATGACTTACATCCGGATTGTCGATTAATCCGCTGCGAACCATAAACCATCCAAGGAAACCCTGAAAACCTCCCATTGCCAAAAGAACGATACATTTTTTGATAGTAGGACGATCCAGTTTCTTTTTCATTAAAAAATAAACAAAAGGAACAAAGAAAACTAACCCAATGATTCGACCAATAAAACGGTGAAACCATTCCCAGAAGTAAATAAATTTATAATCGGATAATTGAAAATCGTTGTGAATATTGATTTTTTGATACTCAGGAAATTTCTTGTATTGTTCGAAAGCTTCGTTCCATTTTGCATCTGTCAAAGGCGGGAAAGTGTCGGTTACCAAATGCCAGTCGGTCATTGATAAACCTGAATTAGTCAAACGGGTAATTCCGCCAACAACAACCATTAAAAACAATAAAACACATCCTGATAGTAACCAAACGATTACTGATTTATTCTCTTTTTTCATTCTTTTCCAATTAATTCGATTTCACTTTTTGTTTTGGAAATTCTGTTTAAATAGAATTTCGCGAAATATATATTTATAAAAATACTAGGTAAAAATATTACACATCCATAAAAAAATCTGAAAATGTATCTATTCATTACAATACTAAAATCTAAGATTTCATCTAAAACCCCAATTCCCAATGTTATAAAAGCCACAATAACTATAAGACAAGAAATAACAAGAGTTACTAAAAAGTAAAATAATTTATATTTGAAATGATTTTTTTTAATGCTTTTTAATCCTTTATAAAAAATAAAATTTGGATAAATAATTATTACTAAAAATATTAATATAAAAATCCCACCTAATTCGTCCATTATTTTTTAGGCGTTAAATTTAATTTTGCAGCTCTTTTAATAATAAAATCATATGCAGCCTGATATTCATTCGGGATATCACCTTCTAAAATAGCTTCTTTCACCGCTTCTTTCAAAACTCCAATTTCGCGCGAAGGTTTCAAATCGAATATTTCCATAATTTCTTCACCAGAAATGGGCGGTTGAAAATTACGTACATGATCTCTTTCTTCAACTTCGACAATTTTCTTGCGAACGATTTCAAAGTTCTTATGATATTTCTTAAACTTCGACGGATTTTTGGTTGTAATATCAGCCTCGCACAATGTCATTAAATCCTCTACATCTTCACCAGCATCAAAAACCAAACGACGAACTGCGCTGTCGGTTACAATATCCTGCGCCAAAACAATCGGGCGCGAACTCATAATAACCATTTTTTGCACAAATTTCATTTTATGGTTTAACGGCATATGAAGGCGTTCGAATATTTTTTTTGCCATTTTACCGCCTAAAAATTCATGTCCGTGAAACGTCCAGCCTAGTTTTTTATTAAAGCGTTTTGTTGGAGCTTTTCCAATATCGTGCAACAAAGCCGACCAACGTAACCAAACATCATCTGTATTAGGGCAAATATTATCGACTACTTCTAGTGTATGATAAAAGTTGTTTTTATGCGTATGACCTTCAATTTCTTCGACTTGATTCAAAGCTGTTAACTCAGGAAGAATAATATCCAAAAGTCCGGTTTTATATAAAAGTAAAAATCCTGTTGAAGGTTTTGGTGTAGATAGAATTTTGTTTAATTCGTCTACGATTCTTTCGCCAGAAATAATTTTAATACGATCTGCATTTTTGGTAATCGAATTCAATGAGTTTTCTTCGATTTCGAAATTCAATTGCGTTGCAAAACGAATCGCACGCAACATTCTCAACGGATCGTCAGAATATGTGATGTCAGGGTTTAAAGGCGTTTTTATTGTTTTGTTCTCTAAATCAGCCAAACCATTAAAAGGATCAGAAAGATCTCCAAAGGTTTTTTCGTTTAGCGATAAAGCCAATGCATTTATGGTAAAGTCACGACGGTTTTGATCGTCTTCAAGGGTTCCGTTTTCGACAATAGGATTTCTGCTGTCAAAATTATAGGATTCTTTTCGGGCACCAACAAATTCGATATCAGTGTCTTCAAAACGCAACATTGCAGTTCCGTAAGTTTTAAAAACCTGTACTTTTGGTTTTTTAGGTAGTAATTCAGAAACTTTCAAAGCCAATTCGATACCACTGCCAACAGCAACCACATCGATGTCTTTTTTTGAACCCCGATTTAAAAGTAAATCCCGAACAAAGCCGCCAATTACATAACTGTCGACATTAAGTTCCTGAGATGCTTTCGAAATTATTTCGAAGATTTTATTTTGTAAAGCTGTTTTATAGTTTGTTTGTATAGCCACGAATTCACTAATTTAAAAAATTACATTTCTTTTCTTGAAGAGAATGAAACGTCCGCAAATTTACAACATAGAAAATGCCTATTATAATGTAAAGGTCACTTTTTTATAGAAATTCACAGTTTGAGATGCAGAATTTTATTAAAATTAAAATGGTTGCCACGAATTACACGAATTTTCACGAATTAGATTGAATGTATAAAAAAGAAATTAGTGAAAATTCGTGTAATTCGTGGCAAAAAACATTTATACTACTATCAAACAAATCAATTCTGATATCTTATTTTTAAAATTTCAATTTGTATTTTTGAATCATATAAAAACGCACACATGAAAATTGTTATATCGCCAGCGAAGTCATTAAATTTCGAAAAAGAATTACCAACTCCTCAATATACAGAACCCTCTTTTTTGAAAGAAGCACGCGTGGTTCATAAAATTTTAAAAGAAAAAAAGCCAGCTGAATTGTCCCAATTAATGTCAATCTCAGATAAATTATCAGATTTAAACTGGAAAAGAAATCAGGATTGGAAAACACCTTTTACTCCGGAAAATGCACGTCCGGCAATCTATACTTTTGATGGAGATGTTTATACAGGTTTAGATGCTTATACAATTCCGCTAGAGAAATTAGACGTTTTACAAAACAAGCTTAGAATTTTATCCGGTCTTTACGGCGTTTTAAAACCATTAGATTTAATGCAGGCGTACCGTTTAGAAATGGGAACGAAATTACCAATTGGTGAATATAAAAATCTGCACGAATTCTGGAAACCAACTGTTACAAAAGCTTTAAACAAAGAATTAGAAAAAGGAGAATTGTTCGTAAATTTAGCGAGTAACGAATATTTCTCGGCAGTTGATGTTAAGGCTTTAAAAGTGCCTGTAATTACTCCGGATTTCAAAGATTACAAAGACGGAAAATTAAAAATCATCAGTTTCTTTGCTAAAAAGGCGAGAGGAATGATGGTACGTTATATTATCGATACCAATGCAGAAACTATTGATGACCTAAAAGGTTTCGATTATGATGGATATGGTTTTGATGCCAATCTTTCTGAAGGGAATCATTTGGTGTTTACAAGATAGTTTTTTTAGAGATTCTAAGGTTCTAAGATGCTGAGATTCTAAGTTTTTTGCCAGAGAGTCGTAGACTCGGTTCATTTTGTAGGCAGGGATTTCAATCCCTGTATAAATAAATCGTCAATAAAATATTTTCAAATCACAAATAAAAAAAGCCGGGCTAAATAAATAGCCCGGCTTTTTCGTATTATAAATCAATTATTATTAATGCATTGCATCAGCAGGATTAATCTTGTTTTTTCCTTTTTTAATGAAAAGAATAATTGGTATGCAACATAAGAACATGATTCCTAAATACATGAAAATATCCATGTATGACATCACTGTACTTTGTTTCATTACTGAATATTCTATTGCCTGATAGGCTTTTTTAAGAGCAACATCGGCACTATAGCCTTTCGCTTCAAAAGCTCTTTGCATTCCTAGTATACGTTGTTGAACCTGATAGTCTGCAGGATCTAAATTCGTTAATAAATTAACTCTGTGTTCCTGACTGAAACGAGTGATAAAAGTGGTAATGATCGCAATACCAAATGAACCACCTAATTGTCTCATCATACCTGTAAAAGCAGCTCCTTCACCAATATGTTTTCCTTTTAAGGTAGAAAGCGAAAGTGTCGTAATAGGTACAAAAAGTAATCCCAAACCAATTCCTCTTAAAATTAAAGGCCAATACATATGTTCTACACCAGTATCTGGCGTCATACGAGTCTGCATCATAAAGGTAAAGAAGAAGAAAACTAAAAATCCAACTCCAACCATATAACCTTGCGGAACTCCTTTCTGAATCATATTACCCACAAATGGCATCATGATCGCTGTAGTAATCGAACCCGGAATTAATAATAATCCGGCATCAGTTGCAGTCCATCCTAAAACAGATTGCGTATAAATTGGGATAATTAATGTTGATCCGTATAAACCGAAACCAAGAATAAAACACATCACGGTTCCAATTCTTAAATTTCCATCTTTTAAAACACTAAGGTTTACAATAGGATATTTATACGTTAGCTCTCTCCAGATAAATAATATCAATCCAAGAACTGTAACAACACTTAAGGTTACGATTGTAGAATCGTTAAACCAGTCGTCTTGTTGCCCATGTTCCAGTACGAATTGTAATGATCCAATAAAAGCCGCTAATAATATAATTCCCCACCAGTCAACCTGATTTGCTTTTAATTTCTCTCCGTATTTCGGACTTCTTACGAAAGTAAGAGCCAGAATAGTAGCGATAATTCCTAAAGGAATATTGATATAAAATATATAAGGCCAAGAATAATTATCTACTAAATATCCTCCCAATGGCGGACCTAAGGTTGGACCAACAATTACACCCATACCGTAAATAGCTTGCGCCATACCACGTTTTGCCACGGGATAACTTTCGGTTATAATAGTCTGGGCTGTTACAAGTAATGCGCCACCGCCCATACCTTGTACAAACCTAAAAGCTACCAATTCCCAAATATTACTGGCATTACCGCATAAAAAGGAACAGACTGTAAATAATATGATAGAGGCCACAAAATAATTACGTCTCCCAAATTGTTGCGAAAGCCAACTCGTCATCGGTATTACAATAACATTCGCAATTGCGTATGCTGTAATTACCCAAGCCACATCAGTCAAAGTAGCACCAAGGCTACCTCGCATGTCTGTTAGTGCTACGTTTACAATCGTGGTATCTACAATTTCCAACAGTGCACAAAGTACTGCAGTAATCGTAATAATGACACGTCTGTAACCGTATTCTACTAAATCGTCGTCTCCTTGTACTGCTGTCATTATATTATTTTAAATGTACGTCAACGTCAACATTCATTCCCGGTCTTAGTAATTTTACTTTTTCAGGATCGTTTGATTCGTCTAAACTAATTTTTACCGGTAATCTCTGAATTGTTTTTACGAAGTTACCTGTTGCGTTATCAGGAGGTAATAATGAAAAACGTGATCCTGTTGCAGGAGAAAATGAAGTTAAGGTACCTTTGAATTCGTAGTTAGGATAAGCATCTACTTTTAAGCTTACTTTTTGTCCCACAACCATTTTATTCAATTGTGTTTCTTTAAAGTTTGCTACAACCCAAGCTTCATTATTATTGATGATATAAAATAAAGATTGTCCTGGCTGAACCAATTGTCCTGGCTGAATATCTACTTTAGAAACCTGACCGTCGATTGCTGCAGTTACAACAGTATACGTTAGGTTCAAATGAGCAACATCTAACATCGTTTTAGCTCTTTTGATATTTGCAGCAGCAACTTCAGTTTGTTTGTCAGAAACTTTAGATTTCGACTGAATTACTGATTTTTGGTAAGAACTTGCTCTTTGTTGTTGCTCTAAAACACGAACTTGATTTTCAGCTTCATCTTTTGCAGATAATGCTTGCTCATATTGTTGTTTTGTAATCGTGTGCGTTTTGTATAAATTATTGTAACGGTTATAATCGTTAGTAATTTGTCTCAATCTAATTTTAGCACTTTCGATAGAACCAGTTGCAGATCTCATTTGAGCATCAGAAACTGAGATGTTTGCATTAGCACTTCCAATATCTGCTTTTGCAGCTTCGTATTGACCTTCAGCACCTAACAATGCAGCATTTGCTTCATCGATTTTTAATTGGTAATCTCTTTTATCTATAGTAAATAAAGTATCTCCTTTTTTTACAAAGTCATTATCTTTTACATACACCTTACTAATATATCCAGATACTCTGGGAATAATTGGATTCATTTTTTTCTCGATCTGAGCATCATCAGTTTCTTCGTGGGCTA
>Ga0247810_10002063_pt1 | contig 11577 bp, 11 predicted proteins | sample UWRJL119311C1_FD_179918 | JGI IMG/M metagenome (GOLD analysis project Ga0247810, IMG submission 179918) | Plant litter microbial communities from Arlington Agricultural Research Station in Wisconsin, United States - UWRJ-L119-311C-1 | ecosystem: Environmental > Terrestrial > Plant litter >...
CGTCCCAGGGCTCGGCGATGAGCTTCACCTGCGAGACGATCGGGTCCTGCTGCACGAGCTCGAAGAAGGTCGACAGCTTGTCGACGTCGTAGAACTCGCGGGCGAGCGTCGACGCGAGGTCGAAGCGGAAGCCGTCGACGTGCATCTCGGTGACCCAGTAGCGCAGGGAGTCCATGATCAGCTGCAGCGTGTGCGGGTGGCCCACGTTGAGCGAGTTGCCCGTTCCGGTGTAGTCCATGTAGAACTCGGGGCTGTCGTCGACATGGCGGTAGTAGGCCTTGTCGTCGATGCCGCGCATCGAGAGCATCGGGCCGAGGTGGTTGCCCTCCGCCGTGTGGTTGTAGACCATGTCGAGGATGACCTCGATACCCGCCTCGTGCAGCGAGCGCACCATGCCCTTGAACTCCTGCACCTGCTGGCCGAGCTCGCCGTTGGAGGCGTAGCCGGAGTGCGGGGCGAAGAAGCCGATGGTGTTGTAGCCCCAGTAGTTGTTGAGGCCCTTCTCCTCGAGCGAGGAGTCGTTGATGAACTGGTGCACCGGCATCAGCTCGACGGCGGTGACGCCCAGCTTCTGGAAATGTTCGATCATCAGCGGGTGGGCGACTCCGCCGTAGCTGCCGCGCTGCTCCTCGGGGATGCCCGGGTGCAGCTTGGTGAGGCCCTTGACGTGCGCCTCGTAGATGAACGTGTCGGAGTACGGCGTGCGCGGGTGGCGGTCGCCCGCCCAGTCGAAGTACGGGTTGATGACGACGCTGAGCATCGTGTGCGCGGCGGAGTCCTCGTCGTTGCGCGACAGCGGGTCGCCGAAGTTGTACGGGAACACCTCGGTGCCCCACTCGATCTTGCCGGTGGTCGCCTTCGCGTACGGGTCGATCAGCAGCTTGTTGGGATTGCTGCGCTCGCCGTTCTTCGGGTCGTAGTCGCCGTCGACACGGTAGCCGTAGCGCTGGCCGGGCTGGACCTGCGGCAGGTAGCCGTGCCAGACATAGGCGTCGACCTCGGTGAGGGGGAAGCGGGTCTCGACGTGGTCGTCGTCGAAGAGACAGAGTTCGATGCTCTTCGCTGATTCACTGAAGATCGCGAAGTTCGTTCCATTCCCGTCATATGTAGCGCCAAGTGGATAAGCAGAGCCGGGCCAGACAGTCATTGATCCCCTTATTGAAACGAATTGAGCCGACCCCCACGATAGCCGGGGGTTCGAAGGGTGCCAAAGATAATTTGGGGGGCGCGTGGTGTGGTATCGCCGTCGGGCGCACGCGTGCGCCACCCGGAACGCCTAACCTGTCAGCATGCTGACCACCACCGCGATCGACGACATCCGCTTCGCCGTCACCAAGTTCCGTGAGGGCTACGAACAGGCGTCCGTCGACGCCTTCCTCACCGAGGTGCGGGCCGCGTTGACCTCCTGGGAGCAGGGGGTCGCCGGCGCGGCGCCCGCGCTGACGGCCGATGCGGTCGTGGAGCGGCGCTTCCCCCCGACCAAATTCGGCAACGGCTACGACCAGGACCAGGTCGACGACTTCCTCGACGCGATCGTCGTCACACTGCGTGCCCACGAGGCGCGCCCGGCCGCGACCCCGGCCCCGCTGCCGCTCGCGAAGACCGCCCCGGACTCCGTGCTGCGCTCGTCGTCGATTCTCGACAAGCGCTTCTCCACAACGAAGTTCCGCGAGGGCTATTCGCAGGCGGGCGTCGACGGCTTCCTCGAGGCCGCCCGCACCGCGCTCGCCGAGTACGAGCGCTCGGGGATGCCCGCGACCCCCGCGCTGTCGGGCAACGACGTCGTGAATGTGCGCTTCCAGCCGACGAAGTTCCGTGCCGGCTACGACCAGGACGAGGTCGACGACTACCTCGACGAGATCACCGCGGCGATCCGCTTCCACGAGCAGGCCTCTGGCCGGGTCTGACCGTGACCGCCTACGTCGCCCTGCTGCGCGGCATCAACGTCGGGGGAGCGAAGCGTCTCGCGATGGCGGATCTGCGCGCCGCCATCGAGTCGCTCGGGTACACCTCGGTGGCGACGCTGCTGCAGAGCGGCAATGTGGTGTTCTGCTCCGAGACGGCCCCGGATGCCGGCGCCCTCGAGAACCGCATCGCCTCCGCCACCGGTGTGCGCGCCGCGGTCGTGCTGCTCACCGCCGCCCAGCTGCGCACCGTCGCCGACGCGAACCCCCTGCGCGATCGGGTGACCGACCCCTCGCGGGCGACGATCACCTTCGTGGAGGGGGCGACGGATGCCTCCGCCCGGCCCAGCGACGCCGAGCTGGCGCCCGAGATGGTCGTCTTCGGCGCGCACGCGGTGTACCAGTGGTGCCCGGACGGCATCTCGAAGAGCCGCCTGCCCGCCCGGTTCTTCGCGTCGCTCGGGCCGCAGGCCACCGCCCGCAACCTCCGCACGGTCGACAAGCTGCTGGCGCTCGCCGAGAGACTCGACGCCTAGCGGCGGTCAGCGGTCGCGCTTGGGCAGCCACTCGGCGCCGAGTACCGCCGCCTGGGTGCGGCGCTGCATGCCCAGCTTGGAGAGGATCCCGCTCACGTTGTTCTTCACCGTCTTCTCGGCGAGGAACAGTGCGCCGGCGATCTCCCGGTTCGACATGCCCTCGGCGATGAGCGCGAGGATCTCCGTCTCGCGCGGGGTGAGCGATCCGAGCGGCGACGCACTCGCGCCGGGCGCACGCACCCGGTCGAGGACGCGCTCGGTGACCGAGGGGTCGAGGAGCTTCGCGCCGCCGGCGACCGAGCGGATGGCGTCGACCAGGCTGGTGGCCCGCACCTCCTTGAGCAGGTAGCCGTCCGCGCCCGCGAGCACCGCCGCGAGCACCGCCTCGTCGTCGTCGAACGAGGTGAGTATCAGGCAGCGGATGGCCGGGTCGGCCGACTTCACATCGCGGCACACGTCGATCCCGCTCCCGTCGGGCAGCCGTCCGTCGAGGATCGCGACGGTCGCGCCCGACGCCAGGATCGCGGCGGCCGCACCGGAGGCGACGCCGCTCTCGCCGACGACGGCGAAGTCGCTCTCGCCGGAGAGCAGGTCGACGAGGCCGCGGCGCACGATCTCGTGGTCGTCGAGCAGGAAGAGCCGGATCGGGGCGGTCACGACGCGACCACCGGAACGGACCAGTCGATCGTCGTGCCCGACGGTGCCCGCGCGGCCGTGCGGAAGGTGCCGCCGCGCGCGGAGGCGCGGTGGCTGAGGTTGTCGAGGCCGCTGCGACGCACGAGGTCGCCGAATCCGCGGCCGTTGTCGGTGACGACGACCCGCACCTCGGTGGCGGAGACGGCGATCAAGATGTCGACGCGGGTCGCCTCGGCGTGGCGCACCACGTTGCTCAGCGCCTCGCGCAGCACGGCGGAGACCTCCTCGCCGAGCTCGCTGTCGATGAGCGTGTCGACGGGCCCGCGGAAGTCGAGCGAGGAGTCGATGCCCTCGCCCTCGAGGATCTCGCGCACGAGCTGGTTGAGCCGCTTCTTCTGGCTCCAGGCGGTGGCGCTCGGGGTGCTCCCAAGCTGGAAGATGGTCTGGCGGATCTGCCGGATGGTGACGTCGATCGCGTCCACCTGACTCGCGATGCGGGCGGCGACCTGGCCGCTCGCAGAGCCGACGATGCTCTGCAGGCCGAGTCCCACGGCGAAGAGGCTCTGAATCACGTGGTCGTGCAGGTCGCGGGCGATGCGGTCGCGTTCGTCGGTGAGTGCCACGTGCTCCCGGTCGTTGCGGGCGGCCGCGAGCTCGCGCGCGATCGCGACGCTGCGGGCGAAGCGCTTCGTCATCCGCCTCTCCGCGACCGTGTACGGATGCCCGTGGCTGTCCCGCGAGATCACCAGGGCGCCCTCGCGCGTCGCCTCGGTGTCGCCCCAGGGGATCACCATCGTGGAGCCGATCAGCGAGCTGGCCCACAGCTCGATCTCGCGGAACACGGCGGGGCGGTCCTCCTTGAGCTCGAGGGCGCTGCGGATGCGGGCGGGCAGCTCGCCGATCTCCTCGTCGGCGAACGACGCGGCGGAGTCCGCGAGCGGGCCGAAGATCTGGGCGAAGGGGGCGGCGTCCGCCCGGTCGGAGGGCAGGACGAGACCGACGAAGGAGGCATCCGCCAGAGTCAGGATCAGGTCGGCGATCGGCGCCACCTCGTTGTCGGCGAGTTCGCCCGAGAGCAGCAGCTGGTTGATCTCCTCGGAGGCGGCGAGCCAGCGCTGGCCGAGGTGCGCCTCCTCGTAGAGGCGCGCGTTCGCGATGGCCGTGCCCGCCATGCCGGCGAGGGTGAGGATGATCTGCTCGTCCACCTCGTCGAAGGCGCCGCGCGCGGAGCCGGTGAGGTACAGGTTGCCGTAGACGACCCCGCCGATGCGCACGGGCACGCCGAGGAAGCTCTCCATCGGCGGGTGTCCGGGCGGGAAGCCGACGCTGCGCTCGTCGCGCGAGATGTGCTCGAGCCGGATGGGGCGGGCGTCGCCGATGACGGCGCCGAGCAGGCCGTGCCCGCTGGGCGGGGCGCCGAGCTCGGCGACGATGCCGTCGCTCATGCCGACATGAATGAACTCCTCGAGCATGCCGTCGGGCGAGATGACGCCGATCGCACCGTAGGCGGCGGACACCAGGTCGCAGGCCACCTGCACCACGTTGTGCAGCGCGGAGGGGAGTTCGAGGTCGGACGAGATGGCCTGGGTGGCGGCGATCAGCCGCGCGAGCTGGTCGCGGGTGGCCTCGGGGCTCTGGGCGCGGCGCAGGATCTCGTCGACGAGGTCGATGAGGCTGAGCCCGTCAGCTGTACCGCGCGTGTGGCTCATGACTCCAGAGTATTCGAGCTTGGCTGGGCGCGTGGTCGATGCGGGCCGCGGGCGGCGGATGGCGGCGCCGCGCGCGAGAGCTGGTCGCGGCCCGCGGCGATGTCGGTGGCCGGGTCTACGGTGATCGCGGGAGGTCGCCGTGGCAGAACCGGTCGGTACCTGGTGGGCGCGCCGCCAGTGGTCGAAGGGCACCGACGTGCCCTACCCGATCGGCAGCTACCGCGGCGAGTGGGAGCGCTACCCCGTGCTCATCCGCCAGTACCACCCCGAGTTCAACAGCGGCATCACGCTCACCCAGATTCCGCCGGTCGCCGAGGTGCTGCTGGTCTGGCAGTGCGATGCCGGCCACACCTTCGTCGCCACCCCCGAGGAGCAGCGCAACCGCCCGGGCCGGGAGCGGCGCCGCTCCACCTGGTGCCCCGACTGCGCGGCGCTGGCGGTGCGGCGCCCGGCACCCCGAGCCGCTGCACCCGCGGTGGTTGCGCCGCCCTACGCCTGCGGGCATCCGCTCGACCCGAACCGCATCGAAACAGGCGACGACGACCGCTGCTACCTCTGCCGGCGGCTCGACGGCGCATTCGTCACCCGTGAGCAGCTGCTCTCGATCGTGACCCCCGGCCAGCGCGAGGCGCTCGCCGTCGAGACCGGCACGGCGGCACGGTACCGCTGGGTCTGCGGCCGCGGGCACGGCACCTGGGAGTCGACCGTCGAGAGGATGCTCGCCGGACGCCGCTGCCGGGTCTGCTCGAACGCGGCGCTGGGAGCCGACCGGGTGGCGGTGGGGGAGGCCTTCGTCAGCACGCTCGCACCGAAGCCCGCGTCGGCTGTCGAGGCCGACCTGCGCCAGCGCGTCGCGGAGCGCTACGGTTTCGACCTCTCGAACACCGCGATCCGGGTGGCGAAGCCGTTCTTCCACCAGCTCGAGATCTGGCCCGACATCATCGTTTCCGAGCTGCGGGTGGCGATCGAGTACGACAGCGTCGGCCGCCACGGACTCGAGCACGTCGGCCGCCACGAGGAGAAGGACCGACGCAAGGACCGGATGCTGCGCGCCGTCGGCTGGGAGGTCGTGCGCATCCGCACGGGCCGTCTGCAGGCCATCGGCCCGCACGACCTCGTGGCGGGCTCGGTCACGACCGGGCTCCTCGACCGCCTCGACGACGAGCTGGCGCTGATCGCCGGAGAGCTGATGGTGGCGTCGTACCGTCGGTAGTCGGCTCGCCCACGGGCCCTCTGCGAGCCGCAGGTCGTCCGCGGCGGCGGGGCTCGCACCGCATCCGCTTGTGGGGACTACCGGTCGAGCGCGCGCAGGAGCACGTCCGTCTGCTTCTGCGCGATCTGTCGGTTGCCCACGAGCACGAAGGCGGTTGTGAGCATCGCCAGGCCGAGGGCGAGGATCGCCACTCCGATCATGGTCGGGTAGATCACCCAGTCGTACTGCTCGGCGATGTTCACCCCGGCGACGAAGGTGCCGAGCACGATGAAGAACGGTCCGGCGATGAAGTATCCGGCCACGGAGGAGGGCAGGCGGATTCGCGCCGCCGCGGGTACCGGCGTGGTGTGCGGAGAATTTGTCATTTCAGAAGCCTACGGGGCGTCGGCGCGCCACGGTCGCGAATCACGAACGGGAGTGAGCAGGTCGGCGGTCGCCGTGGTCGCAATTCGACTGGTTTCGGCGCGAACGGGGTCGATCTGCGACCACGCCCGGGTTCGTGTGGCGCGGTGCCGCACCGGTGGCGACGCACCCACCTCGGGTCTAACCTGAGGCATGGTCGAGACCACCCCCGTCGCCCGCAGCCCGGTGGCGTGGTGGGCGCTCCACCCCGTCCTCGGCGGCGGGATCCTGTTCGGCGCACATCTCGTGGTGGCGCTCAGTCTCACCATCGCGCTGTTCCGCACCGCCGCCGACTTCGGCGGGCTGATGCTGTCACCCGACGAGTTCGGTCGGCTCGGCGGCGGACCCGGGTACGGCTTCCTCGGCATCTGGCTTCCGCTGCTGGCGCACCCGCTCGCCGCACTCGCCTCCGTGGCCGTGTCGCGGCGCCTCGGCTGGCTGGGACCTGCGCTCTGCCTGCTCGCGAGCGTGGTGCTCGCGGCGTATTTCTCGACCACCTTCGAGGCGCCGGCGTTCGTCGGCGGCTGAGCTCGCACCGCATCCGCTTGCCGCATTCGTGACATGTCGTGCGGCGACCGCGGGTCGCGAACGCGGGGGTTAGACTTTCTGCGAACACGGGAGTCCGGTGAGCCGGGCTGAGAGGAAGCTAACCCAAGCTTCGACCGTCGAACCTGATCTGGATCATGCCAGCGCAGGGAGGCATTCTCGCGGAAGACCATTCTTCCGATACCCGTGCCCTCTTTTCACGATGAAAGGGCACGACCAGTGCAGAAACGCAACACCATCGTCGGGCTGACGCTCGCATCCGCCCTCGCACTCGGACTCTCCGGCTGCGGCAGCTCCGGTTCCGTGAGCGACGACGCCCAGAAGCTCGTCCTCGTCACCCACGACTCCTTCAGCCTGAGCGAGGGGGTGCTCGCCGAGTTCAGCAAGCAGACCGGCTACGAGGTCGAGGTGCAGGCCGCCGGCGACGGGGGAGAGCTCGTCAACAAGCTGGTGCTCACCAAGGACTCGCCGCTCGGCGACGTGGTGTTCGGCATCGACAACACCTTCGCGAGCCTGGCGGTGAACGAGGGGGTGCTCGAGGACTACGCGTCGAAGGACCTGACCGCCGCCGAGGAGCAGTACCTGCTCCCCGCGGGCAGCGGTCGCGAGCAGCTCACACCGATCGACAACGGCGACGTCTGCATCAACGTCGACCACGAGTGGTTCGCCGACGCCGGCATCGAGGAGCCCGTCACGCTCGACGACCTCGTGAAGCCGGAGTACAAGGACCTGCTCGTGGCCCCGGCCGCGAACTCCTCCTCACCCGGGCTCGCCTTCCTCCTCGCGACCGTCGCGGCCTACGGGGACGACGGCTGGAAGGACTACTGGCAGAAGCTCGTCGACAACGGTGTGAAGATCGACGCCGGCTGGAGCGACGCCTACTACGTCGACTTCTCGGGCCCGTCGAGCGAGGGCGACCGCCCGCTCGTCGTGTCGTACGCGTCGAGCCCGCCCTTCGAAGTTCCGGAGGGCTCCAGCGTCGCGCCGACCGGTGCGCTGCTCGACACCTGCTTCCGCCAGACGGAGTACGCGGGCGTCATCGCGGGCACCGAGCACCCCGAGGCCGCGCAGAAGCTGGTCGACTTCCTGTTCTCCGTCGACGTGCAGAACGACATCCCCGAGAGCATGTACGTGTTCCCCGTGAACGCGCTCGCGACGCTCCCCGAGGGCTGGTCGGACTACGCAGAGATCGCCGAGAACCCCTATGTGATCGAGCCGGCCGAGATCGATGCGAACCGCAAGCAGTGGATCTCCGAGTGGGCGGCGATCGCCACACCGTGACCGTTCCAGCCAGAGTGCGGCCGGCTCCGGGCACGATCCTCGCGATCGTGCTCGGCGCCGGCCTGCCCCTGGCGTTCGTCGGCGTATTCTTCGCCTGGCCGGTGGGCGCCATGGTGGGGCGCGGCCTGTTCGAGAACGGCGCCCTCGACCTCGGCGGGTTCGGCGAGGTGCTCGGCCGCCCGCGCACACTGCGCCTGATCGGGCTCACCATCGGCCAGGCGGCCCTCGCGTCCGTGATCTGCGTGCTGCTCGGGCTGCCGATCGCGCACGTGCTCTATCGCCTGAGATTCCGTGGTCAGCGGATGCTGCGCGCGCTTGTCGTACTGCCCTTCGTGCTCCCGACAGTGGTCGTCGGGGTCGCCTTCCGCACGCTTCTCCGGGAAGGCGGACTCCTCGGCCCGCTCGAGCTCGACGGCACCTTCGCGGCCATCATGCTCGCCCTCGTCTTCTTCAACATCGCGGTGGTGGTGCGTACCGTCGGCAGCACCTGGGAGGGGCTCGACTCGCGCCAGGAGGAGGCGGCGCGCGTGCTCGGCGCCTCCCCGCAGCGCGTCTGGTGGACGGTGACCGTGCCGCGGCTCGCTCCGGCGATCGTCTCGGCCGCGTCGATCGTCTTCCTGTTCTGCTCCACGGCCTTCGGGGTCGTGCTCGTGCTCGGCGGAACCCGCTTCGGCACCATCGAGACCGAGATCTACCTGCTCACCACCCAGTTCCTCGACCTGCGCGGCGCGAGTGTGCTCTCGATCACCCAGCTCGTGGTGGTCGTCGGCGTTCTGCTCGTCGCCGCTCGGGCCCGCGGACGCCGCACCGCGCAGCGCCGGGTGGCGGCCGCCCAGTCGTCCCGCCGTCCGCGCCGCGGCGACGCCCCCGCGATCCTGGTGACGCTGCTCGTCGCCGCCTTCCTCGCCCTGCCGATCGTGGCGCTCGTCGCCCGCTCGCTGCGCACCGCCGACGGCTGGGGGATCGGAAACTACCTCGCCCTCGGCGGCACCGGGTCGCGCAACGCCCTGGTCGTGCCGGTCTGGGTCGCGCTCGGCAACTCCCTCGCGATCGCGGTGCAGGCCACCGCCATCGCGCTGGTGATCGGGCTCGTCGCGAGTCTGGTGATCTCCCGCCGACCCCGTTCGCCCGGGCTGCGCCGCGCGCTCACCGGCTTCGACGGCGCACTGATGCTCCCCCTCGGGGTGTCGGCGGTCACGGTCGGATTCGGCTTCCTGATCACCCTGAACCAGCCGCCGTTCGACCTGCGCTCCTCGCCGATCCTGATCCCGATCGCCCAGGCCCTCGTCGCCCTGCCGCTCGTGGTGCGCACGATCCTGCCGGTGCTCACCGGCATCGACTCCCGCATGCGCGAATCGGCGGCAGTGCTCGGCTCCCCACCCTGGCGGGTGCTGCGCGACGTGGATCTCTCGATCGGCTGGCGGCCCGTGCTCGCCGCCTCCGGCTTCGCCTTCGCGGTGGCCCTGGGCGAGTTCGGCGCCACCAGCTTCCTCTCCCGACCGGACCGGCCGACGCTGCCCGTGGTGATCTTCCGTCTGATCGGGCTGCCCGGCGGCGACAACCTCGGCATGGCCCTCGCCGCCTCCGTGGTGCTGGCCGCCGTGACGGTCGGGGTGATCGCGCTCGTGGAGCGCCTGCGAGTGGGAACGATGGGGGCATTCTGATGGACACGGCACTGCGGATCGACGACCTGGGCGTGAGCTTCGACGGCGTCGCGGCCGTCGACGGCGTCTCGCTCGAGGTCGGCACGGGGGAGGTGCTCGGCATCCTCGGCCCCTCCGGCAGCGGCAAGTCGACGCTGCTGCGCGCGATCGCCGGTCTCGAACGCCTCGACTCCGGCCGGGTGAGCTGGCACGGTGCCGACATCACCGCGCTGGCCGTGCACAAGCGCGGCTTCGCTCTGATGTTCCAGGACGGACAGCTGTTCCCGCACCGCAGCGTCGCCCAGAACATCTCCTACGCGCTGCGCCTCGCGCGCACGCCGTCCGCGGAGCGCGTCGCCGAGCTGCTCGACCTGGTCGGCCTCCCCGGCTTCGGCGACCGCCGCGTCACAGAGCTCTCCGGTGGGGAGCAGCAGCGGGTCGCACTGGCCCGCTCGCTGGCCGCCCGCCCCCGACTGCTGCTGCTCGACGAGCCGCTCAGTGCGCTCGACCGCGAGCTGCGCGAACGGCTCGCGGGCGACCTGCGGCGCATCCTGGTCGACACCGGAACGACGGCGGTCTTCGTCACCCACGACCAGGACGAGGCCTTCGCCGTCTCCGACCGTGTCGCCGTGATGATGGGTGCACGCCTGCAGCAGGTCGGCACGCCCTCCGAGGTCTGGCGGCACCCGGCGTCGGAACAGGTCGCGCGCTTCCTCGGCTACACCACCGTGCTCGATGCGGCGTCGTCGCGCGCGGTCGATCCCCGTGTCGTCGGGAGGGTCGCGCTGCGGCCGTCCGCTGTCCGGGTGGCCGACGGGACGCCGCTGACCGCGACGGTCGTGCACAGCACCCACTCGGTCGACGGATGGCGCGTGCGCCTACGCGTGGACTCGCTCGGTGAGGTGGACGCTGTGGCCGGGCCGCAGCATCCGCTCGCCCCCGGCGACCGTGTGGCGGTGCGCTACGACCGCGCGGCGATGGCGGAGCTCCCGTGAGGGCGACCGTGCTGCTGATCGACGGCCGTTCGGGCTCCGGCAAGACCGAGCTGGCAAAGGCGATCGTCGCCGGGGTGCCCGGAGCGCAACTGATCCGGCTCGACGAGCTCTACCCCGGCTGGGGTGGGCTCGAGGCGGGCAGCCGCTACCTGCACGAGTGGATTCTGGCGAGCGAGGCGCCGCGCTGGCAGCGCTGGGACTGGGCCGCCTCGGCCCGCGCCGAGTGGCACGCCGTCGATCCCGACCGCCCGCTCGTGGTGGAGGGCTGCGGCGCTCTCAGCCACGACAACCGCGCCCTGGCGAGCTTCGGGATCTGGGTCGCGCTCGACGCCACGACGCGCAAGCGCCGCGCCCTCGCCCGCGACGGCGAGACGTACGCCCCGCACTGGGACGAGTGGGCGGCGCAGGAGGACGTGTTCCTCACCCGCGAGAATCCCGCGGCCCTCGCCGACGTCGTGGTCGACGGCGCCGAGACGATGCGCGACCTCGCGCGCTGGCGGGCGCTGCTCGTCTAGCCCGAGGCAGCTGCCCCGCTCTCCTCTCCGACCGGCGGGGCAAACTTTCGACCTTCCGGGGCCGGCTGGGCGTCGTTTGTTTGCCCTTCCTCACTGGGCGGGAGAGGCGGGGCAAACTTTCGACCTTCCTGGGCCGGCTGGGCGTCGGTTGTTTGCCCTTCCTCCCTGGGCGGGAGAGGCGGGGCAAGGTTTTGGGC
>Ga0247810_10002067_pt1 | contig 11563 bp, 10 predicted proteins | sample UWRJL119311C1_FD_179918 | JGI IMG/M metagenome (GOLD analysis project Ga0247810, IMG submission 179918) | Plant litter microbial communities from Arlington Agricultural Research Station in Wisconsin, United States - UWRJ-L119-311C-1 | ecosystem: Environmental > Terrestrial > Plant litter >...
GCCGGGATGACGGGGACGTACCAGGGGATCGTCCCGTCCGGCAGCTGCTCGGCGGCGACATCGCGCAGCCAGCTGGAGAGCATGCCGGAGACGTCGTAGAGGAAGGAGGCGGTGGGCGCGAAGACCTGCAGGTCGCCGGTCCAGCCGACGCGCTCGTCACGCTGCGGGCAATCGGTCGGCACGTCGAGGAAGTTGCTGCGCATGCCCCACACGACGTTCTCGTGCAGGCGGTCGACTTGGGCGTTGGACGAGCTGAACCAGCCGGTGCGCTCCATGTCCGAGTGGTAGACGCGGGCAACAACGTCGCCTCGTGAGACGGCGGCAGCGAGATCGCCGGGCCAGCCCGAGATCTCGGCGTAGCGGAAGCCGTGCACGGTGAACCGCGGCTCCCACTCCTCGGGGGTCGAGGAACCGCGGAGGATGTAGGTGTCGGTCGACTTCGCGCCACGCAGCGGGCGGGTGTAGATCTCGCCCTCCTGCATGACCTCGGCGGTCCGGATCACGACGGTGTCGCCCGCGGCACCGGACACCCGGATGCGCAGGCGCCCCACCAGGTTCTGGCCGAGGTCGAGCACCTGCCTGCCGCTGGGGGTGGTCAGCACCGCCACGGGCGTGACCTCCTCGGTGCAGCGGACGGGCGGGCCCTGCGGCGCGACGAGCGTCGCCGGGTCCCGCTGGGCGATCGCCACCGGGGACCAGTCGGACTGGTCGTACCCGCCGGACGACCAGCCGCTCCGCTCCTCGCGGGCGTCGTAGGTCTCACCGTCGTAGATGCCGGAGGCGATGATCGGCCCGGTGGACGCGCGCCAGTCGGCGTCGGTCGCGATGGTCGCGCGGCGTCCGTCGGCGTAGGTGACCTCGAGCTGCGCGATGAGGGAAAGGTCGGAGCCGAAGAGGTTGTGGAACCCGCCGCGCCAGCCGAGACGGCCGCGGTACCAGCCGTCGCCGAGCCAGGCGCCGATGGCGTTCTCGCCGGCGGTCAGCAGCGAGGTGACGTCGTGCGTGTAGTAGCGGAGGCGCTTGCCGTAGACGGTCCAGCCGGGCGACATGGCGTCGTCGCCGACGCGCTGCCCGTTGATCTCGACCTCGGCCAGGCCGTGCGCGGTGACGTAGAGGCGGGCGCTCGCGACCTCTCCGTCGACGTCGAAGGAACGGCGGACGAGGGGCGGGCGGCGTTCGTCGAGGTCCTCGGGGTCGGCCCAGTCGCCGCCGACGGGCACGGCGACCCAGTCGCTTGCCTCGAGCAGCCCGGTCTCAACGGTCGCGGGGGAGCTCCACTCCGAGGTGTCGCCCTCGGTGCCGATCACACGGACGCGGACGGTCGCGCTCGACCGGGAGGTCAGGGCGGCGGCGGGCCACGGCACGAGCACCGACTCGTCGGACTCGACACGCGTCACCGCGCCGTCCACCTCGAGGTCGTAGGCGGCCTGCTTCCAGCCGGCGGGTGCCGTCGTCTTCCACGAGACGCGCGGTGTGGCCTCGCCGATGCCCAGCGCCATGCGGTGGTGCTCGAAGCGCGGTGATCCAGGTTCGACCATCGTCGTGCAGGTCCTCTCAATGACATCGGGTGGCGGGCTTCGTCGCCGGCGCACCTGACACGTTTCAATATGTGGGGCTCCGCTCTATCGCGGCCCTACCGCCCCCATTGTGTCCCATTCTTGACACGTTTCAAAATGTAATTCAGGATGGCCGTAATGGATCGCTCTGCGGTCCGATCCTCGCGACGATTCAATGGAGAGACTGGCGATGGCACAGACCCGGCCCACCGTGGCACTCATCGGAACCCTGGACACCAAGGGCGCCGAATACAACTGGATGGCAGCACGCCTCGACGAGCACGGTGTCGACGTCGTCGTGATCGACGCGGGCACCCGCGCCCCGCACGGCTTCGACCGCCCGGTCGACCACCCGAACAGCGCGGTCGCGCATGCGGGCGGCACGAACATCGAGACGATCGGCGACGACCGCGGCGTGGCCGTCACGGCGATGGGGGAGGGCGCGGCGGCGATCCTCTCCGGGCTATCGGTGAACGGCGTCCTCGCGCTCGGCGGCAGCGGCGGCTCCTCGATCGCGGCCCGCGCGGTGCGCGACCTGCCGGTCGGCCTCCCCAAGCTCATCGTCTCGACAATGGCGTCGGGCGATGTCTCGCCCTACGTCGGCGCGAGCGACGTCACCCTCATGTACTCGGTCGTCGACATCGCCGGCATCAACCAGATCTCGCGGGCCGTGCTCGGCAACGCGGCAGCGGCGATCGCCGGCATGGCTGCTGCCCACGCGACGCGGGTGCCCGAGCAGGACGACAAGCCCCTCATCGGCGCCTCCATGTTCGGCGTGACGACCCCCGCCGTCGACGCAGCGCGCGAGCGTCTCGAGGAGCTCGGCTACGAGGTCCTCGTCTTCCATGCGACCGGATCGGGCGGCCGCGCCCTCGAAGCCCTTGCGCGCTCCGGAATGCTCGCCGGTGTGCTCGACCTCACCACGACGGAACTCGCGGACGAGCTCGTCGGAGGAGTCCTCACGGCCGGCCCCGATCGCCTCACCGCCGCGGGTGCCGCCGGACTGCCGCAGGTGGTCAGCCTCGGTGCGCTCGACATGGTCAACTTCGGGCCGGAGGCCACTGTCCCGGCCTCCTTCAAGGACCGCCAGTTCTTCGTCCACAACGCGACCGTGACGCTCATGCGTACGACCGCCGAGGAGAACAAGCAGCTCGGGCAGATCGTCGGTTCGAAGCTGGCCGGGGCGAAGAACACCGTCCTCGTGATCCCGCGCGGCGGGGTCTCGGCGCTCGATGCGGAGGGGATGCCGTTCCGCGATGTTGCAGCCGATGACGCGCTGTTCGAGGCCGTCCTCGCAGCCGCGACCGATGTTCCGGTGATCGACTCGCCTGCCAACATCAACGACCCGTCGCTGGCCCGCCAGGTCGCCGACGAACTGCACCGCCTGATTGGAGAAGCACGATGATCGATCGCTCAACCGCCCTCTCGCGGTTCAAGGAACAGGTCGCCGCGGGCACCCCCATCATCGGGGCGGGCGCCGGCACCGGCATCTCGGCCAAGTCGGCCGAGGCCGGCGGCGTCGACATGATCATCATCTACAACTCGGGTCGGTACCGCATGGCCGGGCGCGGATCCCTCAGCGGGCTGCTCGCCTACGGCGACGCCAACCAGGTCGTTGTGGAGATGAGCCGCGAGGTGATCCCGATCGTCCGTGACACCCCCGTGCTCGCCGGTGTGAACGGCACCGACCCCTTCCGGGTCATGGAGTACTTCCTCGACGACCTCAAGCGCATGGGCTTCACGGGCGTCCAGAACTTCCCGACGGTCGGGCTCTTCGATGGCAACTTCCGTCAGAACCTCGAGGAGACGGGCATGGGCTACGACCTCGAGGTGGACATGATCCGTCTCGCGGCCGAGCGCGACCTGCTCACCACGCCCTACGTCTTCACGGTCGACGAGGCCACCACGATGACCCAGGCCGGCGCCGACATCATCGTCGCCCACATGGGTCTGACGACCGCCGGAACGATCGGCGCGACCACCGCCCTCACCCTCGAGGAGTCGGCGGCGCGCGTGCAGGAACTGCGGGATGCGGCGGTCGCCGTCAACCCGGACGTCCTGGTCATCTGCCACGGCGGCCCGATCGCCGAGCCGAAGGACGCCGAGTACATCCTGCGCAACACCTCCGGTGTGCACGGCTTCTTCGGTGCCTCCTCGGCCGAGCGCCTGCCCACCGAGCGGGCGATCAAGGCGCAGATCGAAGACTTCAAATCCATCACCTACACCGACAAGAAGTAAGGAACAAGCACATGGCAAGGAAGCCTGCAGACGTCCAGACCCGCGTCTTCGACTGGGGGACCATCAAGTGGCTGGTGACGCCGCACCTCGACGAGGGCGCCGGACTCACCACCGGCGAGGTCATCATCTACCCCGGCCAGGGCCACGCCCCGCACAAGCACCCGGGCGAGGAGGAGGTCATCTACGTGATCTCCGGCAAGGGCTCGCAGACCGTCGGCGACGGCGAGGCCTTCGACGTGTCCGAAGGTGACGCGATCTACATCCCCGCGGACACCGACCACTCCACCTACAACACCGGCTGGAGCCCCCTCCGCCTCGTCGTCGTCTACACACCCGGCGGTGCCGAGACCGGCCTCGACGGCCTCCCCGACGCGCGCATCCTCGACGCCGGCGTCGCCCCGACCTGGAGCCAGAACCGCTAGTGCCCGTCATCGAGCCAGGGTCCTGGCTGAACCCCGACAACCGTCCCGAGTGGTGTGAGATCGGCTCCATCGGCCGCTTCACCGTGTCGACCGATGGTGGCCGCTTCGAGCGCCACCACCACGACGACCACGAGATCTGGATGATCTTCGAGGGCAAGGCCAAGATCCTGGTCGATGGAGCGGAGCGCTACGTGCAGGCCGGCGACATCGTCCTCACGCAGGCCGGCGACGTGCACGACATCGTCGAGGTGTACGAGACCGTGCGCGGCTTCTTCACCGAGACGGGCCTACCGCAGGGCGGTCGCGTAGGGCACCTCGACGGCGTCGCGCACGACGTGCCGGCGCTGCCGCTGCCTGCCGACTTCCCCGTACGGTAGCCGTATGCGCATCGCTGTCACCGGGTCGTCCGGCAAGCTCGGGTCGGCCACTCTTTTGAGGTTGCGCTCAGAGGGCCACGAGGTCGTCGGCCTCGACCTCCACGGGACTGCGGGGCCGGGCTTCGTGCGCGTCGACCTGACCGACTACGGCCAGGTGCTCGACACCTTCCTCGGCGTGACCGCCCGTGCTGACGGCTTCGACGCCGTCGTGCACCTCGCGGCGATCCCGGTGAACGGGCTCGTGCCCGACGCGGCCACCTTCCAGAACAACGTGACGGTCTCCTTCAACGTGCTGCACGCCGCCCTGCGGGCCGGCATCCGCACGATCGTCTCGGCGTCGAGCATCACGGCGATGGGCTTCCCCTTCTCGCGCATGCCGCCGTCGCTGCCCGTCGACGAGACGTTTACCCAGGCGAACAACACCTACGGCCTCGGCAAGGTCGTGGAGGAGGCCCTCTCGGCCCAGCTCGTCGACTGGTACGAGGGCGCGAGCATCACCGCCCTGCGCTTCACGAACGTGGTGGCGGAGGGGGAGTACCGAAGCTTCGCGCGCGCGGGTGACGTCTCTTATAGGCGCGACCTGCTCGGCTCGTACATCGATGCCCGAGATGGAGCCCTCGCGGTGTCGCTCGCGCTTTCGGCCGCTGCACCTGGCTTCGAGGTCTATAACGTCGCCCATCCCGAGTCGGGGCATGCGTTGCCGTCTCGCGAGCTCGCTTCTGCGTGGTTCCCCGGGGTGCCCGTCGTGGACGACCTGGGGGAGTTCGAGAGCCTCATGTCGGTGCGGAAGATCGTGGAGCGGTTGGGGTTTGCGCCGGTGAATCACTGGCGCGATGAGTTCGCTCGCTAGCCCGAATTGACGATAAGGATCGGCTTGTCGAGATAATCGATGATCGTAACGCGGACCCAGCCTGGCGGGAAGAAGTCGCTCGCGTTTCGGTTGCCAATCCCAAGCTCTGAGTACTTGAAGGTCGATAGTGCGTTAGACACAATCCGATCGAGCGTCGGGGGATCCTCCAGTTGAGTTGCGAGACGTTGCAGATCTCCTTCTCGCGCTCCTGAGTCGGACAGGCGCTGGTGAGGGTTCGTATTGACATCGAGTCGAACCAGCGAAGAGCTCTCTCCGGTGAAGAGGATGAAGAGTGTTAGCGAGGCCATGCCCGGCGAACCAGGATGACTGAGTGTCATTTCCAAGTTGTGCGGGGATTTGAGCTCGTCCGCAAAACGAACTCTAACCCTGTAAAGCTGACCCAAAATTCTGCGGGAAGTGGTCCAGTTCACAGCCTTGCGGATGTAGGTAACCCGTGTGTCTGCCACCCGACCAAACGCCATGCGGCCCGATGGATTGAGCAATATCGGATACATCTGGAGGCGTTTCAGAATCGTGAAACTGCGCTCACCCGCGGGTGTGCGGGTCATCCAGCGGGTTAGTGAGGAATCCCTATCAGCAACCAAAGAGTCATAGGGGTCCCAGTCTCCGACAGACTGCAGACTCGCCCATACGAGTGGTCTTGCCTGCCGTTGGGTGCTCCGCTCCACCGCTCGCGCAAGCAGCTTAGGTAACGAGTCTCGACCAATCGCTAGTTGTCTAGCTATAGCGAGCCTCAAGGCGTAGCTCTCCCACGAGGCATCGAACTCTGAAGTCAGATCTGATCTCGCGTCGGCAAGACGCTTCATTGTCTCGTCGAGGTTCAACAGGAGCTCCTCGATCAGTTCAAGATCCACGGGAACGGCAGCGGCCCACCACTCGGCAAGTGTCAACGAAAGTTGGGACCCTGTCTCTACGTTCGAGACTGCGACGGTCGTTTCCTTGCTCTGTCGCCCGTATGACGTGAAATTCTGCGAGCCGATGGTTGCAAGGTGCTCATCGCACACGAGCACCTTGGCGTGAAGTCTCGGCAAGGATCTAACTGACACTCCCCGCTTTAGAAGTGCTCGAATACCCAGGAGTTGACCGCGGTAGTCGAGCGCGCCACTGGTTGGCGACAGGTCGGTCACGACTGAGATGCTCTCCGGCTCGAGGCTCGAGTTCTGAAGGAGGCGGTCGAGCATCCGGTCCAGATACGGAGTAAAGACCCTAATCGAGAATGTGGCGCGGCTTACTCGCCGTCTCCATTCCGCATAGACGTCCCGAGCGTAGAGCCCTCGTTCGTCGAGTTCCACCATTGGCTCACCATATAGCGGAAGGTGACGGCCGCGGTCGTGGAGACGCTTCCTCTGTCTTCGCGCGCAACCCGTCCCGTCGATGAGCAGGTCGGGCGGAAGTGAAGCACCGGCGTGCCGTCCACGCGCAAGGTCAGAAACCCATGGAAAGCTGCACTAGTGGGGGTCATGGACTGGTTGAGCTTCGTAGCCAATCTCGTCACTGTAGTGGCGGGGGTGATTGCAGTCCTAGGCGTCGTTTGGGCCGTCTCGGGCAGGTCCAAGCTCGACGTCATACCTCAAATCGATCTTCCATCACCGGCGCCGAGCCTGCGGGTCACGATCACGTCCGCTGGCAATAGTCCAGTTCGGGATCTGGAGATCAATGTGGGCGACCTCCTCGACAACGGAATGTCTATGAGCGGCGGGGATCTAGCTCAAGTCGAGAGCCTGAGTCGCGGAAAAACCTTCACAATTCTCGGATTCGACCCGGCCGAAACCTCATTTGGTTCACCTCCCGGCTCACTCGAGCGTCTGTATGAAGTCGCCCCGGGTAACGGATTCTATTTAAACCTCCAGTGGCAATCCCCACTATTCCCATGGCGCCGCACTTCGCGCACATACGTGTGGACGCCAGAGCTTCGTTACGCATGTGCCTTGCCGCTTAGATTGCGGGGACGGCGAGAGACAGACTTCATTCGTCGTTCGACGCGACCATCACCAGGAGTGGAGATCGGAGATCGCCGCGCCTTATCTTGGCCGGTTAGGCGAGCTGTCTTGGCGGATGACGAGACCTTCGATCAACTCGTCGCTCTCAGGGGACGACCCGCCTTCGTTGCATTCGGGGCGTCGTGGCAGGTCAAACTTTGGCGAGATGTTGGCTGGATGATGAACTCCTTTGCCTCCAGACATCCGCGCCTTAATGTTCTTCTCGTATCGACTGATCAATGTCCAGAACTTGCAAACCGATTTTCGACCAATGTCGTGCCAGTTTTTAAGATGATCAAGAACGGCAGAGTGTTGCATTCATATTCAGGTCAACATTCGCTCCCTGAACTTGAATCTCAGTTTGACAAGGTCCTCTAGTCGACCAGTCTCTGTTTTGCCGATTGCGAGAGGCGAAAAATCGAGCATTCGGAGCGTCCTATACCGGCACAGTAGCTCGCCCCTCGATGCTGATCAGGCGCGACATGCTTGAAATGGCTTACTGACGCTCTAGACCGAGAGGCTCAAGATTGGTCGCCGATCTGCCTCGACTCACGCGCTAAGCGGTAATTGCTCTTGGTGTGACCTCCGCCGCCCCCGGCATGACAATTCCCCGCTCAGGAGCCGATTACTGCACCTGATCTCTGGCAAGCATTCGATTGTTTCCATTGATCAAAGTTGTGAGCAGCCGGTTCCCCGACTACTAGGGATCACCTAGGTCTGCGGCGCTGCACGAAGGAGCCTGCATGATTGACACCGCGTGGGTGCGACTCAACAGAGGCCCGTACGCGGCAACTATGACGCACTGACGATGAGCCCCTTGAAAGCGGGCGTTGATGGGAGGGCGGCCCACTCGGCTCCGAACCCTAGGTTGTGCGACGCGTCCGAGTTCGCGTGGCCTGCCGCGTCACTGCCATTAGCTCCTGCACTGTAGCCAGCATTACGAGAACACGAGCTGGATCATCACTGAGGTTCTCGTGGGCGCGCGGGTTGCGCCATGCTGCAACTACGCCTTGGCAAAGTTGCATGTGTCCTCGCTGCACGCTCTGAGAGGACTTGGACGAGCCAGCCGCCACGCGCAGAAGAGGCTTGTTTGCTGAGAACACCACGGTCATTAGCTCGTCGCCGTCCTCGGTGCGCCCCGTTCGTGCGCGCACCAACTCGTTGAGCGCCTTGACCCCGGACTCGACTGCGTCAGCGTAGTGCTCGGTCACGAACCTACTGCGAGTCGCTGCGCGTAGATCGGTATCGATAATTGTCGCGTCGTAGGTTAATGCCAGATCGCCATCAAGGATCAACTCGATTGCAGCGGGCAGAGATGCATGTTCGATCGGGGCACTCGCGGAGTCGTCCAGAAGCGGCGCTAGATCCTGACGGATGGACGCCGCACGCTCGGCGGCGTCTTGGACGAAGGTCATCCAACTCACTGTTTGTACAGGTGCTTCGCCATACTTGCGAAGATCTGATCGATCTGGGTCGCTGACGCAGCGGGCGGGATGTGCACTTGGATGTCTAGATGTATGGTCGGCGACGGATTGCCGCCACCTGTCGTTTCTTGGCCACCATCGTGCGTGCCGCCGACCGTGCTTTCCTTCTTGAGGTTCGGCGTCGTCGTTACTTTTCGCGTTCGCTGCTTGGGGATCGACGGTGTGGGGCCGGTCGAGGCAGGTGCAGGCGCCGGAGACCTCGAAGCCACCAACGTGTATGTCGACGCCATTTGCTTGGCCGCAGACTCGCCTTGTCCTTTGTGCTGAAGCCATGTCGCGACCTTTGACCGATCTGGTCGCCCGTCGTCGTCCGTGAGTGCGAGCAATTCCGACGGGTACACAGACGCGAGGATCTCGTCGCACGCCTCCGGGTACGACGCGTCCACGCGCCACTTATTGCCGCGTTCGGTGAGCGAACCATCTTCGTCGATGATGCCCAGGCGTCGGAGACCGTAAAGAACATTGTCATTCGCGCTCTTCTCGCCTGACATAGAGAGCAGAGCAGCGACAGCGGACGGGGTGAACTTCGTCGAGGGGGCGGTCGCCGCTTTGGCACGGAGCGCAAACCAAGGCTTCTCACCCACCCTCGGGAGCGAGATAGAAGCAGCCATGTGGTCACCTTTCCACACGAGAAGATACTGGCACCACAACCCAACTCGACCGCGACACGCTCAACCTCGATTACCACAGTCTTCGCTTCACGGCATGGCGCGACACCCTTGGCCGCAGAGACAGCAGGACACGAGCCAGGACCGTGCACCCTGGATCCGCTCTCCCCCAGATCGTGAGTCAGGCGCTACGGGCACCCACGACGGGCGGGCACTGGAGTGTCGAACGTGCCTCTCTTGGGGTCGCAGAGCTCCAAAGTCGAGGAGAGATCTCCACACGTGCCTCCGACGCTATTTAACGAGCGGGCTGAGGCGGAGCATGTGGGCGTGCGACGTCGCGGACTCGGCGGGCAGCTGCACTCGCAGCCCTTCGGGGGTTCGCGAAGACGGCACGGGCCCCACGCCGAGCAACTCCACCTGTACTTCATTTGGTGAGGTGAACGAACGCAGCACGACTTCGCCAGAGGAAGGCCGGTCCATCAGCGTCGCGTAGACGACGGGGCCGAGCGCCGTGTACCGCACGTCGGATGACGTGTACGGCAGCTCGCCCTCGTTGTAGCCGCTGACCTCGTTCATCGCGCGGCTGGCGGCGAGGGCGGTCGGGCCTTCGCCGTACACGCGCCAGGGGCGCGTTCCATAGATCCCCTCGCCACAGATCGCGAGCCACGCGCCGATGCCGTCGAGAAGGGCACGCGCGTGATCGTCGATCGTGCCGTCGGCGCGCTGGGGGATGTTCAGCAGCAGCGTGCCGTTCTTGCTGACCACGTCGACCAGGGTGTGGATGACCTCGCGCACCGTCTTGCGCTGGTGGAAGAAGTCCCCCTCGCCCACGTTGTCGAACCACTCGCCGTCGCTCGTGTCGAATTGCCACGGTTGCGCGGCGATGTCGGGCAGCTGGCGCCGTTCCGCATCGGGGGTGACGGCACCGTTCTCCGCCTCCGAGACCTTCTTGATCGTCACCATGCCGCCGCCGGCGTTGTAGTAGTCGGCGAGGAATCGAAGACCCGCATCGCTGGGCGGGTTCGCCTCGAGAACGCTTCCGGAATCGAAGGGGAGGCGCTCGTCATCGAAGTAGACGGCGTCCGGCCCATAGGCGGAGACCGCCTCGCGCACCATCCGGTAGAAGCGATCGACGACGTTCGGCGGCACCGGGCTGCCCGGCTCACGGGGATCCAGGTAGAGGTCGCGCGGCGACAACCCGTCCCACCACTTCCCCTCTCCATCGGCCGCCGTCAGCCGGCCATCGTTCGGCTCGCGCGTCTCGGCGTTCACGCCGTGCGCGACGTTGAGCCACTGCCAGGTCCAGTTGTTGTGGAAGCTGAGGCCGAACGGCAGCCCGGCCGTGCGCGCCGCATCGCGCCAGGCGCCGACGATATCCCTCTCCGGGCCGATCGCCGCCGCGTTCCACGGCTGCTCCTCCGAATCCCACAGGGCGAAGTTGTCGCAGTGGACCGCCATCGACATGAAGAAGCGGGCACCGCTGTTCTTGTACAGCTCCATCAGTTCGGTGGGGTCGAAGCGCTCCGCCTTCCAGAGCGGCAGCAGGTCCTTGTAGCCGTTGTCGTCCCCGCTGCCGAAGTGCTCGAGGTGGTGCGCGTACTGCCGGGCCGGGCGGCGCACCTCCCAGTCGGCGAGGGCCGCGTGCGGGCCATACATGTGCCGGGCGTACCAGTCGCCCGACCGCGCCACGCTCTGCGGGCCCCAGTGCGCCCAGACGCCGAACTTCGCGTCACGGAACCACTCGGGCGTCTCGTGCGCGCTGAGGGATTGCCAGGTGGGGTCGTACGTCATCGTCGGCTCCTGTCGTTGTCGTCGTCGTCGTCATCTGTGAATCGCAAGGGCGTGCTGAGGTCGATGCTGTCCGTGGGTGGGCCGCCCGCGTGATCCACCGACCTGAATCGGCCGAGGTGCATGCGCGGCATGCCGTAGGAGCGGACGTACCAGAGCACCCCGATCGTGCAGGCGATCGCCGTGAGCCCGGCCGCGAAGACGAGCGCCCAGCGCGGGCCGAGTTCGTCGGCGACCAGG
>Ga0247810_10002068_pt1 | contig 11550 bp, 11 predicted proteins | sample UWRJL119311C1_FD_179918 | JGI IMG/M metagenome (GOLD analysis project Ga0247810, IMG submission 179918) | Plant litter microbial communities from Arlington Agricultural Research Station in Wisconsin, United States - UWRJ-L119-311C-1 | ecosystem: Environmental > Terrestrial > Plant litter >...
ATTGTCTAGAGCCTCGACGTAAATTGAGTTGATAAGTGTTACCAGATTCGTCGCTACCATAAAAGAGTTCCGTCTCGCACTCAACCCCCCATCTCATCCTCATCCAACACAACCTTCAACAACTGCGGATCTCGAGCCCAATCAACACCACTTCCCACAATGGCTGCACTAGCAGTAGCTTTCATAACCCTCCATTTCTGCCTGCTCAACTTCATCTCTGCCTCCAACTCATCAAGCTGCTGTCGTAGTTTCGGATCTGTAATGTCTTCCTTCCGTTGATTATTCGCTTCAGCGGCTAATGCGATCATCTGTGCTGCCAGTTGAGCATTCTCTCGGCCTATATTGATATTCTCAATCTCTATCTGCCTTAGCTCTTGTTTCCCTTTCTTTATCTGGGTGGAGAGCTTTGTAACGGCAATGGAAGATGCGTCTCTCTTATGTATTAAAGGCAACAAGTCCCTACTCAACATCAGCATCGCAGAATACGTCGTCGAACGGAACACAGCTGACTGACTGTTCTGCTATCGTAGCATTTCTACTAGAGTGGACTGCCTTGACTATAGGATTCGCGATTAAAGTCTGCTCAATAACATTGTTGCGGATTTGATATGTTGCTTTGGACTCTAGCAATGCTTTCTCTGCTTTCTCAATATCATCATGTATTTCATGTTGTAGATACTGAGCAGAATACGGGGGGTTTTCTGCCAGTGTTAATCAACATCCAAGCAACGTAAGATATAGCCACAACCTTGTGAGAGAACTCCTTGAGCTCGCAATAGTGCTATTTCTAGCTGTAATGATTCGAGTCGATCGTATAGTTCAAGCACGCGCTTCTCATCTTCATTCATGAGATTAGTTTCAACACCCTCCATCTCTGTCGGCTGACTTTGAGCCATATTGATGCTCGAATATGAATGCAGATATATCTTGAAATGTTGGTAAAGTATGCTTGATTTCGCAAGAGATATAACATATGACTACGTGGAGAGAGAGTAAATAATGGACGCGTCGTAAAGTCGACAAAGTCTTGGCTGTAACTGTGGCTCGTGAGCCATCAGCCACAAAGCAGGTACTATCTACCGAGTCCGTCCTGCTGATTTGTACCTCGACACTTGATGATCCAAGTCACAGTATCATGCGACATTCTGACCTTCCAGATAGTTGCGACAAGAAGGAAGTCTACAGCTCCACCAGCGCTGTAGAAGAGCAGAGTAGTCATGGCTCTGCAAGTCCTCCTTGCTCATGACGGGCGCAGAATACAAGCTGACCCAGCTTCATTTGCTTCGTGAGTGTAACGAATGCTATACTGATCTGTCAGGTTCTAACTTCCTATCTAGTCTTGAAGCATTTCGCAGCTGGGTCGCGAAAAATAGCAGTATATCAGCAAAGGACCATATAGCGCTCACGCCGAGCGGAAAGCAAGTACGATTTAATACATTGTCTTCGGAGGTCAGTATACTGCACATATGTCTAGCGCTCAAGGTACTGACTCTTGTAGCCCGAAATAATCGTCTACGATGGTCGCGTTTTCCAATCATCTCCCACAGGGCCGCAGTCTCATGCCTTCGACATAGCACTTCCCGCGATACACAATGTAGCAAGACCTCCAGACACTATCGCGGACCAGACCGATTTACAAGCTTGGAGAGACTTGTTCATGGCACGCCGAACATGGGCCTTGAAGCTACTCGACGACTGCCAGGCTATGTCACAGCAAGCCACACAACGGTATGAGGAGATCAATGGCATCACACAAGCCGTCGACGCAGCGGTGCTTAATCTCGAAAAGCATGTCAAAGCATTAGATGAGAAGAACGCGAATGTGCAAAACTGGGCTACCGAGGTTAGGAAGGAGCAGGAGGTAGTTGGGGGAGATTGGAATGTTCTCTTTGGGCGTGTGCAGTCCATACCCGCACATCGTGAGCTAATCGAGTTTGCGATTGGGCACTCCTTACCGTCGCAGCATAATGCAACACTACAAGATTTCATCGATGTTGAGCACACAAAGACAGCTGTTCAAGTCATGACCAAGGTCGCAAAAGAGCTTCCACAGGACGGAGTTAGTGTTGGGACCAAGGTAGATACTATCATGTCTCGCATGGATCAGTTATTCGATCGAGTAGAGTCCTCACCAGCACGAAACATGACAGGACAAGTGAAAGAGCCAGCAAATCTAATTCAAGATATCGAGCCGCTTGTTAGAAAAGTCAGCAATGACTACGAAAGTGTCTTAAGCTATGAGAATTCCCCTAAGAGCATATCCCAGGCTTCCAAGTCAGCTTTACTGCACACCAAAAACTTCCTTCCAAACCTTCTAAAGAGAAGTGTAGAGATGCATGACATTCTCAAGAACGTTTCCGAGGCACGGAATGAGGCTGCAAGTGATGCCATCGAGGCTATGCACGATATTGCCAGCTTAACCACACTTGTTGGAGAGGCGAATGTCCAGTTCGCTACAATCAATCTAAACGCAGAGGCTGAGGAAGCTCTTCATCTCGTCTCTATTCTGAACTCGATACCTCAGAATTATGCTTCTCTTCTAGCTGAAGCAGTGCGAAGGCAAGAGTGGTCAGAAAAGATTCGATCAGATTCAGCTACCTTGGCCAATGAGATGGCAACGTTTCGTGAGGAGGAAGAGAAGCGAAGGCGGCGATGGCAAAAGACCGCAGGCGCCGACTTGCTCGGAAACCAGACAGAGGCAAAAGTGATGGATCTCGAAATCAATGTACTTAAAGCTGAAGAAGAGTGGCCGTCTGCAAGTCGTGAGGATCTTGAAGAATTGATCCACCATCTCCAAGCGCATGGTAGTCCGTCTCAGATGATCACGGATGTCTCGAAGATACTGGAGGAGCTCAAAGCCCCGACTAAGCAGCAGACAAAGCGTGCCAAGGCGTTCAAAGCTGGAAGCATACATGAAGCTGCTTTGGGCAAGAGCGGCTTGCTCATCCGTGGCGATGACGAGATTGTTCGAGTTCTTCAGGAGGAGAAGCAAAGGACCGAAAGCAAGCTGAAGAGTGCGGAGAGCAGAATCCGAAGACTGGAGGACCTATTACATCGTCAAAGTCATATCAGTCGAACCTCTACGGGTAACATGTTTCAAATACCTAGCACGCCTATTTCAGAGCTTCCCTCTGCTGGTTTTCCACCTTTCTCACCAAGACCCGAGGATATGTCAAGAAGATCTTCCGTGTCCTCCAGACGCTTCTCTGCGAATCATGGCGCAGAGGAAAAGTCATTGCAGCAGAAAGTGCTGGTACTCGAAGCTGATCTTGTTGCGGAAAGGGAGAGAGCTTCTGGGTTACAGGGTGAGCTTGATGCAGGAAAGATTGCCAAGACCGAACTTCAAGGACAAATCAAACAAGCCACTTCTATCAAGAATGATCTTATGGGCAACTTCGAGGCACAGCAGAGAGAGTTCCTCGAAGAACGCAAATCACTTGAGAACGAAATCAAGCGTCTAAAGTCAAAGTTGGACGAGCTCGAGGATGAGATGGACAGATACCTTGGATCTCGTGAAAATGAGAAAATCTCGATTGATGAACGTGTAAAAGCACTGTCGAGTGAGCTCGATCTTGCCCGTAAGGAAGCGGCGGCGGAAGCGCAGAAGGCTCAAGGACAAGTCGAATTTTTACGACGCGAAACGCAACTACAGCGAGAAGTGCAGGATAAGCTCGAAAGAGAAAACCTGAAGCTCAAAGAAGAACGCAAAGAATTTGAGGGGCGGGCACAAACTGCAGAGAGTCTAGTCGACGAACACTACCAAACTCTGGTAGAATTGTTTAATCGATTTAGCCCTACAGCGAGAGTTCCCGTGAATTCTGCAGATCTTGTTGACAAGCTTCTCAATCGTGCATCAGACCTTGTGCGTGAGTTGGATGTTGCTAGGAACGATGTTGTCATAGCTCAGGCTGATCACAAGAACGCACAAGCATCTTTCGAGTCTGTCAAGTCAGATTTCCATAGAGCTCAAACAGAGCTTGAGAAAGTACGGTCAACATCTGTTGAATTGAAAGAAGATGCAGCGACTCAACGAGCAAGATATGACGCGCTCGAGGCGGAACTTGACGAAGGACGGCAACAACTTGTGTTGCTTCGAGAGAAGATCGCACATGGTGAGACAGGATCTGAAGCTCTTCGCACCCGTTTAGAAGAGGAGGAGCGCAAAGTTACGGCAATGTCATCGGATCTGGCCACACGCTTCTCTCACGTCGGTGCCTTGGAGGAAGAGTTACGTACTTCTAAAGACAGGTATCGAACTTTACAGGCGAAGACCGACACACTTTCAGCACAGTTGGATGCTAGATCGTCGCATGTAAAGGATCTAAGTCAGCGTGTATATGTCCAGAATGATAGGTTGTGCAGATTGCTTAATCGACTCAGTTATTCTGTCACACGTGAGGGTGGTTCGATGACGATCCAGCGTATTCCACGGCCAGATCGTTCCATGATCAACGCCAACGACTCTTCTGATCCTGGCACGAACATGAGACGTAGCATTTCCGGCGCAATTGCGAGAAAGTCCATGGTTGATAGCGGGGATCTTGACCTGCTCAATTGGATGCACAACGATGACTCAATTGGGGAGGCTGAAAGATATGCCTCTTACGTTGAGAAGATAGCATCCTTCGACATTGATCAATTCTCCGAAGCCATTACAAAGCGTGTGAAGGATATGGAGTATACCGCGAAGAAGTACAACAAGGACGCACGAAGCTATCGCGAGAAGTCACACATCGCACAAAAGGAGGCACATGAGAAGATAGCCTTCAAGAATTTCAGGGAAGGTGATCTCGCATTATTTTTACCTACCAGGAATCAAGCCACAGGTGCCTGGGCGGCGTTCAATGTTGGTGCACCACATTACTTCTTGAGGGAGCAAGATTCGCATAAGCTTCGTAGCCGAGACTGGCTACTTGCTCGGATACACAGAGTTGAAGACAGAGTCGTTGACCTCTCCAAGTCTATGTCCAGCACAAAGTTGAATGTGTCAGACGGCAAATCCTTCGGTGAAGCCAGCAACGGCGGCGACTCTTTCGAAGACGATAATCCGTTTGATTTATCCGACGGTCTAAGATGGTACCTCATAGATGCAGTGGAAGAGAAGCCTGGAGCACCTAGCACTCCTGGTCTCGGAAAGAGTACAGTGGCAAGCACACACATTGATGCCACTGGTGACATACGCCGACAAAAGAAATCATCAAGTGCGGGCGTAGAGGGTTTGAACAAGACCTTGAGCAAAAGTCTTGACAGTCGTCGCAGCAGCACAAACTCCAAACGAGGACTACCATCCGGTATCAATGGCCTCCTCAAATCGAGTGCTAATCCAGGCGACAATGCATCTCTCAAGAGTAACTCCACTGCACAAGTCACAGGCGAAACGTCTGATGCGCAGATCATCAAGGGAAAGGATATCAGTGCTGATAAGAACAATAATGCGGAGGTGGGATATCATCAGATCGATGACCTGATCGGTCCTTGAACAGCGATTAATTGTTATTTAGCAAAGCTCGGGATCGCAAGTCGTGGCTACTTCAAGTGGCACGAGTCCAAGTAAGAAGTCGATCATCTGGGATTCTCTGTGGTATGTTAATTCTGTGGATAATATGATGAGGAACGTATTTTCTGATGTGTTTCAGGTCGCTTGATTTGAGTTTAGAGAGTGGGAAGCAGAAGAAATAATTTTGGTGATACGTTGACTTTCGGCTTGTAGGTGTCTGGGAATGGTTTCGTGGGACATAGGCATGTATGAGTATTACTTGAGGGAGAGAGATTGTGGGCGCATAACACTGGGTATTACAGAGGGCATTTTTGATGTTGGCAGCGGAGATACCACTTTGCTTCGTGTTGTTAGTTTGTTGTTCAATTGAATGGTGACTTCATTTTGATTGTGCAATTCGTTGTGCCAAACGAGTCTTGCCATTCCATACGTACGATTGCATTCAGACAGACAGTAAGTATTTCAAAAGTTGTGTCTGTGTCCAAGGCTTGCGACTTTTATTCTACAACATTCTCGACTTGCTTGAGTACCTTTTTGCGCACGCTGGAATGATGCTTGCGCTGCCATAATTAGGTGGTGTCAATGATGGTGACTGCACAAAACGTGATGAGATGTTCTCCTTAATCTCCCTACGAGCCACGGTGTTGCAGATACACCTACTTATATGTGATCCATCGTTCAGCTCCTCGGCCTTCTTCCGCACATGTGTCCATATACAATCCTCACCGGTGCCCGTTCTCATTCCTCCTAATATCCTATCTCTCATATCCATATATCAACAACTAATACTAAAGAACGCCTCCCACAATGCAAGAAACACCGTTCGACATGCAATTCCCTTAGCCCCAATACACACCACATGCTCTTCTTGCTGTAAACACAAAACGCCAACGCGATGAAATGGTATCCGTACAGATGATCAACAGGAAAGACAAATTCTCTATGCACACGCCACTCTCCAATGCTATGATTGTACCGCAGGTGAAGCAGCTGCACCATTAGGTGCATTTCCAGGCGAAGCGGCCTTTTCGGCCTCTGACAGCTTAATCTTTCCATACGTGCTCTCGAGTTGAGACCCTGGAGGAATCTGCTCAAGTGGCCAGTATCCAGCGACATAATCCCTGATCACGACTTAGTTTCTTGTACGCGTAGATGTGTCAAGATGCTTACCAAAGCTCTGCATTGAGATTCTTGAAAGTCTCGTCTTCTTGCGTAGCCTTTTCAATAAACTCTCCAATAATCTTCAATTGTGCTTTCATCGTCCGTGCTCGTGCCTTTTGAGAGGGCTCATTCTTCTTCGTGGCGTTCTTGATAGTCTCTAGATTGGTCGAGATCGGTCTAAATACAAGCTTGAGCAGAAGCTTCTGCTCGGAATCGTTCGCTCGAGAAGCCTTCGGTTGGTTGCTATCTGACTTTCGATGGTGTTTGCTGGGCCTTTCACCATGATGACGATCCTCAGGCTTGCGTTTAATGCCCTTCGACCCTGGGCTCATCGATCTCCTATGATCACGATCCCTGTCATGATGAGGATGTGAGTGACTATGAGAGCGGTCTCGTTCCTTTTCACGGTTGCGACTTGGCTCTAGCTGTCTGACCTTCTTGTTGACAGGTGCGGGCGAGGCAGATACTGATCCACGAGTGTCACTTCTCTTGTGACCATTGAGACGCTCCTTCTTGTTGTTGCGATGGTGGTTTTCAACAGCTCGTTTGGCAGCTTGATTGTCCGAATACTTAGCCTTCAACACAGACAAAAGGTAGTCTGAACGTCTGACAAGATGTACAGCCCCAGGGGCTTTGGCAGATTTATCCTCGCCTTTGGTACGTTCTTCTTTCTTGTCCACACGATGCTCCTCCAAGAAGAACTTGTCCTTCAAGCCAAGTTCCTCATCATCTCTGATCGGGACCCATGCTCCGTAACCATGTCTATGGATACCTACAAGCAACATACCATCTTCTCTTGCGCCCCACGGACAGTTGTAACTAGCTGCCTTTGAGGCGTCCGGTACTCGAAAGTTCTTGAAATCTGATGTTGCGTTGATAAGATCTCGCAGCATTCTCATTTCGCCTGGTCGCTCAACGACAGTCTCTGCATTGAGCCTCTTGACACCGTTGTAATCAAATAGAACAGCCTTCCTGTCCTTTTTAGTTAATGGCTTATTAGACTCTCGCTCCATAGCCTCGATCCTGTCGTTTTCTTCTTTGAGTAGGCGTTCACTTTCGTCCACAATAGACTTGATGGCTGCACGTAGCACATCCAAATCGCGACCGGCGAGACGAGCTTCCTTAATCATCTCCTCAGTACGTTCCTCAAGCGAACCGTATCGTAAGAAAGCTTTGAACAGATTTCTAGTCTCCTTCTCATTAAGCTCGCGTTTTGGATCGGCCAGATTTGCAGCCGCTTCCCGCTTCTCCTCAAGCTCTACTTGTTTGACTTGGTCACGCTCTCGCTTCTTTGCAAGTCTCTGTTCGCGCTCATACTCTGCCGTGTTTTTCATGGCTGCCTTTCGTGGAGCACTCTCCTCGATCAACTTGGCTAGATACTCTTCGTGGGCGCGCTTCTCCTCCTCTGCCTTGAGACCTTCGAGTTGTTCCTTTGGAATGATATCATCCCATTCGAGGTCGATCTTGACATCTGTGTACTCGAAACTTTTCAGGAAATCCTCACCGCCGTCGGCGTCCATACCCTCAGGAACCTCTGTTTTGTGCTCTTCCGCGTTCTCCAAGACAGAGTCAATGTCAAGATCCTCCAGCTTCTGCTGATTTCCGGTCTGCTCGAACATCTTTTGACCACGCTTCTTGAGTATACGTGAGATGTCTTCGGATGACTTGGGGTCATCAATCTTTCCTGCCTTTACAGCTTTCTCTCGTAACTCTTTCCGTTCTTTGTCGGTGACACCTCGTTGAATGGTAATGAACTCGAGCATCAGCTTGTTGCGTGCTCGCTCGAGAACTTCCTCTTCGACAGTCTCTTTGGACACTAAACGATAAATGCTAACTGGCTTCTTCTGACCAATTCGATGTGCACGAGCCATAGCTTGCAAGTCAGCTTGAGGATTCCAGTCCGAATCGAAGATAATGACTGTGTCAGCAGTCATGAGATTGATACCCAGACCTCCCGCACGTGTCGATAGGAGGAAGCAAAAGTCCTGGGACCCTGGTGCGTTAAAGTGATCAATAGCCATCCTTCGAGGACCCGCAGCAATTGTACCATCAAGACGTTGGAATTGATGACCTCGCAGCTGAAGGTAGTCACCAATGATATCAAGCATCTTCACCATCTGTGAGAAGATCAAAACGCGATGACCATCAGGCTTCAGCTTGGTCAGGAGGCGATCTAATAACATCATCTTACCACTACTTGCAATGAGGCCTTTCAGTTGGTCTTCACGTCTTTCGCTGCCTTTCAGGATCTTGTCTTCGGCATTCGGAAACATGTATGGGTGATTACTTGCTTTCTTCAACTCCATCATGATGTTCAGTAACGACTGTTTCTGACCCTTCGAGCCTTCGTTGAGAGCGGCGTAATTTCTTGTCAAGATATTCTTGTAGTATTCCAACTGAACATCTGACAATTCCACACGAATGATCTTTTCGGTCTTTGGTGGTAGATCGTTCTCAACTTTTGCTTTGGTACGGCGAAGAATGTATGGTTGAATCATGTTGGTAAGATCGTGGATCTTAGCCCCAGCAGCTTCCTCGGTCAAGTCCATGTTCTCTTCAATGTTGAGTTGACCTGGCATGAGGAAGTCCATAAGAGCTGACAGTTCGCCCAGCGTATTTTGCACTGGCGTTCCGGTGATCAGCAGTCGACTTGGTGCCTTGAAGTCAAGTAGCTTTTGGTACAGCTGTGATTCCCTGTTCTTGAGACGGTGAGCCTCATCGACTGCAAGAAATTGCCACTTGATTGTTCCCAGAAAAGTAGCATCGGTGAGAATATATTCGTACGAAGTCAATAGAATGTTGAATTTGGGACGCTTCGGATTGCCATCGATAAGAAGTTCGTAGTCTCGGATGATATGACGAGAAGCTTCTTTACCATTGTAGATGACATAGTTGGTATCAGGTGTCCAGTTGTCGAAAGTCTCAGCCCAGGCAGGAAGAGTACTTAGAGGAACTACGACCAAAAACGGTCCAGCCTGACCTCTGTCACATCGTAGCCAGTTCATAAACGACACAGTCTGGACAGTCTTTCCCAAACCCATCTCATCAGCTAGGATGACGTTGTTGCCCTTCGTCCAGTTGTAAGCAAGAAAGTTGATACCTGTAATCTGAAAGTCTCTAAGCTGGCCATACTTTATATAAGACGGCTGCTCCCGTATAGGCTTGTGCGGCGAACGAGTAGCCAGATTGGATTCTGTTCGATTCGACACCAAGTTTTGTGAAGCCCGATCGAGGTATTGATCAATGGCATCTTGCGCGATCTCGCTGATCAGCGATGCGAGCTCCCATGTACACGACTCATAGTAAAGACCTCTCCACTTGACGTAGTACTCTGTTTCATCGTCACCATCGCGAGCTCCAATAACTCTTTCGACCTTGACATAGTCATTGAGAGCATCAGATTCTCGTTCACGATCAAGCATCCATTTCTCCTTCTCTTCTGGTGGTATGTCATTAGTTCGAGACATGTATATGTCCTCGTCAACAATTTTTCTGTAGTAATTCTCCAATCGACGAAAGCCACGCATTCCTGTAAGGGAGGTAGTAGTCTCCCATGTAGCATGATAATGTGATCGGTTCTCCCACTTGATGTAGTACTCGAAGTCATCACGACCAATGTCAAAGGATTCTATGTCCTTGCCATCCTTTAGTCGATGCTTCAACACGACATCTATCTTGGGCGAGTTGTCTTCGGTTTCGCCAGCCCAATTGTTGGGGGTCAGCATTTCTGACTCGTCCTCTAACTCTGCATCACTCTCTTGGTAAGCGCCTGCATTAACTTGTGCTGCTCTCCGACTATTCCAACGCTTTTCCTGATATACAGGCGTAAGGCCTTCACCCTGAAGCTGCATTCGACGGTTCTTCTTCGTCAAGGTTCGAGCGCGCGCACCGCCGTAGTTATCTGAATCCGAGTCTGACGCAGATCCAGATCTAGGTAAGGGAGTGTTTCGTTTCGAAGCTAGGCCTTGATCAATTCCACTGATGATTTGAAGACGACGACATGGTCAAGGTAGAAGTCTTACATTGTACACTTCGCTCCTGTTTCCGCCTTTTCGTCCTTCGAGATTGTACTACATCAGAGTCGGACTCATCCCCATCAGACTCCACCTGTTTATGTTAGATATGCCTGGGACACAGCTATTGCATGTATTATGATGACGACAACGTGCCACGTACCATTGAGCGTTGTTGACCAGGCCGTCCCTAGGGAGTTGATCAGCAAACGCAAATTTTTCATGCCTAGCCAAACCTACACTTCTACGAAGACCATATAACTCTGGATTTGCCATGATATGAGGATCTTCTTCCGTGGCCAGCTTGCGCTTTGTAGGTCGACGGGACTCCACCGAGCTTGACCGCTGAGTACGCTCAGCTACGGGCTGGGGACTGTCCTCCATATCGAAATCGGCATCTTCAGACTCGTTCTTAGCATCCTCATCGGAAGATACATCACTCTGACCGAATTCTGCGACATGTTCAGCAGATGACGCCGGCGAGGGTGCATCGACGGGAGCGTGGGCTGTGTCTGACAGATCTGACTCGGGATCGTGAGGAGCATCATCGTTCGTGAAGGTCGGTTCGGGGGAAGGTGCATCAGCAGCATTGTGATATGCAGATGCAGCCGAGCCATTCACAACTATCATGGTCGACTGTGGGGCTATAGGACGATGATGTTAGCCATTGAGTGATGAATACATTGCACAACTCTCCACCATGGCAGAGATTTCCCCAGCCTCGCGTTGTTTACAACAGAGTCTGACAGTCACAAATACATCAATACTAAGCCCATAACACCCGTGGAGTATGTAAAGAGTGTGCCGGCGCATTTCGAGATGGATTTCGATGACTTGACGCGCAGGGCTGATAGACCCTTGCGGTCGATTGAAGGACTT
>Ga0247810_10002069_pt1 | contig 11549 bp, 16 predicted proteins | sample UWRJL119311C1_FD_179918 | JGI IMG/M metagenome (GOLD analysis project Ga0247810, IMG submission 179918) | Plant litter microbial communities from Arlington Agricultural Research Station in Wisconsin, United States - UWRJ-L119-311C-1 | ecosystem: Environmental > Terrestrial > Plant litter >...
CTAAAGAACTTTAGTTACTAAATATAGTACGTGTTAGAAGATAAGTTTACTAAGGAGTAAGATAACGATAACGACCTAGTATTATAGGGAGAGGGTTTTTTGAGAGGGAGTAATGTTATAGCTTAGGCTTAGTACCTTTCTAGATATTCTACTATAATTAATAGCCTATCTAGCTACTAGTCTACCCTATCTACGTGATTTCCGACCTTCACTCTGTATATTAGTTCTACCTTTGTAACAGCTTCGTTTTAGTTCTTTTAGTTTCGAATTACATTCTGTTCGCACCCTATACCTTCTGCTTTCAGCACTTTTGGACACTTATAATCGTGACACCTACTTATACAAGAGAACTTTCTTTACTTTCTCATTCTGTTCCTAAGCTATAAACAGCTTCTGAGAGCTTATAATCTCCTGAGAGCCAGGCTCCTAGGCTCTCATGTGCTTCTTGTTTATAACAATTTATATACCTTACGATAAGTATATTGTTAATATTCTTAACAGAATCTAAGGTAAGTTTCGAATAATATTATAATTACAAGTATCTGATAGTACTAAAATTAGAAGGTATAGAGTATAAACATAATATACTTCAAAACTAAAGAACTAAAACCAAGTTGTTACAAGGTAGAACTAATAGACAGAATGAAAGTCAGAAATCACATAGCTAGAGTAGACTAGTAGCTAAGCAGACGGTCAGTCACGGTAGAATATCCAGAAGCGCCAAGTCCCAGCTGTGACAAATAAGTTATCTTGATTTAAACTAGTCTTGATAGAAATCAAGTAAGGTTTGAAATAATATAAATATGAAAACTTTTGATTCGCGTTGTCTTGAAATAACAGGAATACTAAAGCTACTAGTATTTATACAGCAGAGTACAGAGCTGTACTATTAGTCTACTACAATTAGTAATATGAAATTACGGATTTATTACTACTGTCAACGAGATTTTGATAGTTACTCGACCATGGCTTTCGTTAGTCTGTGTTACGGGGGGGAACTGAGCATACGCTATAGTTACACGTAGTATTGAATAAGTTCGATAAGGAGAGAGAAACTTCTACACGGAGTCCGCACATAATGAAAAGGGGACCCCCTACCCAGCCTCGGATTAGGTAAGAGTAAGCACAGGCCATGCATGTGTACTCCCAAGGGCTCGCCCCTTACAGTCTGATTGTGTAAATCTCCGTGTAGTTTGTTTGTTGACCACGTTGTGGCTAAAAGTCCTGACCGACAAATTGTGATCACACAAAGTAAGGAAGAAAAGCAGAAGAGTCAAAAGTCGTCTGCATCGTGAGAGTACTAGAATAACTCTACAAGCAAAAGTCAAGGCGGCTGTCAACTATATATCCTCACGTAGTCAGCAGCAACCCAAGCGCTACTTGGGATGGGAACACCCAAGAGACGAATCCCCAACACTAATACAATCCAGGCTGAGTTATCCCGGTATCAATGCTTTCAATACATCCAACTGTCTTCACCACCTAAACAGTTCCCTCTACTCCAAGGAATTCAGCAAGCATTGCCGCATGATTTCCATATGTACTTGAATAGTCACTGGCTTGCTTGAGCCATGCCTAAAATTACCTGCCAATCTGTTGAAACCACAAGTGCTTTCATCCTGGTATGCTATGTGTTCCCAGGTACGACTGCCTTGTAACATCTCCATCAGTGGCTCAAGTGTCTTTATCTTGAGCATGTAGTGCTCATCATCAGAATATAGGCTATTGCCTACTCAATGCCGTTCGACGAGAGCGAGGTCACCATGGCCCAAGTTGCTTCGCACTGAGCTAATGTAGTACTCAATATCCCATCACATCACAATCGGATCACCACTACTACCACATCATTCTCGAGACGCACCAGTCCTTGATCAGATGACCACCATTTGATGAATACTCCATCTTCTTGAAGATAGCTACGATCTATACCCCAGGAAGTTTCCCACGTTATCGTCCAGCTTCAATCGAGGCTTCAATAACTGTTGCTGCCATCCTTGGTAGCTTAGACTTTTTCCAGAGGAAAACCTGGTTGCTCGCAATATTAAACGCGACATCTATGCAATGTTTAATCAGAACATTGTGAGCTATTCTGTGTCGGTTGCATCTTCTCCGGGGACTATGCCAGCATTAAAGTCAAGGCTGGTGCTGGTGACACAAGAGAGTAACTACCCACGTTACAAATGTAGACAGTAAGATCATGTCGATGTGCGCGCATGCGAGACAGACATCTAGAACTTAGCTTACCCGAAGCACTCAACCGCGGAACACGCATGCTTGGAAGAAAGAAATCCGATCACATAAGATTGCAGTACAGTACAGTACAAGTATAGATGGAGAGAAAGCAGGCGGTACGTTTTGTACTCGATGTCCAAAGCCGACGACCAATGTGGGTAGAGGACCCGAACAACGTACACCGAATTTGAAGCCTGATACTCGACGCTTACAAGACTACAACATGAGAATCATGTAACTGAAATTACATGGATGATTAGATGCAAAAGCCCAGAATCAGCCACGTAGGTGTCACATGGCTGCACAAAACGTATATTATAAAAAGGGCACGTTACACAGCAAGTACACTATCCCTAGGCATTCGCACATTGTTTACATCCTGTGCTTGTCAAATGCGCTATTTACGAAAGAGCCAAATACTAATATTAGACTGCTCAAGGGAGCCGCGCGAATCGTGCTTCTAGTCTTGAAGCCGACCGCTGTGGTGGTGAACCTGTGTAGCAAAATGTACAGTCGAGTATCATTGCACACCCTCGAGCAAACCAGGCAATCCCCATAATGAGTGAAGTCATGCTGTAGATAGAATTGAACCCCAAGAACATATCATTCAAGGCATGGCTTCATCATCTTCCTCAAAATACCCATCAGATTTGCGTTCTCTAGGGCTGCCGCAACGCGCTCCTTATCAGCCAGTTGCTTGTTCACTTCATCTGCTTGGCTGTGCGTTCCTTCCTTTATCTTGACCTCCACACGATAGCTGGGAGGTAAGGCCTGTTCGAGTCGGACCCTCACACCAAGACCGATGACTGTTGCCAAGGAGCAATGAGTGACTGTTGGGGTGAGCTCGACAAGCACTCGTGATAACGCAGCAGAATTGCTGAGATCTGTGGGAGATGTAAGGTGAACATCTTGCAGCTTCACAACTCCAAGAGATGCCAGAGACAGAGGATGCTCGGGGTCCGAGATGGGTGCAATCAGATCTATCATCATGTTAATGACATACTCTGATGAGAGGGCGGCTAAGATGCAATCCGCTGCAACGCGGCGTAGGCGACACGATCTATGCTGAAAATCCAGTAATTCACTTACCGTATATTTCTCGCTCGTCAATCGGTTCTGCCACAGAATCATCCGAATCGGAATCGGAGAAGTCTGACATGTAATATGGATCAAGAGAATAGCTTGGCTTAGCAAGCAATATCTCCTTGATACCATGTTTCTTGGATCCATCGATCTTCTCTTGTCGTCGTTGCCTATGGGATGGCAATTCGGACACGCTGAGAATAGTCGGATTTGCATTTTCTAATTCCGCCATGATTGAGAGGTGTCGCAAGATGGTGCAGAGGTGGCGATGTTGTTGCGCGGCAAGCTGAAAAGGATCTGCTTTTGAGTTCCGACGGGTGTAGCCCAAGCTGAAGTGCTTACTCGTGTTACACAGCACAACTTGCGGTATAGGCGGCGATGGAGAGGACTTGCTTTGATGATTCAGACTGTCGCAAGTTACTTCGGGAAGATAGAGTCTGCTGTTATGATTAGCCACACCTTGCAAAACTGTCAAGGCCGATATTTCGCGCTTTCCCCACTATTCAAACAAGCGTTTCGATTTGCAGCACGTGACAAGGTTTGTTCATGTAAAATCACAACACAACATTCACAAACCTCGCCAGAGCAGGTAAGTAAATACACCACCAGCTCTATCGTAGGCGTATAAGTCGAACGTATCCTTTTTTCTATTTCTATTAGTATGTAAACGTGGCTGAGAGTCCTCGCATAGCTCAACGGTGGTACTATGATGATTGTTCCGATACTAGGTCCAAACTCCCCAACACACATACATGGACTGAATTGTATGGCTCATCTCCTCAAAAGTCGCCCTGTTGTATCGTTGTCAAAAACCCATGTTAACAAGATCGAATCAATGGTAGGCTAGAATGTTCGAAGCCTTCACTCTCTGTTTCAAAGCGTGCTTGTGCGCAACAAGTCTCATCATCCTCTTCTCGTCTCGCTTCGCTTTGTAGGTGGCAGTCGCAAGCTCAGATGGTTGCGAGTCAGTGGCTGCCACTCCATACTGCTAAAGGGTACGCGTGTAGCATCAGTAAGCCATTATATAATGATTCAAAAGCGCTCGCCTCCTGGTGCGATCCTCAACACTGGGCTACTACGCGACATCACACGGTCGCTACGCTGTGATGGGACGGGATGTCATACCTTTAAAGTTCAAGCCATGGTATCATCGTGATGCCAGACCTTTTGAGAGTTCTGCCGTAACATTCTAGAAGACTCGCAAATTACAAGGATGGATGGAGTGGGAGTAGTGGTGGTGGTGGTGGCTCGGACAGCCACTACTGATGATGATTTGAAGGAGAAGATAACATGAAGATCAGGTACCATATAGTACCAACTTCCCAAACGGGATATATCCATGTGCAATCATCATCAATCATCCTTACCTGCAAGAACATACAATACTTGGACAGTTGAGACCTGCACCAATAAGAGGCTCGTGGAGGCCCCAGGTTCCAAGTTTTTTTATTTCCCAGGCGGCGGCGTCTTCCACCCAGACCGTGTGTGATGATTTCCACCATGACATCCATGAATTCCTCGACCTTCTCCACTACAGAAATCTGCCGAGAATTGACACTTTTTGTGGTGACCATGGTGTGTTTCTAGTACCTAGGTACAGGACCAGAACAAATTCAGTCCGTGATGCTACACACAAGTCGGTTGAACAATACCTAAAGGTAGGTATAAACCTCCATTATCATGAAACAGGGCTTTCTCTCTCCTTGATCCAGTCACACACGTACACCTACACAGTAAGCAATAGTAATATGATCGGGATACATCTGTCGTTCTATACCTATCTGATCCTCGGTATGGTTGAGAAATCCCCTGTTGTGGATTGCATGTGAAAGGGACCGACCACAACATGAACAGAGATCATGATTAGTAGTACTGTAGTATTCGCGAACGCATGAAATTCCCATCAATAGTATGACGCAGAATAGACAGAAAGTAGAGCTTCTCTTACAAGTATCATCGTAATGAGAACGTGGTGGTGGTAATAATGGTAATCTCCCGGCTTTTGACACTGGTGTCACCACTGTGAATAAGGCATAATGCACTCAGACTCGGCGGATCTGGAGAGATGAAGTATGCTCAATCAGTACATGTAGTACATTAGTATCTAATATTGTTTGATTATTGCCCTTTCTGGTTAAAGCCATCAAAATTGACCGTGATGATGGCCTTTGATGGGCTGTCATGCTAGCTACATAGGTAATTACTACTATTGGGACAACAGTCAGAAACTCACCAACTAGGTAGGTAGGTAGGTAGGTACTTACCTACTAGGTATTATTTCCTACTGGGATACAATAACACTGCAAGACAGTACTACTATTACTGTAATTGACTGCTTTTCCTACGATCTGATTATTCTTTCTGGTGTTGTGCTTACTTTGCCTTTGCCTTACTCTCTCGTTCTTACTTTGACTTTCACCAAAATCCCTCGAACCGCCGCCCTGCAAACCACAGCCACCACTCGATTGAATCTGAATCGTTCTCTATCCACGATACTTTCCAGAATATAGCCGTTTTTTTGCCTTTGTCTTTCTACAACTCTATTTGCCTCAATCGTCCACATCCATGATCGACCAATTCTCGTGCAATTGTCGTGCATCATAAGGTATATTGGACGAAACAGTTGAAGTGGGGGACAACACTTAACGCCGACCCTGCCGTAAGGTTACTCAAGCCCTCGACACCTCTCACGTCTTACATGCTGGTACAACTACCACCTCCCTATACATATATACACCTAGGGGGGAATGGCCAGTGATCCAGGAGCACGGAAATTGCTACCACAAGACTCCCAGATGATGCAAAGCTTCGCATTCGCGCCGCCTTCTTACGGCCCACGCGAAAACCAAAAGAGTACGCCCTCGAGTTGCCCGTGAAACATCAAGTCCTCTCCTGCAGCGCTGACAATCTATGCTTTCTAGATTATGTATTCGTAGACGAGCACAATCGACACAAGCGATTGAAGGGTAAGTCCTGCCGCTGACTGGAAGGGTCGTCAGTCCATTGACAATCAGCTAGTAATGCGCGCATGCGAAGGATGTCGGCGGAGGAAGATCAAGTGCGATGCCGCAACCACAAACACATGGCCATGTTCAGCATGTATACGATTGAAATTACATTGCGTCCCACCGACCGTCAACTACGATCGCGAATTTGCGCCCGACTCACAAGGATTCGATCAGAGTGAAACTGGGGCCGGCACGGCTGGGGAGCAATACCAGCAGCAGATGTCTATACAACACCAGATGGCCACGTCGCAAAGAAACGTCCCTCCGATATACAATCAGCAAGTAGGATATAGCGATACTATGAACGTATATCAGTCGGGGAGTTATGGAGACGGTACGGCTGGTGGGAACACGCAGAATGCGGTGCATTATAATACAATCCAACATCCCACGAATGTGGAAAACCAGAATCAGCACTACACTCACCAACAGCTGTACGACACACACTCACTTCCACAACCGAATACCGAAAGCTCCCCATCTCAGACATATGAACAAGATCAATATGGCCAACAGAATTTGGCAGATCTGCTGGGAGAGTTAAAGGTGGATGAGACCGGCACTGGTAAGCTCAATGTGGGAAGACTTGTCATTTTTTTTTAATTCTGACACACACTTGTAGCACCATACCTCAACAGCAAATCACGAAGCAGAAGCAATATAGAGGAACCTGCGATCGAAGATGTTGACGATTATAAAAACCTATTGCCTCCAAATACGTCAAGTTCCGGCATGAAGATCAGGATTCCGCCCGAATTGATGCCTGACGACGACACAATTCTACACTATTTCGATATATACTTTACCAACGTCCACCCTTACGTTCCCGTCCTCAATAAATCACTCTTCTATCGTCAATGGCATACGAATCGAAACTCCATCTCCCCTTTAATACTAGAAGCCATATTTGCGATCGCTGGCAGATTGGCCGACGAGCCAACTGAAGGCCATCAGTGGTTGGCACTGGTTTCGAGTCAGTGTGAAAGACCCCGGCTCAGATCACCTGCTAACAAACACAGAACACATAGACTCGTTCATGGACACGCCAAGGTTGAGTACACTACAAGCACTTTTGATACTTCTCAAGGCACGAGAGTCTGCACCCAAGAGAGGCTATTTCTTCCGCTCTTGGATGACTGTGGTCCAGTGTGTACAGATGGCCAAAGATCTGGGTCTTGACGAGCATTACGAAGACCACCGAGCCGGAAAATCATGCGGTTCTGATCTAGCTGATTGTATCACAAAGACGCGAATATGGCAGACCATTTTTGTGTGCGAGTTAATGATAGGCTCACCGCAGGGTATTTGCTCTAGATTCTATCACCCCTAGCATTAGACTAATTCTTCAAAGGTCGTACAGATCTCGCAGTCGATATGGACTCGCTGGACTTGAGTATTCCCAGACCATCTACTGGGCTGGAGGAATCCGAATACCATACAACTCGTCAATTTGCTTACTTCGCGCGCTCGATCCAGATTGTTCGACGAATGAACATGGTATACTCGAGAATTAAGAAGAAGAAGGAATGGGGCATTGATCCAGAATTCGTTTCCATCAATCCATCTTTCGATGCTTGGTTTAGCGAGCTTCCTGGCGATCTACAAATTACATTTCCAGCAGATGGATCATCCCCTTGGTTACCTTCCCACTTTGTCGGAAACATGCACTCGTATTATTACCTGAGTATCATCATGCTACATAGGCCCCAGCTACAGAATATGGAGCCCACGGGTGTGGATGGGACATGGAAGCATCACATGTTGCTTTGTTATTCCTCCGCAAAACTCCTCTGTAGGATACAGGAAGCGATCCTCCAGCACTCTGGTATAACAGGTTTGCTTTGCATGCAACGTGGCATAAATTACACAATCTATTGTGTGTTGACGTGCACTGTTTTACATCTGGCATGTTCACCTCCATGTCTTTCCTCGAAACATGAGCTAATAATCTAGGTTGCTATCACCTCTCCTGATCCTGAACTTAACAGCGATGCTCGCGAATTTTTTACACGACATATGAGGATCTTGGAGCAGTGTACCAAGGCTTGGCCTATGCCCGACATGCAGCAACAGATTGATGCATTGCGAGAAGCGTTCTCAGCTGATACATCGAAAGCTTTTGTTCTCAAACCAAGCTTTCCATATGGAAGTCCCGCCGCACCAGTCAATCAAGCTACTCCACGACTCGCCAACCAGTACCAACCAAATGGTGGTCAGGCAGGTCAGAATGTACACCAGCAAGGAATGGATCGTCAGCAGCTCTCCCAACCCCAACCAGTCAGTAGATACCATCACCCCATCTCTCCACCGATCTCCACAGGAGCTATTTCGGACATGAAGAGTGACTCTCCTGCTGTACAGTCTCTGGTGATGATGGCCACCGGTCAACGTGGTGACCCAATGCAATCCATGAATGTGACTCCAACGAGTACGCAGTCTACATGGAACCCAAACCCACTATTCCAGTATGACCCTCGCGTACTCCCTCTTGTATCATTACTGACCTCGCCCAGGCAATGGAACAATACTTTTGGTACGCCTCAAGCAACCAAGAGCCCCTCAGAATCGTCACCTCTAAAACTGCTCCCAGGTACCCAATTGCCTCAATTGCCAGATATTCATCAGACAATTACGAATGTTGCTGCTCTACCGCCGACTTCCCAGCCCCTGGCACCACAACAGTACTCTGGTGCACCAATGCCTTCCTTTGTAAGCCCGAGCATGTGGCAAGAGTCAGTTGCCAGTGTGTATGAGGGAGGACTCAAACGACATCACGGATGGGACTACGAAGAGAACATGAATAGTAAGCGCACGAGATGAGGTCGTACTCCCAAACATGATGCCGTAGGGCGAATCATTGTTTGAGGCATCTTGCTGGTAGTTTTCAGTTGGTCCTTGTTCACGCTGAACAATTACGATACCTTTGTAGTTTCAGGGGAAACTCCCTAACGATCAGGGATCGCTAGTGAATACGTATGGGGGCCGGCCTCTTGGAATTGAGCAGGCGACAAGGCCCCCTTTAGAGAGAAGAGCTACCAATCTGCTTTGGAAATTGAAACAGCGGTTTTCATGTGTACACACGCCATGTTCGACACGATGTGCCGATTTATGGATTTGAAGGCACGTCTACGACCTTGTATATTATGGATTTAATCGGTAATCAACCACATGATCTTGGGCCAAAGGCCTTGTCAATTTTGACGTCGATGGCGTGGCGTCTGGGAGTGGAACACTCAAGTGCTTACTTGTGCTGATATAAGGGTTGGGAAAAGGGACTTTTGTATTGAGCATAGGATTGATGATAACGTTGGTCACGATTTTGACAAGAAGAGCATGTTGCGGGCGTAAACATGTCAGATTGGCATATATCATGGAATGTCCAATCATTGTATTGACAAACGAGACAAACGATTCACCTCACTATATGTTCTCGGACAAGAACTCATGCTGCTGCCACCCCATCATCCTCACCTGAATCTGCATACTATCCAGGACCCTCCCTTTGACGGTCCTGAGACTTCCACCGTACCCATCGTAGATATCCATGCCCTTGAAGGCTCCATGCGTACTCGTGAAGTCAATATCCTTAAGCAGCTTCCACATTACCACGATCTCACTTGGGTTCAGAGGAATTTGATTCGGTATCGACCACATGAAGCTGAAACTGTTCAAGCCATGAGGTCGTTCCCCAATACGATGGCTGATCGATGACGCACTTGAGCTATTGTCAAGCGTGTTCGGAAACGGTATTGGAGATGATCGATCTGATGATGCTGCTTCAGATGGTGATGGGATGATCGACCAATCTCCTAGACCGGAGGGTACTGTCATGATTGTGTCGGCTATAAGTAGTCTTTTGTGGGCGAGAAGAACGAGAGATCCTGGGAAGTGGCCGCCTAGCTTGAGGATCTGAATGTCCGTCTGTTGGCCGTTAAGGGAGAGAGTTTCGACGTTGTGCTCAAGGAAAATTTGAGACTTTGGGTTGGTCTATCGTCATATCAGAAGGCAAATAGGTATGTTTGAAAAGACAAGGCCAACACACTCTGTTCAACCATTCTGCGTCGTCTCTTGCGATGTACACTGGACAGTTAAACGCTGTTGCCCAGTCAAGATGCTAGAAAGACGTTAACAAGTGTCTCTACGGAATGGGGAATCAAAGTAGTCCTACAGTGCTGTAGTAGTGCGGATGACTGATCACGATGGCACTCAGCCCTCCTTGTTTCTTCACCCACGTGATGGTGTCCTCGTCCAGGTAGGTTATACAATCCCACAGCACATTTCCTTGATCACTTTTGACAAGAATAGCCCTTTGACCGATTGCAAATTGAGGTTCGGTTTTGATTGACCAGAATTTATCATCCGTGTCGTCGACTTTGGTGAATTCGTTCTTGTATTTGTTGCTTGCCTTGAGCTCTCCAATAGTAGTGAAGGACTGTCCAGTCCGTGGTACGTACTGTCGTGGATCATCGCATGTACGACAGGTCTTTAGTTCTGCACGGGAGGAGGTGCAGTATTGAGTGCCGCAGGTGTTGCAAATGAGGAGATCTAGGGTGTTTTCCGCCATCATCATTAGATTGTTTGGAGTTTTATTGATTGATTAACCATGAACATTGACTTTGCAACGATCGGGGACTCTGAGTGGACATATATATGTTGTTACACTGAACACTCGTGAATTTACTGCTTACCAAAGCTACCTGACCCGTCCAAGATCTAGACCTTCAACTAAGCGAATCCGTAGGAGTTGTATCGATTAACATTACTAAACACTTTTGCGCAATGTGCAAGTGGCATAGAATCCATTCTATGCATGAGAACAAACCCTATTGACTTGAGACCATAGAGCAACAACTTCCAGTATATATATGTGGTCATTGATTAAGAATACAAGTACGTAAGGAGACGTTATTTCATTGAGAGAGATCATTGAACCTTACCGAGGTGGCCTGTTTAAAGAGTACTGTAGTATGTCTAGTCTGAAAAGCGTAAGCGTACCCGACGTTATCTCCAGAATCTGGGGAAGCGGAGTTCGGAATTAGAGCTTCTACCATCTCGCATATCAAGGGCTTATCTCTCCAACTCCAACACCACGTACTGCATTCTTCTTCTTCTTCTTATCACAATATACCTAGGTACACATGCACGAACACTTCTGCCATAATCACTACGCTCATTTCTCATTCGTCTAATACATGATCTGATAAACTTCTATATTCTCCAAGACAT
>Ga0247810_10002070_pt1 | contig 11548 bp, 8 predicted proteins | sample UWRJL119311C1_FD_179918 | JGI IMG/M metagenome (GOLD analysis project Ga0247810, IMG submission 179918) | Plant litter microbial communities from Arlington Agricultural Research Station in Wisconsin, United States - UWRJ-L119-311C-1 | ecosystem: Environmental > Terrestrial > Plant litter >...
ATGCTGAACTGCTTCGTCCATAGATTCTTGGTTCTCGTTCGGATGTAGGACGTAAATCGCAGCCACCAAGACAATCGCGTCAAAAGTGTTCAACACCAATGTGAAGAGTTTATGATGAATTGCTGTAGCCAAATTGAACATGTCTCGTTGACCACGAAGAACATCAATAGCTGCTATCAATGCCGCAGCTCTGCTTGCTTTGCTCGTAAATATGTAAGGCCGATGAAGAGCCATGAGCGTAAATGCCTCAATAGACTGTAAATAAGCTCGAGTTGACGGAATCCAATGGCATTGTGGCAGGGCGTCAAAGGTAGTATCTGGGTTCTGTGAACGGAAGAATGGCGGACAATGGACTCTTATCTGCTCGAAAAGATCGTGCATCTTTTCCACCTTGGCAAAGTTTGATTGATTCGGATCTTCGCGCTCAAGTTGATAGATATCGTATAAAGGGGCTGCAAGCTCTGCAATCCATAAGATTTTGGTGAGCGGAGTAGGGGGTTCTGTATCTCTTCTTGGCATCGGAGCCTCTTCTCTGAAGTTCTTGGGAACAGGTGCATCAATGGGGAATGGTGGACGAGTGTCTCGACTATCGACAGTCGTTGGTCGTCCTAGAACAATGGCCATGTGTAAGTCCCAACAAGACAGAATGAGCCATGTTCGTCGTCGAAGTTGATGGACCCAAAGCATTTCTAGCACGCTACCTCGATCATCACCTAATCTTGGTTGATCTTGATGATCTTTATGTAGACCAATCTCCTGGGCATCTCGAATGGTCTGCGATAATGAGTGCCAACTTTCTGGTACCAAGCCGCAAGTCTTCAAGAACTGTGTTCGAAGATATCCCGCTTGCACTGTAACTAAGGTGGTTCTTCGTTTTCCGAGCAGATGAAGGATTTGCATTCCAGACTCACTATAATCACTGGCAAGATCGTCCAGTGTCATACCTGCAGCGTACTTGAGTGCCTCCAACGACGGGTCGTGCTCGATTGGCTGGAACTGAAGGGCTGTCGCAAGCACTTGGAATAGAAGTGCTGGGAAGAATTGCATATCTGGAGACAACTCCAGCGGTCCCTTGTTGATTGTTGCGAATGGCAGATCGTTCCACTTCTGAAGCTGATCTCTGAAGAGAAACTCGTCCAGAGGATAGTATTGCGTATTACTCTCCCGGAAATATGTTGCAAGTAGGGGTTCGATGTGCTGCTTTGGAGGCAATTGACGAATGCAACTTTTATATTTTTCTTTCAGCCCCGTAACGCTCGCCGCATTGGTTATCGAGGCACCAAGGAGACCGCCATCAGCCTGCTGGCTCTCGATTTTCCTGAATATTCCCAATGTGGTGTTATTGTTCCCCGTCTGATTTGAGTATCCAAATGCGCTTACTTGCGCCTCGGCTTCGCTATTCGATTCGACTGGCTTGATGACACGATATGCCCCTCCATCTTCTGATGTTGCAGCAGATCCATCCTCAAGTAATTGTGCTTTTCTTGCGGCTTCATTTTCATAATGACATAGATTCTGCTTGTTTCGAGTGGTACAATTGGAACATGGGAAACCACGATCGCACTATGCATCTATGAGCCTCACATCTGTAAGGTGGAGAGAGTAATTATACCTTCTGCTTACGCCTGTGGCATTCTGTACATGATATCACAACTCTCTTGCGCTTTCTGGGAATTTTGACTGCTGAATTGGCACTCTGATTATTCTCCAGAGTCGGGTCCATTGTTACAGGCGTAGGTTCGGAGGTTTGGATTGTTGGAATAAGAGGTTGAGGGGCCCGTTCAGGGGCTACACACCTATCGCAATAGTCTGGTGGCAAGAAGACAGATTTGTGAGGATGTACAACTCTTCAACACAATGACGGCTAGAGATCAAAATAGGTTGCTGCACAGATGGTGTAAGAGACAGCCTCCGGACTTTAGAAATCGCCGAAAAGCCAGTAGAGGTGCCAATGATGCTGACTAATATTCGAGATGGAATTTGAACATGCTATTCGCAAGCATTGTACTTTTACCATAAAGGTATCATGTGCTTGACAATTATGGGCAGTTTCTTCAGTCAAGTACGAGATAAAGCAGATTTATGCGATCTAGTTCTATGCGTCTGTGGACCGCCACAAATGTTCGAGTAAAATTCTTTGTTGTAGTTCATGCCAGAGGTGTCGTGTCGGAAGAGATAGTTGTATTTTGTGCACTCCCTCTTATCTGCATTTGGATTCTCAAGGCATTCATGTAACTCGGTCACTGCGTCATGTGTGCTTATAAGATGCAAGAGATTTTGAACTTTTCGTATGATTACATATATTGTTCTGAGCTTACCTAGTTGCGACCAAAATGAAGCCAAGCACGGTAATGACCCTGCAAGCACCCTAGCAAACATTTGGTAAAGACGACAATCACTAAGCTACTGTACATAGATAAATGCTTTTTCCAAAGTGAACATCATTCTGGGCAAGTCACTCATTTGTTTTTGCGATGACATGTTTACGATTTTTTGAAGTCATTGAAACGAATCCTTTCATGCCCCACAACTATGATGCGGTGCATGCTGTAGGTGACTGTGTTGGGAAGGTCGCTCCCGTCGCGGACTTATCTTTATACCCCTTGTGCTACTCAAGTCTTATCAGGGCGACTTTGCTGTTTGTGCCTTTGCGATTGAGGCTCGCGCGCAGAGGATATCAAGAAGACAATGCCATATAACAAATAATACAGACAAGTCACAGGCCTTGGCAAGTCAACAGACAAACGTTACCCATGCCAAGAGACCCTGAGATCCATCGTCATGCGAGATGACGCTTAGCGCCAGATTTGCGCTGGGTTTGCTTGTTCGACCTTTCATCCTCCCACATTCCAAAACAGTTTCCCCAAATGATCATGATCTTATCTGCACGAAGCACATATACTTCTCGCGTCCCCAAGACTAGCGGGATTGAAGCATACTTCCTATGAGGATCGTGTACTATTGTCTAGGTCGTAGGGCTGAACAGAAGATCGCCCGTTGACATCACATCACGTCCCTGGTTTTTGTTTGGTTACGATTATCTCGAAAATTGTTTCTTCGAAAGTGGCCATCGCCGTCATAGGCGTTTGTTTATCTTTCATTCTCGATTCACCACCACCCAGGTAGTGTCTGTGCAACCTCCTGCTTGAGTAGGACGTCGTATTATTCTATTCGACCACTACAGCCCGAGAGTTGACGTATCTCGCAACTGCGAGTCTTGCATTGAATGGCTCCAATTAGTAACACTGTCCTCTCACATGTCGATGGAGTGTCGGATAGTGCGAGGGCTCGCGAATTATACAGGTACCGTACTTCTTCTGTGGCTCTTACGGAGTTGTAGCTAAGATTTCCAGGTATTATCAGCCAGCCGGTCCTGTGAATCAGGAGAATTGCTTTCCAGTACAAGAAGATGGATCTACACTCACCGACGATCCTGTCCGCCCAGTAACTGGAACCGATGGAATAAGAGTACTTTCTGATGTTGTCTCATCGAAGGTCTCGTCGCCAGATACTGCGTTGACCGCATTCTGCCAACTGGTGACATGGCGGATTGGTGCACAACGCGCAATGATCAGGTATTTTAATCATCCTTTTATGCATCAGGGTCGAAATTGAACTCCCTTAGTCTCATTGATGCAGAAACACAATATCTTATTGCAGAAAGTACAAAGACGGTTGACTTGGTGGACAACACCAAACATGCCCCTGGTGATGAGATATGGATGGGTTGTGGTTCAGTAACAAAGGCAGGCAGGTTATGCGAACGGTAGGTATTATTCCATGATTTATTATCCAGTGGCTAAGATTGTAGAACTCTTGAGGCTAAGCCAACGGAGAAGACAGATATTTATCCATCTTTTATCGTAAACGACTTAAGGGCAGACGACCGTTTCAACGAATTACCTTTTGTGACTGGTCCGCCATATATGAAGTTCTACGCTGGAGTACCACTAGTCACTGTTCGCGGAATCCCAATTGGCAGTCTTTTCGTGGTTGACGATCGTGTTTGGAATGGTTTGAGTACGGCTGATGTCAACTTTATGGGCACTATGTCGGAGACAATCATGAGACATCTTGAGATGACTAGAGAAGTAGAACAGCACCGACGAGGCATGAAGATGAGCCGCGGTCTTGCATCCTTTGTGGAAGGCCGTGTCGAATTGGCTGAAGCGGATGCAGAAGCCGACGAAGGGGAAGGCACTGTTGTGGCTGGCAGTTTCGAGACGGAGCCAAGTGTGGCCAAGTCTATTTCCAGGCCTGCGTCTGTAAAGTCGATTGCGCCTTCCATCAGAAGTGTGGAGCGAAAGGAAAAGGAATATTCGTTCAATTTAATCAAGTCAGAAACCGACTTAATGGATTCTATGATGGAAAGCAATACAGCTTCCAGCGTCCGACCTTCTTTACACGAAAATGCTGAGTCATTCGGCTCCCTCAATGCGAGCATACCTTCCCCACAATTCGAGGAAAAGAAAACAGCGATATCTCCAGATGATAACTCTGAGTCTACGACGCTTCATATGCTCTTCTCCCGAGCTGCAAACCTCATCCGAGAGGCTTTCGAAGTGGATGGCGGGGTGGTATTTTACGACGCCCAAAAGGGAACTGCACGCAGTTCATTTGGACACGGTGGAAAAGTGGAAAGCTCTCTCGCGGATGATAGTGCTCGGGAGAGTCAGACGAGTGGTGATGAATATACGACTTGTGGAGAGACGACAAATGAGTTTGAAGGTAATGCGTCTACTCCACAAATCTCCCCAAGGTTTCAACTGGGTGCTTCTGCGCAAGGATCTTTCTCCCGATCCTCCAAGGAAGGCAAAAGCCCGGCTGAGCTGCTCGGATTCTCTACGTCGAGCGTATCCTCTGTACATGGCGACAGATCTCCCACCACCCATTCTCTCAAGCCGATCGATAACAAGACTCTGAGCGCTCTTCTAAAAAGGTATGCCCGAGGGAAATTATGGACTTTTGATTCAGACGGGGCAGCTTCATCTTCATCAGAAGAAGAAGTGTTTCGTCAAGGCAGGAAAGGTTATCCTCCGCATGCGAAGGACTACGTCAGAGATCGGACACGAACGACAAAAGACAAGCGCGATGCCAGAATTCTATCTAGGTTCTTTCCGGGAGTTCGGCAACTCCTCTTTGTGCCACTATGGGACGCTGGAAAGTCACGCTGGATGAGTGGCTGTTTCTTGTGGTCGACCGAGGAAACGCGAGTGCTGTCACGGCAGAGCGAGCTCTATTTCCTGTCAGCTTTTTGCAACTCGGTCATGGCGGAGTGCTCACGCATCGATACAGAGATTGCAGATCAAAAGAAGGGGGATTTTATTGGCAGTATCAGCCATGAGCTTCGAAGTCCGTTGCAGTAAGTGATCACCCAATAGACAACCCTCACATCGAGATTGTCTAGTTCCTTCTACCTCAATATGACTGGCAACTGCTGACTGATGGGCTTTGTTTCAGTGGCATCCTCGCTAGTGCAGAATTCTTGGGCGAAGAAAGTCTAAATAGCTTCGAAATGGGTCTGGTGGAGACAATTGATAGTTGTGGCCGCACTTTGCTGGACACAATTGTGAGTCAAGCCTGTATCTCTATGTCAATTTGAGTACTGAACATTCGCTTAGAATCATATCCTGGATTTCTCGAAGATCAACCAATTCGAAAAAGTATGGCGCAAGAACAAGCGTGGTAGCCGCTCAGCGGGACGTGGACCCATGTCTTTGAAGAAAACGGACTTGCCGATGGTCAATCTCTTCGCCGAAGTGGATGTATCCATCGTGTGCGAAGAAGTTGTCGAGGGAGTATTTGCAGGCTATGTTTTCCAGAACATGACCGCAGGAAATTTTGACATCGTTCCAGCGCCACGCGACAAGATGAAAGGTCCGGATGTTGTGAAAAGTCTTACCACATCCATAGTCCAGCCAACGGATGAGGGGCAGATAGCACAGAGTGAGGTTCAGGTAGTTTTTGATGTCAACATGCATAGCTACAACTTTGTAACCCAACCCGGAGCGTTCCGGAGAGTCATTATGAACCTGCTCGGTAATGCTCTCAAGTACACATCTCATGGTTATGTGTTTTTGAAATTGGTTGTAGAATCAATGTCACCACTGAACAAACCAGCCACGGGTGAGACTGTTGAAAGATCTATGGTCACAATTACAATCAAAGACACTGGTCGCGGCATATCGGCAGAATTCCTGCGATCAAAGATTTTCACGCCTTTTGCACAAGAGAATAGCTTATCCAGTGGAACGGGGCTTGGTCTGTCAATCGTTCGCAGTATCATCTCCCTTCTCGAGGGAGAGATCACAATTGACAGTGAGGTTGGAAAAGGAACTGGTAAGTTGTGCAACATAAGATTTTCTTCCGTAGACTAACTTAGTAGAAATTCGCGTCATGCTACCTTTACTTCATGATATGCCGAAATCTGGCGACACACCCTCCTCAAGCAATAGATCCGCAACGAGTGGTCCTCGTGAAACGGATGAGACTATTCGACAACTTCGAGCATATGTCGCAGGCCACAAAGCCTCCCTCCATGGCTTCGATGTAGAGACAGCAGATCCGGTAATCAAGGAAATGTATGCCCTGCTCAAGGAGTCGGTGACAAACTTCCTGGTGAACTGGTATGGAATGAAGATTGTTCCACAAGGGAGTAGAACGAATCTCATTATTGCCAACGAAGCGTCGCCGTTCACCATCACCAAGCTCACTTCGCAAGCCTCGATGAGCCATAGAAAGAATCCAACAATACTTGTATTGTGCTCACAAAATGCTCGGATGAAGCGAGATAATACGGCAGGAGACTCAAAGACTAAGGTCGGCTATGTAGCCAAGCCCGTCGGGCCTCTCAAGCTCGCGAAAGCAATAATGCAATGTCTAGATGATGCCACACCAATGATGACGCCTGGAGTTCCAGAACAGCCATATACCTCCCCGCCAACACAATCTAACGACCTTTCGAACATATTCGAAGAATTATCCTTCAAACATAACAACGAACTACTGGATAACAGCCGAATGGCCGCCGATACCGAAAATGCACGTAAAGCAATCGAGAGTCCCACACCTACTCATTCAGAAAAACACGCCGAATTTCCTTTCCCAATGTCCTCACCAGAACACAGACCAAAAGCAACCTCTGCACCAACGAGTAATCTCGATCTCTCCAACATCACGAATCGCCGCACCTCCATCCACGAACGTCCTGCATCGCAAACGCTCACAGCACTAGAACAGCAACCTCCCTCTCCCAGGCTCACAAAACCTATCCCTGCTACGTCTTCCGAGCGCCAGTATGCGCCGACAATGTTACTGGTCGATGACAACAAGATCAATCTCCGCCTCCTGAAGACATACATGCTGAAGAAGAAGTATCCTATAATCGACGAAGCAGAAAACGGCCTAGAAGCAGTCAACAAATTCGCCGCACGAGAAGGCGGCTATGATATCATCTTCATGGACATTAGTATGCCCATCCTCGATGGCTTCGGTGCCACGAAGCAAATCCGCTCCATCGAACGTAGTCGAAGACGCACATTATCTACTTCGTCCCCCTTGCAATCTTCACAACAAAGTGAAGATCACGTCAGCTCAAATCGGAAAGGAGAAACGTTGGTCATTGCGTTGACAGGACTCGCAAGTGGGAGTGATCAACAGGAAGCTGCGAATGTTGGTATTGATATCTTCTTGACGAAGCCGGTCAGTTTCAAGGAGGTGGGGAGATTGTTGGATAATTGGGAGGCGAATCGTGAAAGGGAGAGTAGAGGAGAGAGCTCTTGAGAGCACCTTGTTGTAATTGTAGATTACGACGCGTTGAGTGTAACGGACGTGTACAACAATAAGGACAGATATGAAGTGATGGCACAATGTGTGCCATGCATATGCATTGCTAAGTGCATATTCTTCGGATATCTATGAGACGTAATTGATATGCACATTTACAAAGCCTATGACAACTGCGTAGGCGCACTCTAGCAATATGTTGAATATCAATTTATAGTCAACATAGTGTGAGATATCGATCTGACGAAGAACGTGCAAGTACGCCTTGGAATTCTCGAGATCATCAGTCCGCATAGATAAGCCGTATCTTGTTGTTATGCCGGTGATATACTTCTTAACAGACTACATCAACATTCCTGAACGGAATACAAGTCCTTGCGTATAACGATTCATACTACCATTTTCATGCTCGCATATGTCCGCCATTGCGGATTGTTTGTTTTTCTTCTCAATGTCTATTTACGCATTGTAAAAGAGGCTCGACTGCGCCCTTCGATGTATATGTACATTTGTCAGATGCTGGAGAGGATATGAGATGATCTGAAACTTTATAGCGAGACGTGGAAAAATATGTAGATCTGTGCTCGTATTGTATATTACTATTTATGATTTTGTGAAAATACATATTTTCGAATAAGATGTGTTTTCTTCTTTCACCCACGTCTTTCCGCCTACAGCCTCCAGAACTCAGTGTCTCATCCCATATATGTATAGACCTTTGAGTGCTTGTGATCCAAGGCCTTGTACGCAATTACAGGTGATGTTGCCTCGCTCCCAACATGTCATAACATGCCACATTGAAAGCCCTTCCCAAGGCCAACCTTGCATGCTCCTTCAAATGGTCTGAAAACCACTTAAACAACCATTTCATGTTCACATTATCCATACGTTATGTGTACATCTCATATAAAATTCGTGATGCTCATCCTCTCGGTCCCGCTCCTCTTCTCGGGCGCCCTCCCGTTGTTTGAGTCAGAGCTACCGCCACTGTTGAACCTCGAGTGTGATTGCGCTTGCAAATTCGCTTGACCAAGAGGTTCTCGCGCGAGAGCACCTAACAAGTAATCAACTCGTTCCCATCCTCCCCATTCTCGCGCTTCCGCCTCGGTCAAGACAGGAGGGTAGTCGCCACTCGATGTTGCTACGATTGGACTTGTTTTAGCGCTTCCCGTCTCTTGCTCTGCCCAAACCCAGCTGTTTTGCACGCTCGCTTGCATATCACCACTGACGTATACGATAAGCTCTTCATCAAGTTCCCTTTCATGGCGGTATTGTGTGCTGCCAACTAGAGATCCATTTCTTCGCTTCTCCGCCAACATGGACAAGAAGAAGGAAATATATCGTCCACACGGGACATTCACTTCGCGAAAATCGGCGATTACTGATGCTGCTCGAATGAGAGTCGCAGCCACTTCGAAGTAGCCAGCGTACAGTAAGAATAGTGCACAACGCCAAATATGTAAACATGTTGAGCTTGTCGCAAGCAGTCCAAATGAGTTACCAAGATAACTGTGATTTGAAGTTGCTCGAGCTAGAAGGTGGCTTGAGTCTAGTGAGACCTGTATACAGTTGTCCAAAGCTATTCTTCGTACTTCAGATGAGCATGCAGGGTTGAGATTGTGACGATGCATTATCAACCGAGCATTTGAAACATGGAAGACTGCTGCTAATATTGTCGGATCCAGAGGTTCGGAAGAATGAGGTTTACAAGATGGAGGAAATGTAGACGCACATGCAGCAAAATATGCTTCAAAAGTTGCAAGCGTAGTAGGTGAGAATGAAGGTTTCCTCAGGGACACAATGAGCTTACTGATTGCGCGTGCAACATTGATCGCCGGAAGTAGTAGGTTTGTAGCCGGGACAGCGCCTTGGGGAACTGATATTCCAGTGTCGTGGATGTAAATGTCATCGACTGCAGCTGGAAGATCTGTGTCAAAGTCTTCATCATCGATCAAATATGGTTGTGCGAGTTCCAGTGATAGATGGCGATCCCAAACATATAACGTCCACCATACCCTTCGCCGCATTTCGCCATCAATCAGTGGTATATGGCTCACATCTTGGTTAAGATGAAGTGCATGTGCAATTCGTATTGCTGAGGCTAAGCTTGTGGACGCAGCAGACTTATTATTTATCTCTGCAAAGAAGGCGCATGACAACAAAGCAGATCGCACGTCGTCCAACACAAAATCCTCTTTCCAAGGATCTGTAAGTATACGCGATGTGTCCAAGAATTGGCGGCCTTGCTGAGACCTGTTAATGTTCGGATCCTTGACGTGAAGCATCCCATTGGCTAGAATAGCGAAAAAGAGCGCGCTCCATGTTGTTGTGCTACACTGAAATGTTCCCGTTGTGTACACATTATTGTACTCGATCTTGAAGCTTGGCCAGTGGAGGATTGGCATATGAAGATGTGTCGAGGAAAGATAGGCTGCCAGGAGCGTGTCAGCCAAATGTCTGGGAGGAAGCTCAATCCTGGAGAGATCTAGATGAGGTCGCGCATGCTTAGTGGTCTGCGGTCCCGGCACTTGAAACAGTCCACGACTAAAATTCCTAACATTTGATCCTGCCCGAACTGCTTGCTCGGAATATCCTGCTTGTTGTCGTCTTAATGGTCTGGAACCAATTTCTGGCATCTGTAATATCTCTGGGCTTGTGGCATCATCGATATCCATTCCGCTTTTCTGACTGAGCACAGTTCTTAATTGTGTGTTCTCCTTCTTCACCTGGCCAATTTGCTTCTCCAAATCTTGTACTTGCTTGATCGAAGACATCCTCCTATTCGTCTCTTTGGTGAATTGACACTTTACATGCCGACTTGAACACTCCGAGCAACTTGTAGTCTCTGTAGCGTCGCATTTGACTTTACGTTCACGACATGCGTCGCAACTCGGATCTTTGCGTCGTTGACGGTAAGCTCTCTTCTGAGCTTGTATGCTTGCTGTCGACAATGAACTTTGCCCAGATGCGACTGGGGTCGAACCAGAAGAGGTCGAACCCATCGTCTCAAAACCAGAGGTAGGGCCAGGTGTAGAGGATACTGAACTGTAAGGGTTTTGGAAGGGGTTGTGACCCAAAGATATCGATGTAGGTAAGTTGATCGAAGGCAAGCCTTGAGGAGCCATTGGCATTGGTGAAGTCTTCAGACGCCCAGGTTCGTATATGCTTGTTGGTCTTGGAGATGTGACCGAAGCTACAGAAGAGTCGTAGGAAGCGTTGGAGGGAACGGGCGACCTGGTGTAAGAGTTCGACATATTTCTGGATGATTGTTTTGCGTTTGCGTCCTGCCCTGGGAGGCCCAATCGTATTCTTGACAACCACACCAGTAAAGAGATCGTTCGCAAACACCAAAAGAGCTTAGCCTAGTGATCAGATATTGTAAACTAGATGTCCCACAATCATGGCATTTGCCAGGAGCCAGGAAGTGATTACTAGAAAGAGTGCTTGCGATTGATCCAAAGAGGTATCGCAACTGAATAGAATTTGCAAAACGCTTTCTCAGTATCGTGAGCCGTCAATACTTAGAAGTAATGACTGTGGTGTAGAGCCGTGGTTACTGATCCGGACGTGACTTCCGCCTTTGGTAGTTGATCGAAAGGAGAATTTTAATCGCAACAGGACCCTAGTCGCAAAAAGACTGCGCCAACTCAGTCAGCAAAAAATAACAACATCGGCAAAAGATTTAAGCAAGAGGATTGTGGATTTTCAGTAGAGCGTTGGGAACAGACGTTAACCACGCGATGGTTATCCGAAAGGGTAGAAG
>Ga0247810_10002071_pt1 | contig 11547 bp, 11 predicted proteins | sample UWRJL119311C1_FD_179918 | JGI IMG/M metagenome (GOLD analysis project Ga0247810, IMG submission 179918) | Plant litter microbial communities from Arlington Agricultural Research Station in Wisconsin, United States - UWRJ-L119-311C-1 | ecosystem: Environmental > Terrestrial > Plant litter >...
CTCGCCCAGTTCGGCGTCGAGAACGTGCTGCAGGACGTCATCGACATCGCGGCGAGCGATCTCGCGCACGCCGACGAAGACGGCCCGCACATCGTCACCGGACCCATCCGTCTGGCCGATGCGCGCGTGGGCGACGTGCTCAAGGTGGAGATCCTCGACCTCGCGCTTCGTGTGCCCTACGGATTCATCAGCAGCCGGCACGGCTACGGGGCGCTCGCGGGTGAGTTCCCCGAGTTTCCCGACTCCGAGCCGGTCCGCTCGGTCGACCAGATCGTCTCGATGGGCACGATCAGCCATTTCAGCTGGGTAGAGAAGCAGAACGGCGAACTCGTCGGCCTCATCTCGGCCGGCGGCGGGCGCACCGTGCAGTTTCCGATCAACCCGTTCCTCGGCCTCATGGGTGTCGCCCGCGCGACCGAGGAGCTCGTGCCATCCGTTCCTCCCGGCGACCACGGCGGAAACATCGATATCAAGCATGCGGCAACCGGCTCGACGCTGTACCTGCCCGTTCAGGTCGACGGTGCCAACTTCTACGCCGGTGACCCGCACTTCGCGCAGGGCAACGGCGAGGTCGCGCTGACCGCGCTCGAGGCATCGCTGCGGGCGACGGTACGACTGACCGTTCTCAACTCGGATGCGGCGCACTCCGCGATCGGCGCACTCACCAACCCGGTGGTCGAGACCGCGACGCACTGGATTCCGACCGGTATGGATGCCGACCTCGACGAAGCGATGCGCATCGCGGTTCGCAACGCCATCGCCTTCCTCAATACAAAACTCGGTGTCCCCCGCGATGTCGCGCTCGCCTACCTCTCGGCGGCCGGCGACTTCGAGGTCAGCCAGGTCGTCGATGCGGTCAAGGGCGTGCATTGCATGATCCGCAAGGCCGACTGGGCTGCCTGGGTGTAGCTCGATCGCTTGTGAGATAGTCGCTGCATGGCCGCAGCGACGCCTCGCCGAGTGACGATCATCCGCGCACTGTGGGTGATCGGCTTCCTCGTGGGAACGACCACCCATGTCACCGACCTCATCCTCGGTGGCGGGGATGTCTACGAAGGATTCCCCACCGGCATCCACGTCTTCTGGGTCTCCCTGACACTGCTCGACCCGCTGGCAATCGTCCTCATCGTGCTGCGCCTGCGGGCGGCCGTTGTGCTCGCGATCGCGATCATGATTGCGGATGTCGCGGTCAACTCCGTCATGACTGCGACCTATGGGCTGCCGATCTACGGCCTGGTCAACCAGACCTTCTTCGGCCTGCTCGTACTCGCGACGGCGCCACTCCTCTGGCGCCACTCCATGAAGCCAGGGCGAGCGTCGCGACAGTCTCCCACTCCGCTGGTTGAGTAGCTCGACGCGAGGAACGAGCGCCGCGCGTATCGAAACCCCTGGGCGTGGGGGTTTCGACAAGCTCAACCAACTACGGACGCCGCCAGGCGGGCCTTCTCTGCCTCCACGTCGAAGGTGGCCGCCGGCCACTGCAGGTCGAGCCCCTCAAGAGTGGTGATGAGCAGGTGCTGTACCGCCAGGCGCGCGTACCACTTGCGGTCTGCGGGCACGACGAACCACGGTGCATCCGGAGTCGACGTGCGCTCGAGGGCGACCTGGTAGGCCTCCTGATAGGCGGGCCACAGTTCGCGCTCGTCGATGTCGGACGGGTTGTACTTCCAGTACTTGTCCGGCCGGTCGAGGCGCTCGGCGAGACGGGTCTTCTGCTCGTCGGCGCTGATGTGCAGCATGACCTTGATGATCGTCGTGCCGGACGCGGCGAGTTCGGACTCGAACTCACGAATGAGGCCATAGCGCTCCTCGACCGCGGCGCGGGGCGACAGCGCGCGCACGCGGTGAATCAGAACGTCTTCATAGTGCGAGCGATCGAAGACGCCGATGATTCCCGGCGTCGGAAGCTCCGGTCGGATGCGCCAGAGAAAGTCGTGCTGCTTCTCCTCCGCGGTCGGCGACTTGAACCCGCTGACCCGAACGCCCTGTGGGTTGACCGCACCGACGACGTGTCCGACGATGCCGCCCTTGCCCGAGGTATCCATTCCCTGCAGAACGAGCAGAATCGATTTCGTTCCACCCTGGCGACTTTCGGCAAACAGCTTTTCCTGCAGCGCGCTGAGCGTCTCTGCACCGTGGTCGAGCGCCTTGAGGCCGGTCGCCTTGCTCCCCTTAAACCCGGGCGTCGACCCCGGATCGATGGTGCTGAGATCGAAGCCTTCGGATACCGCGGTGAAGTCGTCCATGCGACCGAGGCTACCTCGCGAGCGGCACTTCGATAAGAGTTGTGCCGTCAATCGGAGTCAATGCGGAGTCAAGGTCGCCCCGGTTAGCCACACGCTTGTAGTTCCAGCCGTAGGCCGCCGCGAGCTGCTCGAGCGAGACCTCGTGGCCGGTGTAGAGAACGCGATCAAACGATTCCGGCAGAGCGGATGTCGCAACCTCGAGTGAATCGAAGATCGTGCCCCCACCGTCATTGCCCACGATGACCTGCAAGCGCGGTCGCACCTCTCCGGTTCCGAACAGCAACGATCCCGCGTCGTGCAGCAGCGCGAGGTCGCCGAGCAGAACACGAGTGACTCCCCCGGCGGACGCTCCACCCTCGGCCTGGCTCGCCAGCGCGATGCCGGTCGCGGTGGCGATGGTTCCGTCGATGCCGGCGAGGCCGCGGTTGGCGTGGACGGTGATTTTCTTTCCCGGCGCGTAGCGGTCGACCTCGCGAATGAGGCGCGAGGCACCGAGCACGAGCCGGTCGTGAGGCCACGTCATCCGCCAGGCAGCTTCGGCGAGAGCGCGGCGGGTGACCGGTGCGCGAAGCCCCGCGATCACGGCACGGTTGAACGCGGCCTGGTCGGCGAGCTCGCTCGAGATGGCGATATCGATCGACGGGGCATCGTGTTGTTCGAGGGCGGCGCGCGAGGTCATGACCCAGCGACCGAGCCAGGACCGGGCAGCAGAGGACTGCTCGGCCGCCGGTGTGACGGTGATCGCGTCCGCAAATTGAGTGACCACGTGGCCGGGGTTGTACTGCTCGGCGTCCCCGTGGCGCACGACGATGGTTTCCACTCCGTCGCGCTGGATGAGTGCGGGTATCTCGCGGCTCAGCGTCGGGTGGCCGAAGACGATCACGCGATCCACCCGGTCGCCGAAGTTCGCGGCCGAGATCAGCGTGCGGTAGTCGACCACGAGGTTGGGGCCGAAGTGCGCGCCGCTGGAAACCTCGGCGAGCAGCGGTGCGCCGAGCTCGCGGGCCGCTTCTTCTGCGCGGGGGCCGGCGCCGGTTCCGGCTACGACGACGGTGCCGGGGGCGGCGAGGAGAGTGAGGGGTTGCGGCCCTTCGACAGGCTCAGGGGACGGGGTGCGCGCAGGGGACGGGGCAGCGTCGAGCGGCGGGACCGCCGCCGACAACGGCTCCCGGAACGCGACGTTGACGTGAAGGGGGCCGGTCGCCGAGGCCATGACCTCACGGGCGAGCAGAGCTGCGGCATCCGGGGCATCATCGGCGGTCGGGGCGGCGACGTCCCACTCGCGGCGAACCGCGACGCCGAACATGCCGGGCTGGTGCGTGGTCTGGTTGGAAGCGATGCCGCGCAATTCGTCCGGGCGGTCGGCGCTCAGCACGATGATCGGAACCGACGAGTGATGCGCCTCGAGCACCGCGGGGTGCAGGTTGGCGACCGCTGTGCCAGACGTGGTGACGATAAGAACAGGGGCGCGCGTCTCGACCGCGAGGCCCAGCGCGAGAAAACCGGCGACGCGCTCGTCGATGCGGACGCGAAGGCGAATGAGGCCGGCACGCTCGAACTCAGCAGCGGCGAGGGCGAGGGCCTGCGACCGGGAACCGGGACTCAGCACGACGTCGCGCACTCCGAGCTTCACGAACTCGTCAAGCAGTGCGACAGCGAAGGCCGTAGCCGGTGAGCTACTCCTTGGGCGGGTCATCGTCGAGGTCGGCGAGTTCCTGCTCGAGTCGACGGATGCGCTCGTCCTGTTCCTTGTCGCGGTTCATCCGCGCGAGGAAGTCGGGGTCGTCGTCGGGGTGAACCGGGCGGCCGGGCGGCGCCTTGTCGACCGGCTCTTTGCCGATCCAGAACCACAGGATTCCACCGATCGGCGAGATGATGACGACGATAGCGGCCCAGACGATCTTCGGCACACCACGAACTCGCCAGGCCGGGGTCAGAATGACGTCGACGAGCGAGAAGATCAGAAACGCCACATTGACAATGGCAATGATGGCGTAGATCCGGGTCATGCCTCGATTCTAAGTCAAACCGGCTGTGGGAGTGCTTCGGTACGAGTTCCCAGCGGCTGATACCTAGACTTGGCACGTGAAAACCTGGGTCGGCTACAGCCTCTTCCGCATTCTGCTGTTCGCCGTTGTGCTAACGGTGCTTCTGCTCATCGGGATCGCCGGCTGGATCGCCGCCATCCTGGCCGCGATCATTTCGTTCTGCGTCTCGTACCTGTTCTTCGGGCGGGCACGCAACAAAGTCGCCACCGAGCTCTACAAGGTGCGCCACCCCGACCCGGCCGAGCCGGTAGTGCACGACGCGTCGTCGGATGAAGCGGCAGAAGACGGCCCGGATGACGCACCAGACGCCGCGCGCGACGACCGCCCGGCGGCCGGCTAGCTAGAGGGCGATCGCGGCCGCGAGTGTGAGGCCGTAAATCAGCGACGCCAGTGACGTCAGCTGCAGCGCGAGGATGAACTCCTTCGGCGTCTTTCCGGTGATGGCGATGAGCGCGGCCGGCAGCGCCGCGAGCAGGGCGAAGAAGCTCAGGCTCGCCGCAGCGTAGAAGACGGTGAAGAGCCCCGAGATCACAAACGGCAGCAGCAACAGAACGACGAACGCGATGCGTGACCCGCGGTCGCCGAGTGCAACGGCGAGCGTGCGCTTGCCCGCGGCCTTGTCTTGTTCGCGGTCGCGCACGTTGTTGATCATGAGCACGGCGCAGGCGAGGAAGCCGACCGCGACACCGGCCAGCCAGGAGTCGTCGTTCACTTCGCCGGCCTGCACGTAGGTCGTTCCGACCGTGGCGACGAGTCCGAAGAAGACGAAGACGAACACTTCGCCGAGACCGTAGTAGCCGTACGGACGCTTTCCTCCGGTGTAGAACCAGCCGGCGAGGATGGCTGCGGCGCCGACGGCGAGCAGCCAGTACTGGCCGGTCACGATCACAATCGCCACACCGACGAGGGCCGCGAGTGCGAAGAAGGTCAGCGAGACCGCGAGAACAGTGCGCGGCTTCGCTGCACCGGAACCGGTCAGGCGCGACGGACCGACCCGGAAGGCGTCGGTGCCGCGGATGCCGTCGGAGTAGTCGTTTGCGTAGTTCACCGCGATCTGCAGGAACAGCGCGAGGGCGAGGCAGGCGAGGGCGCGAACCCAGTGCCATTCACCGTCACCGAGAAGGTGGGCGGCTCCGGTGCCGAGGGCGACCGGGGCGATCGAGAGGGACAGCGTGCGCAGGCGAGCTCCGGCGATCCAGTCGGACGCCGTCGCCTTCTTCGCGACGGGAGCGCTGGCGGGGTGCCCGCCGGGCTTTCCGCTGCGCGATTTTGTCGACTTGTTTGCTGTCTTTTTTGCTGAGTTGGCCACGACCCAGAGTCTAGCGATCCGCAACTGTAAGGGAGCCAGAGGCGATGCCGGCCTCGAGCGCCCGACGATCGGGTTTTCCGGTAGCCGTCAGCGGCATGCGTTCGACGATGACGAGACCCGCTGGGGCCGCTGCCTTGCCGAGCTTTTCAACCACGGCCGCTCGAACCGGTTCGAGCCCTGCAACATCGCCACCCTCACGCACGATGACCGGCACGTCGCCCCAGCGCTCGCTCGGGGCGCGCACCACCACGGCGGCGGCGAAGCCGGGGAGCTCGCGAACAACCGACTCGACTTCGCCGAGCGAGACCTTGAGTCCGCCGGAGATGATCAGGTCGTCGAGCCGACCGGTGATGCTCAGTACTCCCTCGGCGATGATGCCCGCGTCTCCCGTGCGGTACCAGCGACGCCCACCGTCGACCACGAATGCTGCATCGGTTCGAGCAGGGTCGGCGAGGTAGCCCTCGGCGAGCACGGGACCGCTGAGCTGCACTTCTCCATCGACGATGCGCATCTCGGTGGTGCCGATCGGCACTCCGTCATACACGCAGCCGCCGCTGGTTTCGCTCGATCCGTAAGTTCGCGTGACGCGGATGCCGAGCTCGCCACAGCGCGCAACGAGCGTCGCGGGGGTGGCCTGGCCGCCGACCAGGATGCGCTCGAATTTTCTCAGTTCGGTGATGGCGGCATCCGATTCGAGAAGTCGCGACAGTTGCGCCGGAACAAGCGAGGTGAACCGTCGGGGCTCGGTCATGCGCGAGCTGGCCGCAATAAAGAGGGCGGCGTCGAAGTGGCCGGGTTCGATGATCACCAGCGGTGTCTCGGCGACGAGCGACCGGACGATCACGTTGAGCCCGGCGATGTAGGTGGCCGGCACCGCGAGCAGCCACTGCCCGGGGCCACCGAGCGCGGAATCTGAGGCCGCAGCGGAGGCGAGCACGGCATCGGCGGAGAGAGCGACCCGTTTGGGGTTACCAGTCGAGCCGCTGGTCTCGACGACGAGTGCAACGCGTTGCCCGACCTTTGCCGGCACGCCGGTCGGTGATCCGCCGTGCGGAAGGATTGCCGGACCGTCACCACTTAGGCTGTGCCGGAGCGCTTCGAGCACGACCGCGCCGTCATCGCCGGGGATGACGGAGAGCGGGCGGGTCATTGCTCAAGGATAGCTATGCCGAAAGTGAAGCGCCCGGCCGGGTGCGGGCGCAGCTCGTGGGCCGCGGAGAGTTAGGCGGCGAGGCGGGAGGAACTCATGCGGGTCAGGTGGACGCCGGTCGTGTACGAGATCGTCACGTGGGCGTAGCCGCCCATTTCGTAGCGTGCACCGAACTCGTCGGTCGCAGAAGCCTGGAAGGAATCGACACCCTCGAACTCGACGTCGATGACGGAGAAGCCGTACTTGTTGCCAAGGCGGGAGATCGCACCGAGCAGTCGGACCTTCGCGGTGAGGTCGCCCATCGCGTTGTAGTTCCAGAGTGCGGAGGTGCCGACGCACAGCTCTTCGTCGCTGAGCTCGTCGGCGTTCATCGTCGCTGAGTCGATGGCGTCGCACACGGGGCTGACGACGGCGTTGCGAGCGCTTGACCACTCGCCGCCCGGGAAGGCCGCAGTGATCAGGGCGCGCATTTCGTCGATCATGACGTCGTAGTTCTCGACGACCGCGTCCATGCGGGGCTGTGCGTAGTTCACGAGGCGCTCCTTCACGTAGGGATTGATCATCAGAAGAACTCGGTGCTGCGGCGGGGTCTGGGCCGATGACGTAACGAAACTGTGCCACGCTTGACCGGTACTGCGATACGACCTTTGTGGGGGCGCCCAAACGGGGGGTACTTTCGTATCGCACGCTAGACGGAAGGTCACCACCTTGGTTTCTCCCCATAGCCCGATCCGTATTGCCCACGTCGAAGACCACGAAGTCGTGAGCATCGGATTCTCCGAAGTCATTGCGTCGATCGACGACGTCGAGCTGGTAACGGTCGTCCGCAGCCTCTCCCAGCTCGATCTCTCCACGGTCGAACTCGACCTCGTCGTTCTCGACCTGCGACTCGACGACGGCTCGTCCCCGGCCGACAACATCTCCACCATTCGCGCGGCCGGTATCGAGGTTCTCATCCTCACGGCCGGCGAGAACGCCCGCCACGTGCGCGAAGCTGCGCGGGCCGGAGCCCGCGGAATCATCCGCAAGTCCGAACCCATGCACGTGCTCGTCGATGCCATTCGTCGTGCGGCCTCCGGCGAAACCGTCGCGACGACGGACTGGGCAGCGGCCATCGACGCCGACGTCACGCTACCCGATGCTGGCCTGAGCCCGCGCGAACGCGAGATCCTCGCGCTCTACGCCTCCGGCGAGAAGGCACAGACCGTCGCCGAGCTCACCGGGCTTTCCCGTGACACCATCTCCGACTACATCGGACGCATCCGCGCGAAGTACGCCCGGGTAGGTCGGTTCGCACAGACGAAAGTCGATCTGCACGTTCGCGCGGTTGAAGACGGGGTCCTTGACCAAACGCCGAGCAACGGATGATCGTCGAGAGCGCTCACGACCGTCTCATCCGGATCCTCGCCGGCTCTGTGGCCATCGGAAGTGTTGCGTTCACGCTTCTCGGGATCGGCTCGATCATCGACCAGCGTCCCTATCTGGACCCGCTGTTTTCGATCATCTCCATCGTTCTGTTCTGCGGCATCCCGATTGTGCTCGGAGCCTTCGCGTATAACGGACCGATCCGGATGCTCAAGGTCCTGGCTGCTGCGCACATCACCGTTGCCGGGCTGGTCCTGGCGTTCTGGGTACCGGCGCTTTCTGCTCCGCTCCCCCACGACGAACTGCCGTGGATTCTCGACATGATCACGGTCGCCACGAGTGCTGCGGCCATCGTGCTCAACCCCATTCCCGGGTGGATCTATCTCGGCGCGACGGCGGTCGCCAGCGGATTTGTGCGGTACGGCTCCTACGGCGGCGGCGATGCTCTCACTGCCTTCCAGCACGGCGTGATGATGGCCGTCTTCAGTTCGGTCATGCTCGCGCTGCTGCAACTGACGCTGCGTGCCGGACGAGAGCAGGATGTCGCAGCCCTCGCCGCACAACAGGTGGCCGCAACCGTTGCAACGGCCGAAGTGCTCGAGTTCCAGCGATCCCGATACCAGTCGTTCACCCACGACAACGTGCTCGCAACGCTGCTCGCGGCGGCGCGAAACACCCCGGGAACGCTCGACATCACCCGGCGGAGCGCGAACAGCGCGCTACTCAAGCTCAACGAATTCCGCGATGAGGTCACCCTCGGGACCGAAGTGAAATCCGAAATGCTCGCCTCGCTACTGAGCGCTGCGACACTCGATACCGACGTCGAGATCCAGATTCACGACGACGAAGCGGGCCGCGCACTGCGCACACCGGTTGTGGTCGCCGACGCGCTCGCGTCGGCCGTCGCCGAGGCACTGCGCAACAGCATCCGTCACGCGGACTGGCCCGACCTCCGCCCGGTGCGCCGCGATGCCGTTGTGACGATCTCGGGCACCGGTATCGAGATCGTCGTGACCGACAACGGCCAGGGTTTCAACCCTCGCCGCATCGGCGCTGACCGGCTCGGAGTTCGCGTCAGCATCCTCGACCGCGTCAACAACCTTCGAGGCTGCCGGGCCAGCATCCTCTCGGCCCCGGGCAAGGGCACGACGGTGAGCATGTCGTGGACTCCCCCACCGACCAGCAAGGGTCGGGCGAGCACCGCAAGCTCGGAGAGTAAGTCGTGAACACGAGTGTGACGTCGATCCTGCAGCTCGCAGATGCTCGAGGCCGCGTCATCCTGTTCTTCTACGGTGCCGGTAATACCTTTGTGGCTTCGCTGAACCTGGGGCGGCTCATTCATCCGGCACTCGGCATTATCGGGCTCATCCTGATGTGGGCAGCGATCGTCATTCTGTCGCGGCCGGGCTCCGAGCCGTTCGACCTGCGCTCGTCGGTACTGGTCATCGTTCTCTCGCTGTCGATTACGCTCCTCGGCTCGTGGAACCTCGTCGACACGAAGACGACCGACTACGCCAGTTGGCATCTCGGCGTCTCGACCTGTCTGCTGCTCTTTCTCGCGCTTCGCGGGCGACGGGCGATGGCCTGGCTCGCCTACGTTTCTTTCGCGTCGATCGTGCTGATCGCGGGTGTCACGACGGATCGCGGGCTGTCGCTCGCGGTCAACGATGTGGCCCGCCAGGCGGCGACGCTGCTCATCGGCACTCTCTTCGCAATGATTCTTCGGCGCACCGTTCGCACCATCACCACGCTGCAGGAGTCGCAGCTCCAGCGCACGACGGCAGAAGCCGCGATGGCCGCCGCTACCGCAGAACGTGCCGTTCAGACCGGGCGCCTCGAACGGGTTGCGCGGCCTGCGTTGACGCGCATCCTCGACGACGCACCGTTCAGCCAGCGCGAGCTCAACGACTTCGTTCTGCTCGAGGCGACCCTTCGCGACGGCATCCGTGCAGCGGGATTCAGCAGCGATCGCGTGACCGAGGAGACCCGTCTCGCCCGGGAACGCGGGCTGCAGGTCGTGCTGCTCGACGACCGCGGCGACGACCTGCCGACACCCGATCGGGAGCGCGTCGAAGAGGCCCTGATCGAACAGTTGCACTCCACGCAGTACGGAACGATTACCGCCCGCCTGAGTCCGGCTGGCCGCGACGTTATCGCCACGATCGTCGTCGACGAAGTCGGCCAATACCGCCGCGTTGTCGTGAAAGATCAGAACGCCGAATCGTAAAGTAAGTCGCAACGCGCATCAAGAGTCGACAACGACTGTCGCGGCGCGTGCGACGATAGGCAGTACCCGCAGTCTGGGCCGCCTACCCGAGGCGTGTTGAACGACCGTTGCCCCCGACGGTTGCGAAAGGACCTTTACCCGAATGGTCATCGAAAGCGCGCACTCCCGCGTGCTGAGAATCCTTGTTGTCTCCATCGGCATCGGCAGCGTTGTTTTCACGCTTCTCGGTCTCGGCCAAATCGTCGAGCAGAAGAATTGGCTCCCGCCGGTGCTGTCGACGGCGATGTACGTCGTCGTCTGCGGCGTGCCTCCCCTTCTCGCCCTTGTCGCTCACAAGCTCGCCATCACCGCCATTCGTGTGGTGTGCGCCGCTCACGCCGCGGCAGCCCTGGTCTTCCTCCTCGCCTGGTACCCGGCGATGTCGCCCGAGTTCCTCCCTGCTGCGAGCACGCCGTGGCTCATGAACATCATCTCGGTCGCGACGTGCATGGCCGCACTCGCTCTGCCACCCGTCGCCGCGTGGATCTACCTGGTCGCCGTCGCGGTCGGTGGTGGTCTGCTGCGTTTCGCGCTTCTCGGATCAACGGATGCCTCGCAGCCGTTCCAGGACGCCATCATGCTCGCCCTGTTCAGCACGGTCGTTGTCGCGCTGGTGCAGCTCGCCCTTCGATCCGGTCGCAAACAGGATGAAGCAGCTCTTGCCGCCCAGCAGGACGCCGCGATCGAGGGAACCGAAGAGACTCTCGCGCGCCAGCGTGCCCGCTACCAGGCCTTCACTCGCGACGAAGTTCTCGCGACGCTGCACGAGGCATCACTCGACTCATTCGGAAACCAGGAGGGAATCCGGGTTCGCGCTGCACAGGCCCTTCAGAAGATGGACGACCTCCGCCACGAGAAATCCAACGCCGCGTTTGTCACCGCGAGCGAATTCGAGGAGCTGCTGCGGGCATCCGCAACTCTCGAAGTGCCGCTCGGCGTGACGACGAGCAACCCGGACCAGTCGACGGTTCTGATTCCGGCCGAGGTCGCCGACGCACTCGCCGAAGCACTTGCCGAGGCCGTCCAGAACAGCCTGATCCACGCAGCGGGTGCGGGAAGTCGTCCGGTGCTGCGGCGTGCGCGCGCCTCGATGTCGCCGACGAGCGTCGACGTGGTGATGGAAGACGACGGTCGCGGATTCGCCCTGCGGAGGATGCCGCTCG
>Ga0247810_10002074_pt1 | contig 11539 bp, 9 predicted proteins | sample UWRJL119311C1_FD_179918 | JGI IMG/M metagenome (GOLD analysis project Ga0247810, IMG submission 179918) | Plant litter microbial communities from Arlington Agricultural Research Station in Wisconsin, United States - UWRJ-L119-311C-1 | ecosystem: Environmental > Terrestrial > Plant litter >...
GCGGGATCTTCATGGATAAGGGCGAAATCGTTGAGCAAGCCGCTCCAAACGATTTCTTCGACAATCCACAAAGCGACCGTACCCGCCTGTTCCTGAGCCAGATATTGCATTGATGGGTTGAGTGGCAGCGTGAAAAATCCGGACCTAGTGTTCGGGTTTTTTTATGGGTGTCAGGGAGGCTGGAATTGGCCCTCAACCTGTAGGAGCGAACTTGTTCGCGAGGCGGTGTGTCAGGCGGTGAATATATTGGGTGGACGACCGCTTCGCGATGGTCGCAGTCCTCCCGAATTATTTGTTTTGGATTTTCTCCACGCTTAAGGGGGCTAAAAAACCCGGCCGTATTTTTTTCCTTCATAGAGTCCACCAATAATAGCGGCTGGAACCACTATTAAGTAAATAATAAGGAATGTTGCTTTGAATGTGTACGGCTCCATGGTGATGAATTGCGTTACGCCCAACAGAAATAGACCAGTATAAAAAGCGCAACAAAGTAGTACGACAATACCTATCCTCAGGTAGTAGAAAAAGTTTTCCCGGCGGCTGTAGACTTCTATATCTGGCTCGCCCGGCTTCAACATCGCACGTTTTTCTTCCACGGTATATCGGAGCGGGCGAGGGAGGGCGTAGACGTAAGCGAATATCATATAGCCTGTAACGTTAACGACCAGTGGGTCGCGCGTTTCTCCTACAAATTGGAGGTGGCCTGTGTCTGCGAAAATCATATGTCCTATGACGATGGCGACGTTGTAAAGGGCAACGATAAGCTGCTTTTTGCCTGAGTAATTTTTACCCCCGAGTGCAAACTTGGCCCAGAGTGAGGGGGCGAATAATAGGGCGGTTATGGCTAGGTAAATGAGGTAGAACCACGTGATGTCCATTTCGTAATCCGTTCTTGTCTTAGGCGTGTTTACTTTCTAAAGCCGAATTTGCCAGTTTTCTCGCTGGGCAGTGCATATGCATAAGCCAGCACCATAAACAATGAAAGCCATCCCATAGGCTCGGGCTCATACACTCCCAAAAAAGGCAAATTCCCCGTTTCAGCGAATCGCCAGTGGAAGTGACTAATCAGTAAGTTGTAGGCGAAGACGATAAAGAATTTCGCTGTAGTATGATGCCTGCCAGAAAATGTAGATTTTGCCCACAGTGATGGCAGGTATAATAATATGCATCCGCCCGCGAATAGCATGTTAAATATTGTATTATTCATTATGTCTCTTCCGCTCTTCCGTCATTGTGTGCATGGTCGAAGTGTTGGCGCCGGATTCTAAAAATATGACTTCTGCAGCGGTCTGTTTGATTGCGATTTCTTTGTCTGTGCGGATGTAGCGGTACAGACGCCAGGAATCTTTTTTGGGTACTAATCTAAAGAGCCCCCATCCGGACATAATCAAGTCCGCAGCTCCGTAAGCCATATTGCCCCCATAGTCACTTCCGCTGACCCTACGGGATATCGCTTGGTACCCATCTCGTAATGGCCCTTCAGTATCTGTTCTCCCCTCATATATATTATTGCCGTTTTCATAAATGTTGTTGGCGCCTTGGGCCGCGATAAAAAGTCCTACAGGACACGCGAGCCCTCCAGTACCTCCGCACATGGTTAGGCCCCCGGCAACTTGTAAGCCCCCACCCAATAACCCAAAAACGTTTTTACCGTATGCTGTTAATTGGCTCAGCAAGCTATTACGCTCATCCTTAATCGCCTTCAACCCCTCCGCAGCACTCTTCCTCCCACTCTCCACATCTGTAACAATCCCTCGCGCGTAATACGCCACCTCCCGGTTGAACTGAATCCGCAACATCCCGTCCCGAATATGCCGAGCGCTCAATGTGCAGGCCTGGCTTGTCAGAACGCCAGCCGCGTGGCTGACCTCCCAATAGTCGTTGCTGCTGACTTGCGGCTTTTTATTCGCTGACGTCATTGCGCGCCTTCCCAGGTTGTATAGCCGCTGGAGTTGGTGGCATGGTTGCGCCAGGTTATATTTCGGTAGCGGATAGCGACTGTCTCTTGGGGCTCGACATCATTTTGCAGTATCGAGTGCGGCATGCTCACGGTCAGATCCGCTATCTGCGCGCCTTCAATTTCTACTGAGTAGTATTTCTCCTGACCCACAGGGCCGGACGCTCTATAGAAGTTGAGTGTACAAGTGAGTTCTTCTCTCGTTGCCAGTGCTTGCGCTAGCAGCGGAGATGATTTGTCGATGAATTTGGTAATGATGATGGGGTTGTGATGGGCGTATTCGGTGTTGCCCAGGGTGTTCATGTTGTGGTCGAAGGACAACACCATGATTTCGTCTTTATGGTTGATCTGGCACTTGTTGCCGATGGATGGGACCGTTGAACAGCCCTCGGAAAGAAGGCCCTGAACTTTGCCTTTTATAACCATATAACCGTGACTGGCCATTGACTGATCATCCTGAAAAAATGAGCGGTCATTTTATTGGGATACCGTCTCTGGTTATGTAAGGCGTTTCCGAGGCTATTGAAGGAAGTTACGCAACTGGCGTCCGAATAACGATAGCAGCAGGGGCGAACTTGTTCGCGAGGCGGAGCGCCAAGCGATGAATTGGATGGCTTGAAAACCGCTTCGCGCACAATTCCGCGATAAGGCCACCCGTTATTGGTCTGTTATCTGCGGTGTCCTTATCGCGGGCAAGCACCCACAGGAGTGATATCAATATTGGCGCGGCGACGTTGGACCGGCTTTAGCCGGGAAGAGGCCAGTACATCTACCTTATATTTATCGTTTGAAATGCCGCCTTCCCGGCTAAAGCGGAACGCCGCCCGGCCGCTCCCACGTCGTCGAATCCGCTTGCGAGCAAACAGAAAGGCTCCCGCAGAAAATCTCGATCATCTGTTGGAGCGAGACTTGCCCGCGAAGAACGCTGACGCGGTTTGTCTGATGCACCGCATCCCTTTGTGGGAGCGAGCTTGCTCGCGAATGGGCAAGAGAATCCGACACATTTTCTGCGGTTGAAATAATGCTTTCGCGAGCAAGCTCGCTCCCACGGGCTCTCGTGGCCAGTTGGAGCCGGGCTTGCCTGATAAGAACGCTGAAGGGGCGTCCTTATCGTTCGCATGCGGCCCCGACCAAGCCACGCCCCGCAGAAAAGCCAGCATTCACATTTTTGCTTCGGGAAACGGTATCTTTGCCGGTCCAGCGCTGCAGTCCCGGAAACACTTATGCCCAAACCCTCAGATAGCGTCTTGCCCAAGGGCGCAAGCCTGACCCTGATCGACGTCGCCAAAGTCGCGGGTGTTTCGCCGATGACGGTGTCTAGAGCGTTGCATCGACCTGAGCTGGTCAGTGAAAAGACCCGCAATAAGGTACGTGAAGCGGTGCGAGCCACCGGTTATGTGCCGAACATGCTGGCGGGTGGCCTGGCGAGCAACAAAAGCCGTCTAGTGGCGATTTTTTTGCCAACCATTGCCAACTCGATTTTCGCCGATACCGTCCAGGCGCTGATGGATGCCCTGACTAAGGCGGGTTACCAGACCATGCTCGGGCTGACCGGTTACTCCGCCGAGCAGGAAGAAGCGCTCCTCGAAGCCGTGCTGGGCCGGCGGCCGGATGGCATCGTGCTCACCGGTACGCTGCACACTGAAGCCAGCCGCGTGCGATTGGCTCAGGCTGGCATTCCCGTGGTCGAAGCCTGGGACTTGAGCGAAGCCCCTATCGACATGCTGGTGGGGTTTTCCCATGAGGCGGTGGGCGAGGCCGTCGCCCGGCATTTGCTGGAAAAGAACTACAAGCGCTTCTCCGTCGTGACCATCAGCGACCCTCGTGGCTTGCGCCGCTGTAACAGCCTGCTCGCCGAGCTTGATCGTCACGGCATTCGAGATGTCCCGGTTGAAGTGCTGGCGCCTCCGGCAACCCTGGAAGTGGGGCGTGAAGGTTTGCGTCGACTGCTGGACCAGCAAGCCCCGCCGGAAATTGTCATTTGCAGTTCCGACACCATCGCCCAGGGCGTGCTGGCAGAAGCAGCCAGCCGTGGGTTGCGCATTCCCGAGGACCTGGCGGTCATGGGCTTTGGCGACTTGAGCAGCGCTGCGCAAGTTTATCCGGCGTTGTCGACGGTCAAGGTCGATGGGCTGCGTATCGGCCAGTTGACTGCTCAGGCATTGCTGGAGCGTTTCAATCAAACAGGCAGCGGCGATACACCCTTGCGCGTCGATACCGGCTTCACCCTCATTGATCGCGCGACTACCTGAATCCATTGCAAATATAGGACGCTCAACCGTCCTGACACATCGCCGCCGCGCAGCAAGCACAGTACCTCGTAGGAGCGCGCTTGCCCGCGATAGCGGTGGGTCAGTCAAAAAATATCGTCTGATCTTGCCCCATCGCGGGCAGGCGCGCTCCTACAGCATCCAGTTGGTAAAAAAAGTTCTACAGCATTGAATGATTGCGCAATCATAGTAGTATCTCCGTCAACTCTTCATCCGTAAGCGGACGTGGAGCTTTTTTTGACTGCTCAATGATTGCGCAATCATCAGCGAGCAGGCAAATATCCATAAGGAGCGTTCAATGCCAATCCAACAAGAAAACATCACCTCCTCTGATCTCGACCAGATCGCCTGGGTCAAGGTCTCGTCAGTATTCCTGCCGCTGGCCAACCCAATCAGCGATGCCAAGGTACTGACCGGCCGGCAAAAGCCGATGACCGAAATTGCCATGCTTTTCGTGGAAATCGAAACCAAGGATGGTCACAGCGGCTTGGGTTTCAGTTATTCCAAGCGTGCCGGTGGTCCCGGCCAGTTCGCTCATGCCCAGGAAATTGCGCCGGCACTGATTGGCGAGAACCCCAGCGACATCGCCAAGCTGTGGACCAAGTTGTGCTGGGCTGGCGCTTCAGTGGGGCGCAGCGGCATGTCGACGCAGGCCATTGGCGCTTTCGACGTGGCGCTGTGGGACCTGAAAGCCAAGCGCGCGAATCTGTCCCTGGCGCGTCTGTTGGGTGCGCAGCGCGACTCGGTGCGTTGCTACAACACCTCGGGTGGCTTTCTGCATACGCCGCTGGATCAGTTGATGAAAAACACGGATATCTCCCGTGAGAAGGGTATTGGAGGCATCAAGCTCAAAGTCGGCCAGCCGGACTGGACCATCGACATCGAGCGCGTCAGCACCGTGCGCAAACACCTCGGGGATAACTTCCCGTTAATGGTCGATGCTAACCAGCAATGGGATCGGCCGACCGCGCAGCGCATGTGCCGCAAGCTTGAAGAGTACAACCTGATCTGGATTGAAGAGCCGCTCGATTGCTACGACGCCGAAGGGCATGCGGCGCTGGCTCAGCAGTTCGATACACCGATTGCCACGGGTGAGATGCTGACCAGCGTGGCCGAGCACGCCGAGTTCATTAAACTGCGCGGCGCGGACTTCCTGATGCCGGATGCGCCACGAGTTGGCGGTATCACGCCGTACTTGAAAGTCGCCGCCATGGCTGAGCAGGCGGGTCTGATGCTGGCGCCGCACTTTGCCATGGAGTTGCACGTTCACCTGGCGGCGGCGTATCCGACCGAGCCATGGGTAGAGCATTTCGAATGGCTGGAGCCGCTGTTCAATGAGCGCCTTGAAACCCGCGACGGCCGCATGCTGGTGCCGACTCGCCCGGGTCTGGGACTTTCACTCAGCGAACAGGTCAAGCCATGGACTGCGCAGCAAGTTGAGGTCGGCAAGCGTCCTTGATGTGGGTCATGTCCGGGCGCTGGTAACGGCCGGACATGACACGTTGTTGCAGGCTTGCGTTAAGATCCCTCGATACCAATAACATTCGAGCGATCAATCGAGCATGGCCCCGCGTATCAAAACCCGTGAACGCATCGTGCAGACCAGCCTGGAGCTTTTCAATCAGCTGGGCGAGCGCAGTGTCAGCACCAATCACATTGCGGCGCACATGGAGATTTCGCCGGGCAATCTCTATTACCACTTCCCCAACAAGCAGGCGATCATCGCTGAACTGTTCAGTGAATACGAAACGCTGGTGAACACCTTTCTGCGCCCGCCCAAAGGGCGACAGGCCAGTGTCGAAGACAAGCGCTATTACCTGCTGGAAATACTCGATGGCATGTGGCGCTATCGTTTCCTGCATCGTGACCTTGAGCATCTGCTGGACGCCGACCCTGAACTTGCCGCGCGTTATCGGCGCTTTTCCCAGCACTGCCTGATTCAGGCCATGGCGATCTATGGCGGGTTTGTCGAAGCGGGCATTCTGCAGATGGATAAGGTGCAGATCGAATCCCTGACCCTCAATACCTGGATTGTCCTCACGTCCTGGGTGCGCTTTCTGTGCACGACCAGGGAGAACAGCAGCAGACTGAATCAGGACGCCATGCGCCGTGGGGTTTATCAGGTACTGATGCTGGAATCCGGTTACGTTACAGCGGCTGCCAGTGATGAAGTCAGGTCGCTCTGCGAAGAATTTTATGTGCCGTTGCAGCAGGCGTTGGCTGATGCTGTCTGACAGGCATAGCGTCTGAGCATCATCGGTTTCAGCTTCTCGCTAACTCAATTGTCCACAGGAGCCAGTCATGTCCATCGCACAACTGATCAGCCCCCAGCAACTGGCCCAGCGCCAGCAGCAACCAGGTCTGGTGATTCTCGACTGCCGTTTTGCACTGGAAGATACCGCTTACGGTCAACGCAGCTACGCCAACGGGCATATCGAGGGTTCCTGCTTTGCTGATCTGGAGCGTGATCTGAGCGGCCCGGTCAGCAAGGGCAAGACGGGACGCCATCCGCTGCCGGATGCGCAGACCCTGGTGGAGCGTTTGCAGCACTGGGGCATCAATGCCGACAGCGATGTGGTGCTTTATGACGACGGCCTCGGCGCTTATGCCGCCAGAGCCTGGTGGTTATTGGCCTGGCTGGGCAAACGTGATGGCGTGTTTATCCTCGACGGTGGCCTCAAGGCCTGGCATGCAGCGGGCTTGCCACTGAGCCTTGACGCGCCGGACAAAAAACCCGGGCATTTCACCGGCCAGCCGGATGATTCGCTGGTGCTCAGTGCCGACCAGTTGCAGGCGCGTCTGGGCGACCCGGAAATGACCTTGATCGATGCCCGTGCTGACGCGCGATTCCGTGGCGAAGTAGAGCCGATTGACCCTGTCGCAGGGCACATTCCCGGCGCCCAATGTGCAGCCTTCACCGATAACCTTGGGCCGGATGGCAAATTCCTGCCTGTGGACGATCTCAAGCAACGCTTCGCGACCCAACTGCATGGCCGCGCTCCGGAACAGCTGGTTGCTTACTGCGGCTCAGGCGTGACGGCGTGTCACAACCTGTTTGCGTTGTGTCTGGCAGGGTATCCGCTGGGCGGGTTGTACGCCGGGTCGTGGAGCGACTGGATCACCGATCCGCAGCGTGAGGTTGCGACCGGAGCCTGATTGATCTGCCCTTGTAGGAGCTGCCGAAGGCTGCGAATGCGGTGTGTCATGGAAACCGATTCGCAGCCTTCGGCAGCTCCTACAGAGATAGCTGAAACCAAAAAAGCCCCTGCCGACCGAAGTCGCCAGGGGCTTTTTGTGACGCTTGAAAATTACAGGCCGGCAGCGGCGCGAAGGGCTTCGGCGCGGTCGGTTTTTTCCCAAGTGAACGTGGTGAAGGTGTCGTTGCCCACGGTCTTGGTTTGCGGCGTACGACCGAAGTGGCCGTAGGCAGCGGTTTCCTGGTACATCGGGTGCAGCAGGTCGAGCATCTTGGTGATTGCGTATGGACGCAGGTCGAAGATGTCGCGGACCAGTTTGATGATCTTGTCATCGCTGATCTTGCCGGTGCCGAAGGTGTTCAGCGAGATCGAAGTCGGTTGCGCAACGCCGATGGCGTAGGAAACCTGAATCTCGCAGCGTTCAGCCAGGCCAGCGGCCACGATGTTCTTGGCAACATAGCGACCCGCATAGGCTGCCGAACGGTCAACCTTCGATGGATCCTTGCCGGAGAACGCGCCGCCGCCGTGACGGGCCATGCCGCCGTAGCTGTCGACGATGATCTTGCGGCCGGTCAGACCGCAGTCACCCACTGGGCCACCGATGATGAACTGGCCAGTCGGGTTGATGTGGAACTGAGTGTCTTTGTGCAGCAGCTCGGCTGGCAGCACGTGCTTGACGATCAACTCCATCACGCCTTCGCGCAGGTCGTTGTAGGACACTTCCGGGTTGTGCTGGGTCGACAGAACAACCGCGTCGATGCCCACGACCTTGCCGTTTTCATAGCTGCAAGTGACCTGAGACTTGGCATCCGGGCGCAACCATGGCAGCAGGCCGGATTTGCGGGCTTCTGCCTGACGCTTGACCAGCTGGTGCGAGAACGCGATTGGCGCGGGCATCAGCTCTGCGGTTTCGTTGCTGGCGTAGCCGAACATCAGGCCCTGGTCGCCGGCGCCTTGATCTTCAGGCTTGGCACGGTCTACACCCTGGTTGATGTCAGGGGACTGCTTGCCGATGATGTTCATCACGCCGCAGGTAGCACCGTCGAAACCGACGTCGGAGCTGGTGTAGCCAATGTCGGTGATCACGTCACGAACGATCTGCTCCAGGTCAACCCAGGCGGTCGTGGTCACTTCACCGGCGACGATGGCAACGCCCGTCTTGACCAGGGTTTCCACCGCTACGCGAGCATGTTTGTCCTGAGTGATGATTGCGTCCAGAACCGCATCGGAGATCTGGTCGGCGATTTTGTCTGGATGCCCTTCGGACACGGACTCGGAGGTGAAAAGGGAGTATTCGCTCATCTCTACGGGTTTCCTGAATTTTACCGATGGTGAGTGTCGCCAGCCGGTCGCTGAAAATGGCGGACCTGGATCTGGAAACCATTACGTAAGCCTACATAGAGGCTTTCCCCGGGAACTAGCCCCGCAGCGATGGCCCAACGGGCCAGATCATCCTGTTCGAACCCCAACCAAAGATCGCCACAGGCCTCCCTGGCCCAGCTCTGGTCATGGCTACACAGCTCGGTCACCAACAGGCTTCCACCCGGATGGACCAGTGCCGCGAGTTGTTTGAGTGCCTCGGCCGGCGCGGCGAAATGGTGCAGGACCATATTCAGTACCACGCAATCGGCCTGTACGTCGGCGGCATCCAGTGCATCGGCCAGTTTCAGCTCGACATTAACCAATGCCTGGGCGGTGCAGACCTGACGCGCCATTTCGAGCATTGCAGGGCTGTTGTCCAGCGCCATGACGTGCTTGAAACGACGGGCCAGTTCCGGCAGAAATCCGCCATCGCCGGGACCGACTTCCAGTGCTGTCGCCTCTGGGCCGAAGCTCAGTTTGTCGAGCAGTGACAACAGGCTTTCCCGGTATTGGGTCAAGCCTGCAATCAGGTCTTGCTGGGCGCGGAATTTTTCCGCCGTGCGAGCGAAGAAATCCTGGCTGGCAGAGGCGCGTTGCCGATGCACCAGGCCGATGCGCATCTGTACATCGTCGGGCAACAGCAGCGTGTCCACTTCATCCAGCAGCGCCGCATGCAGCCTGCCGCCCGGTAGTCCGGTATGGGGCAGGGCGCGTCGATAGAAAATCGCGTTGCCTTCGCGGCGGGTCGCGACCAGATCAGCCTGGGCCAGCACCTTGAGGTGATGGCTCATGCCCGATTGGCCAATAGCGAAAATCTGCGCCAGCTCCAGCACGCCAAAAGAATCATTGGCCAGAACCCGCAAAACGTTCAGTCGCAATGGGTCGCCGCCCGCTTTGCACAAGGCAGAGAGGTCGTCGCAGTCATCATGGCGGATTACGGGTGCGCGCAGGTTCATAGGGCTGGCAGTCTAGTTAGCCTCCGGGGATGCCGCAAGGGCAATATCAAAAAGTTTTGATATTGGGTGATGGGTGGCGAGCGGTGGCACTAGCACAGCGCCATACCTGAACAAATAACGAGCAACGCGCAGGAAAAACTACCCCAACCCGCTATCTTCCATTGCTCCCAGGCAGTGCCTGAGGGAAAATGCTCGCCTTTTTTCAGATCCATTCTTTCCAGTTCCCAGGAGATCAGCGATGCCCAGCCGTCGTGAGCGTGCCAACGCCATTCGTGCACTCAGCATGGATGCCGTGCAAAAAGCCAACAGCGGCCATCCCGGTGCCCCTATGGGCATGGCGGATATCGCCGAAGTACTTTGGCGCGACTATCTGAAACACAACCCTGCCAACCCGGCATTCGCCGACCGCGACCGCTTCATCATGTCCAACGGTCATGGCTCGATGCTGGTTTACTCGTTGTTGCACCTGACCGGTTACGACCTGTCCATCGACGACCTGAAAAACTTCCGCCAGCTGCACAGCCGCACGCCGGGTCACCCGGAATACGGCTACACCCCTGGCGTCGAGACCACTACCGGCCCACTGGGCCAAGGCCTGGCCAACGCTGTTGGTTTTGCCATCGCCGAAAAAACCCTGGCGGCGCAGTTCAACCGTCCCGGCCACAACATCGTCGATCACCACACCTACGTTTTCCTGGGTGATGGCTGCATGATGGAAGGCATTTCCCATGAAGTCGGCTCTTTGGCCGGCACGTTGAACCTCAACAAGCTGATCGCCTTCTACGACGACAACGGCATCTCCATCGATGGCGAAGTCGAAGGCTGGTTCACCGATGACACCCCTAAGCGCTTCGAAGCTTACGGCTGGCTGGTGATCCGCAATGTCGACGGCCATGACGCCGACGAAATCAAGACCGCCATCGACACCGCGCGCAAGAGCGACCAGCCGACGCTGATCTGCTGCAAGACCACCATCGGTTTCGGTTCGCCGAACAAGCAAGGCAAGGAAGAATCCCACGGCGCGCCACTGGGTGCCGACGAAATCGCCTTGACCCGCGCCGCCCTGAAATGGACCCACGGTCCGTTTGAAATCCCGGCTGACATCTATGCCGAGTGGAACGCGAAAGAAAAAGGCCTGGCGGTTGAAGCCGAGTGGGATCAGCGTTTTGCTGCCTACTCTGCCGAACACCCGGAGCTGGCCAACGAGCTGATCCGGCGCATGAGCGGCGAGTTGCCAGCTGACTTCGCCGAGAAATCCGCAGCTTATGTGGCTGAAGTCAACGCCAAGGGCGAAACCATCGCCAGCCGCAAAGCCAGCCAGAACGCCTTGAGCGCTTTCGGCCCGCTGCTGCCGGAAATCCTCGGCGGTTCGGCTGACCTGGCCGGTTCCAACCTGACCATCTGGAAAGGCTGCAAGAGCATCACCGGCGAAGACGCCAGCGGCAACTACCTGCATTACGGTGTGCGTGAGTTCGGCATGGGCGCCATGATGAACGGCATCGCCCTGCACGGCGGCTTCGTGCCTTACGGCGCGACCTTCCTGATCTTCATGGAATACGCCCGTAATGCGGTGCGCATGTCCTCGCTGATGAAGAAGCGTGTGATCTACGTGTTCACCCACGACTCCATCGGTCTGGGCGAAGACGGCCCGACGCACCAGCCAATCGAGCAACTGACCAGCCTGCGCACCACGCCGAACCTTGATACCTGGCGTCCAGCGGATGCGGTGGAATCGGCGATTGCCTGGAAATACGCCCTTGAGCGTAACGACGGCCCATCGGCGCTGATCTTCTCCCG
>Ga0247810_10002075_pt1 | contig 11538 bp, 10 predicted proteins | sample UWRJL119311C1_FD_179918 | JGI IMG/M metagenome (GOLD analysis project Ga0247810, IMG submission 179918) | Plant litter microbial communities from Arlington Agricultural Research Station in Wisconsin, United States - UWRJ-L119-311C-1 | ecosystem: Environmental > Terrestrial > Plant litter >...
AAGGGCAACCCAGCTTATCATAAACTGTCACCCTGAGCGAAGTCGAAGGGCAACCCAGCTTATCATAAACTGTCACCCGGAGCAAAGTCGAAGGGAACTCAGCTTATCATAAACCGTCAACCTGAGCGAAGTCGAACGGCAACCCAGCTTATCATAATCTATCACCCTGAGCGAAGTCGAAGGGCAACCCAGCTTATCATAAACTGTCACCCTGAGCGAAGTCGAAGGGCAACCCAGCTTATCATAAACTGTCACCCTGAGCGAAGTTGAAGGGCAACCCAGCTTATCATAAACTGTCACCCTGAGCGAAGTCGAAGGGCACTTACTAAAAATCAGCTAAAAAATCCAGGTATGATTTTACACCCTCCTCGATATGAATATCTGAAGCATTATGTTCCATTCCATAAAAAGCGAAGAGTGGTTGGTAATCTGCCTTAATATATTCAAAACTTAATTCAAATGGCCTGGTAAGTTCGTTTAGCGGATACTTGTAAATTCCTGATGTACTTAACTCATACGGTTCAACGCCTAAGGATATGGCTAGCGCTATTTTTTTTCCAGCCATACGATAACCACTTTTACTACCGTAAGCCCAGCCATGGACTAAAACTTCATCGAGCCATTTCTTTAAAAACGAAGGGCAATTAAACCAGTAGTAGGGAAATTGAAAAATAATTTTATCGTGCTGTTCCACTAAAAGCTGTTCCGCTAAAACATCTATTTTTTCATCTGGATAAGCTTCATGTAACTGATGAATCGTATAACTTTCAGGAAATTTACTTAATTCCTCTATCCATCTTTTATTAATTACAGATTCGTTTATATTTGGGTGGGTGACAATTATCAATGTTTTCATCTTAAGTTTTTAAAATATTTAACACAAAGTTATTACCTAACCCAAGCTTTTGTATATTAACTGCCAATTGTTAGGTACTATATAAAATGTAAGTAATGAGTGAGATTAAAGAAACGTCGACCAACTTCGCCAACAAATTAGCTCTTGCCGATGAATGTCTGGAAGCCTACGCTTCAAATATTATTGGAGGTCAGTGGACTTTGGTAATCTGTTCCTGGTTATTGAATGGGAAGCTGAGGTTTGGAGCGCTAAAAAAAAACTTACCGAACATTACCGAACGAATGTTAACCTTACAATTGCGGAAGCTGGAAGAAAATAAAATAATCAGTAGAACGGTTTACGCAGAAGTTCCTCCTCGTGTAGAATATGAATTAACACCAATTGGATACGCATTAAAACCTGTAATCAAAGCATTGGAAAGCTGGGGTGATGAGCACAAGAAATTAATGAACGAACCCCAGGAAGTTTCTGGTTCAAAAAATTGAGGTGCTTAATTATTGAATAACAGCTTCAAATACATAAAAACCACCCCGCTATGCTCCGCTTCGTGATAATTAGCAGCTTGAAGTGCCTGAACATGATTTCTCACTTGAAATCCAATGGGTAACTCAAAGGGCGTATAATTAACAAATAATCCAGCTTCCAGATCCAATTCTAGGCGGTTAACCGTATCAATCAATAAATGTTTTACCTCATTAACATCTGGAGTAATTTTCCATGAAGCTGGCGACGATCCAATTTTGAAGGATTCCATGAATTCATTGGATATATACATGGGCAATCCACTTCGCATATACATATGTCTTTGCTGAGAAGTAATGCAATGGCCGATTTGCCAAATTATATTATTGTTAAAACCCGCAGGAATTTTAAATAATATCTCATAATTACTGGTTTCCATTAATTGAAATAGCCTGATCCTGCTAGCTCTTAAAATTTCACATTCGAAACGTTCATTAATCATTTAAATTGATTTAAGTCTTTAATAAAGGAAGAAGCCATAGTATTCTCTAAATTAACCTTTTCTGATTAATGTTCAAACTTAGTACCTTTTAGGAATATAGAAAGCAAAAGTATATCATTGATTCATATTATGCTTCGCGTACCCTAACCTGCAATGCCATTAACTTAAGGTAAAACAAAAAAGAATGGCCATCCTGAGCGTTGTCGAAGGACAGGTTATTTTTTGTTTTCGACCATCAAACTGGTCTTCGGCTACGCTCAGACTGACAACACTTAGGGAAAACAAAAAAAAATGGTCATCCTGAGCGTAGTCGAAGGACAGATTATTTTTTGTTTTCGATCATCAAAATGGTCTTCGACTACGCTCAGACTGACAACACTTGGGGAAAACAAAAAGAATGGTCATCCTGAGCTTACTCGAAGGACTGACAACACTTAGGGAAAACAAAAAAGAATGATCATCCTGAGCGTTGTCGAAGGACAGATTATTTTTTGTTTTCGACCATCAAACTGTTCTTCGACTACGCTCAGACTGACAACACTTGGGGAAAACAAAAAGAATGGTCATCCTGAGCTTACTCGAAGGACAGATTATTTTTTGTTTTCGACCATCAAACTGGTCTTCGACTACGCTCAGACTGACAACACTTAGGGAAAACAAAAAAGAATGGTCATCCTGAGCGTAGTCGAAGGACAGGTTATTTTTTTGTTTTCGACCATCAAACTGGTCTTCGACTACGCTCAGACTGACAACACTTAGGGAAAACAAAAAAGAATGGTCATCCTGAGCCTAGTCGAAGAACAGATTATTTTTTGTTTTCGACCATCAAACTGGTCTTCGATTATGCTCAGACTGACAACACTTGTGCTTCAGTTAATAACATTGCCCTAACCCGCTCTACTAAATGTTAACCGCAGCGCATATCAAAGGAATAAGAATCTAATTTGAAAACTCTTAATTTCCTTTTATATACTCCGTTAGTAATCGTTTTTTAAAAGATCTCTAAGCGGGATAAAAATTTAACATGCCTTAAAATGCAATCATCATGCCTTAGGACTGGGATGGGCATGCAATGGGAAAGCAGGATGCTTTTAATGGACTATAGCGAGCTAGCAAATTAAAAGGAACGTAAGTATTCGACTATGGCGTATCAACAAAAATAGAATTTCAATTTAGTACTATTACAGTACTCTATCTATGCTTTATCCCTACCTGATATATGCTTTATCTATACATTTGGCTAGCTGATGCAATTAAAAATCCAGCGTTAATTCACGAAAATTCCAACGCTATTAAGAAATTTGTTATTATAGTTTGAGGGATTTACTTCCAGACAAATCGCTTTAGCGAACTAATAATCAAATATTTACAACACAAACTACACAATATCATGAAATTTTTGATAGTCAGATAAATTCAATTGTCTTTTTATAAAGTGGACGTTCCGCTTAAACTAAAATTTAACCTGACGCTTTCCGCTTCTTTTGGCTTCCTGTCATGTATTGCTGGGTTTTGATGTTCTCCCACATAATCAGCTTATCTTCGATTTTCGAGAAAGCTCTGATATCTCCATCCTGAGATATTACCAGTCCAAGTGCAGAGGGATGGTTCCAACAATAAGCAATCATAGAACGGTGCCTAGTGCCATAATGCCTTGGGTCATGTGGTTCAAGTGACTTTGGTGTAGCAGTAGCAGTGGAAGAAACATGGATTTTTCTGGGCATCTTCTTTGCACGGAGCACAGCGCCAAAGCCATTACTAACCATACTGCGATTGAATAATACCACGCCATCTACGCAGGTTTGTGAAGCAATAAAGCTGATCGCACCTTTGATCTCATCGCCTGTCCCCTTTTTACCATAAAAAGAACTTGTCTCTTTTAAATAAAGTGCCTTGTTAACCGATCTTTTGCCAGCACTGAGTTGCGTTTCTATTTTACTCTCCGCAACAAAGTTATCAATCGCGGCTTTGGCATGAGAAACCATGGCAAGAGTAAGGCGCTCATAGTGAATTCGGTATTTAACATCAAGGTCAGCGCTATCATCCGCAATAAGTATTGCACCCCCATGCTGATAGTTCTGTATCTTTAGCAAGAGCCTTGAAAAAGTCTGGATCCACAGACCGTCCAAAAAATTCTCCCAGTCGGTATAGTTCTCTTCAGGATGAATCTGCTCAATATATTCTTTTACGGAAATCTTCAGAAAGTCTGCATTCTTCCGCAACATTTTAGATATCGGACCAATGGTAAGCACATCCAGATAACGCTTAACCAGAACATTGTGCTTCAAGGTGGCTAATAGCTCATAATCAAAGAGTACATTTAGCGTACCAATATCACTAATCGAAACCTGAAAAAGGCCAGGCTGTTCAGAACCAGTATCAGACTCATAATTCAAAAAGTTCTGATAATGCATCGCCTGGTCAATCATCCCCCAGATGTAAATACACCCTTTCTCATCGTAATACACCGCGAGAGAAGAGCTGGCGGGATCTGCCGCTTTTGAAAGTTTCGCCAGCGACTTAGTGGTCATCATAACATGGTGATCGAAAGGAACGCAGCTCCATCTCTCTGGAACAATATGCTTTGGAGGAGCAGGATCTGGGTTAGCGGGGTCTATAAAAGTCACAGTTACTCTTATCAGCTCACTTTCCTCCTTGCACATGCTCGAGTAAAACAGGCAATCGAATAGGTCTTCAAGAATTTTAATTTCAGGAAGCGTTGAACTGCTTTTGGCTAGCCTGAGCTTGTTATGCACCAAAACTGCCAAGTCATTAGGGCGTGAGTTTTCCAAGTTTTTATTATTTAGCTATCAAACAGATGATTTTGAAAATCGTTTGCGCTCAAGCTCATAATTGCTAAAACTAATAAGCATAATCTCTGCCAGGAATCCATTTGGACTGTCTGGTATCATTATGCTACAAACAAAGGCGATCTGGATACTGGTTAAAAAGCCAATTAACTGCCTTGTGCAATGCTGCGCATTTGAGGCAAGAATCGCTTCTTAATAGGTAAATCGCTGGAGGATGTGCTTATGGATCTTAAAGAACAATTCGACTAATTCGGCTTTTAATTTTCATTGAGGTGTTATTGAAGGCTACATTGTTTTTTAATTTGCGGATTTTTTTCCTTGTAGGGCGATTTCTCCGTCATGTATCATTTTTGATTTAATAAAACCAAGTGTTTTCGAGATTGTTTATTCTTTTAAGTAGTTGGTTTAAAACCTGCTGCACGGTTATCATTCCATTCATCAACATGAAAAATAACAAAACATTGCTCAGCCCTGAAGAGCGAAAGCTTTTCGGCGACTTAATGCCTGAAGAACTTGAAGAGGTCCTCACTTCGGGTTTTAACAGAAGACATTTTTTGAAACTGATGGGCCTTGCAACCTCTGGAATGCTGGCCAGCCACCTTATCGGTGCAGAACAGCTTTTTGCACGGGCGGCAACCATTGAGGAAATTCCCGACCTGATTCCTGAAGCTATCGAAAATGGCATCCATGTTAATTTTAAGGTAAATTCTACGGAAAGGAAGGTACTCGTTGATTCGAGAATGACTTTGCTGGACACGCTCCGAGAAAGGATTGGATTGACTGGTTCTAAAAAAGGCTGTGACCATGGTCAGTGTGGCGCCTGTACAGTAATTGTTAACGGCAACCGCGTACTTTCCTGCCTAACGCTGGCTGCTAGTTGTGAGGGAAAATCAGTGATCACCATTGAGGGGCTTGCCAAAGGCAGTGAACTTAACCCAATGCAGGCAGCCTTTTTAAAACATGACGGTTTTCAATGTGGCTTCTGCACGCCAGGACAGATTTGTTCTGCTGTGGCTTTAATGAAAGAAGCCAAAGAAGGTCAGGCAAGTTTTATAACTGGCGATATTCGAGATCAAAAACAAGGACTGCTTTTAAGTGATGAAGAAATTTCAGAACGGATGTCTGGAAATATCTGTAGATGTGGTGCCTATCCGAATATTGTGGATGCCATTAAAGAAGCGCAGAGCGGAAAAAATGTCGAACAAAACTGGCTTTATGCAGGCTAAAATACTCTATTGATATGAACCCTTTTAAATTTTCTATGGCACAAAATCCCAATCAGGTGATTTCGATGCTATTAAAGAATGAAAATGCTGCCTTGCTCGGCGGTGGAACCAATCTGCTAGATTTGATGAAGGAACATGTTTCCAATCCCAATGAGCTGATTGACATCAGTGGATTGGACCTGGGCGCAATAAAACAGAGTTCCATCGGCATAAGCCTGGGCGCAACTGCAAAAAATACCGATACAGCAAACCATCCGACGGTGAGAAAAGATTTCCCTATGTTAAGCAAAGCTATTTTGGCTGGTGCATCAGCGCAGATCAGGAATATGGCAACCAACGGCGGAAACCTGTTACAAAGAACGCGTTGTAGTTATTTTTACGATATTGCCATGCCCTGCAATAAACGGCAGCCTGGCAGCGGATGCGCTGCAATGGAAGGCTTCAACCGAATGCATGCCATCTTTGGCTGGTCGAATAAATGTGTAGCGGTATACCCTTCTGATATGGCCGTAGCACTTTCAGCTTTGCGGGCCTCAGTAAGGGTACTTCAACCCGACGGTAATCTCAGAAACATCGCATTTGATGACTTCCACCTGCTGCCAGGATCGCAACCCGAAAAAGACAATAGCTTAAAACGAGGCGAATTAATTACCTCAATTGAAATTCCAAAAAATGAACTTGCAGCACACTCTTCCTATATAAAAGTAAGGGATCGGAATTCTTATGCATTTGCATTGGTTTCAGTTGCCACAGGACTTGAAATCAAAGAAGGGCGAATAAATGCTGCACATATTTCGCTTGGTGGGGTTGCGCATAAACCCTGGCGGGCATTTAAGGCTGAAGCCTATTTGAAAGGTAAAACGCCTAGTCAGGCAAATTTTAGAAAAGCAGCGGAAATGGAGATGGTTTCTGCAAAACCGCTTTCACAAAACAAATTCAAAGTTCAAATGGCTGAAAACTGCATCATAAAAGGACTTGAATTGGCACTAAAGGGATAATCTTAGTAAAATGGAAGAAAAAAACAAAGCGATTGGCAAGGGTATTGACAGGATTGACGGGATACTGAAAATAACAGGAAAAGCAAGCTATGCAACTGATTATCCTGAGAAAAACATCGCATACGCGGTTCTTTTTAAGAGCACAATTGCCTTTGGTAAAATTACCGAGATAGAAAGTAATGATGCGAAAAAATCAACAGGTGTAATTGCAGTCATTACCCATGAAAATGCTCCTAAGTTAAACGTTAAGGGGGGCTTGAGGGGTGGTGCCCTTTTGCAAAGCCCAGATATTATGTTTTATGGCCAACACATTGGAATGGTTGTCGCCGAAACCTTTGAGCAGGCAACTGCAGCCGCGAATCTTATAAAAGTTAAATACGAGCAAGCAGCTAATCAGAAAACTGATTTTGATTTGGAAGCTAAAACCCCAGTAATGCCTAAAGGAAAAGAGCTGCAGGATTTTGTCAAAGGCGCTGGAAAATCTGCCATAACATCAGGACAGATAACTATAGAGGAAGAATATGAAACGCCAATTGAGCACCATCATCCCATGGAACCTCATTCTACACTGGCGGTATGGAAGGATGAAAATCTTACCCTGTATAATGGTTCGCAAATTATAAACGGCGCACAAACTGCAGCCGCAGCAACGCTAAACCTAAAAGCAGAACAGGTTAGGATTGTTTCGCCTTTTATTGGTGGTGGATTTGGATCAAAAGGTGGCCAATGGGCAAACCTGGTGCTGTGTGCTGTAGCTGCCAAAATGGTTAACAGACCTGTAAAACTTGCCTTAACTAGGCAGCAAATGTTCAATTCAGTTGGTTTGCGCCAGCGCAACATTCAAAAAATTACCTTGGCGGCTTCAAAAGATGGAATGCTAAGCACCCTTGCCCATGAAACCATTTCACATACCGCTATAGATGACGAATATATAGAACCTTGTGGCGACTGTTCCAAAATCATGTATGATGCACCTAATACCTTAATCTCTTACCGTTCGGTTCCGATGCATGTTATTCTCCCGACTTACACGCGTGGTCCGGGCAAGTCGACTGGAAGTTTTGCGTTGGAATCTGCTATGGACGAACTTTCGCATAAACTAAATATCGACCCTATTGAGTTAAGAATTAAAAATGAACCCAAACAAGATCCTTCCAATGGGAAGCCCTGGAGTTCAAGAACAACGGTACAATGTTTAAAGGAAGGCGCAAAGGCTTTCGGCTGGGATAAGCGTAAAAAAGCGCCAGGAAGCAATAAAATCGGCGATGATTTGGTTGGTTATGGGGTAGCCTGTGGTACTTACCCTGCCCGCCAGCGCGACAGCTCGGCCAGTATTAATCTTCGCCTTCAAAATGGAAAAGTGTTTGCAACGGTTGAAATTGCCGCCTCAGATTTGGGTACTGGAACAAATACAATTTTAGCGCAAACGGCTTCCGATGGACTGGGCATTCCTGTTTCACAGATTACCATGAAGATAGGTGATTCATCACTTCCGCCCGCCGCTGGTTCGGTTGGTTCTGTAGGCGCATCCAGTTTCGCCAACGCGGTTAATGATGCCTGTACAAAAATTACAGATGAACTTTTGGCGAAATCGGGCAAACAGTTTTTTGTGCGACCTACGGCTAACCAGCTTATGGTTTCGGAAAACATAGGTTCCTTTCAGACCCGATCAGATTCCAAAGCGCCTGCTGAAGCTGAAAAATATTCATGCCACAGTTTTAATGCTAATTTTGCGGAGGTTAGAATAAGTAGCGTTACTGGTATGGTTAAAGTAACACGTTTTCTTGCCGTTACTGGCGCAGGTAAAATCTTAAATCCTAAAACTGCCCGTTCTCAGATTATTGGTGGAAATGTTTGGGGGATCGGGATGGCACTGAGTGAAGAATCGGTAATTGACCCTCGTTATGGGAGCTTTGCAACCAGATCGTTTGCAGATTACCACGTCCCATCGAACTTTGATATTGGAAAACTCGACGCCATGTTTATCAATGAAGTCGATTTAGTTCCAAATAAAATGGGCATCAAGGGAATTGGTGAGGTTGGCATTGTAGGCGTTGCTGCAGCAATCGCCAATGCTGTATTTAACGCAACTGGAAAAAGAATAAGGTCACTGCCAATTACTCCAGATAAGTTATTACTTTAATTTGCTATTAACAGGCCTTAATTTCCAACAATTTTAAAGCAGATCAGATTTTTATATTTACGTCATAATTTTTTTAAGTTGCATTTCCTCGTATCCAAACCTGAAGCATTTTATTTCTGCCTGACAATTGGGATTTTCCCTGGCGAATGTCTGATCTTTCACCAAATTGCAGGCTTGGATTCACATCCCAATGCTGCTGATCAACTGCTGCAAAAACCTGGAACTATACGCCTGGAAAAGGGCATTGCGCTAGAGGGAAGGCTATGGAGCTGGTTGCTTAGCCAGACGAATGAGACCTCGAAAACGGAAACCTTACCCATGGAAATTTCCCTGCTGGGACCAGAAAAGATCTTGTCTGGCTGGCTGCTTATTAAAGCGTCGCCAATAACTGTGGTTTACGATGCAGAAATAGCCGATGGTCAGGTTGTCATTTCTGCATTAGAAATTTCCTTTAACCTCCAGCAATGTATTTATCCGCTATAATTTATTGCCTGATGATCCCTCCAATTCTGATCGGAACATTCTTATGGATTTCCAGACATTTTACCATATCAGGAAGTAAAAAAACCGTACCCTCTCTAGTTCCCCAAACTATAACAGACGTATGATGTAAGCATTTAATATGAAATATTGACTGATTTTAAACCGTGGTTTTGTATATTAAATAATATGAATTTAAAGATTATTGATACTCATTGTTTTGAGAAATGTCATAATTCTATTTATCCTATAAACTCGTTTTCTTAAAAACTAACTTGCACAACAAAGCTAACCAATGATACGTCCCTTGCTTTCTTATATTCTGCTCTTCTGTGTGCTCTTGGCTATGCCAATTTTATCTAAAGCCGCTACAGATCCTTTAAGAGGAAGAGATTTATTTACAGAAAAACCTAATCGATTAGTAAGTTGGCTAGGCTACATAAAATCGAATGTCAAAGAGGGAATTAGCAACGTTCCAATGTTTATTATTGAAGACACCGACACCTATGCTAAAATAATCTGTGTGCCCAGCAAACCAACTGATTGGAATTCAAAATTTAAAGGGAAAAGCAGTGCCCAAAAAGCCTCAATTACTAAAACATTGGCACAAGGTATTCATGACAGAAGTATTGGTGCTAACCAATTCAGTATTTTTGCTTTTGTAAAACAAGTTACCAATACAAAAAGGAACGTTAAAAGTTCTAGAAGCAACGATATTACATTCCCTTCGAGGATATTTGTTTACGTATCCTCTGGAAGAAAATGGATAAAAATAACGGAGAAGGTTGTTACTAATATTTCAGACTACGGAAATTTACAATACCAAACTGCCACAGCCACTTTATAGCTCTTAATTTCTGTCCTTCGACTACGCTCAGGATGACCATTCTTTTTTGTTTTCCCTTGAGTTAATGACATTGTGGTTTGGTCCAATGCATTAACTTAAGCACAAGTGTTGTCAGTCTGAGCGGAGTCGAAGACCAGTTTATGGTCGAAAACAAAAAATAATCCGTCCTTCGACTACGCTCAGGATGACCATTCTTTTTTGTTTTCCCTTGAATTAATGACATTGTGGTTTGATCCAATGTAATTAACTTAAGCACAAGTTTTGTCAGTCTGAGCGGAGTCGAAGACCAGTTTGATGGTCGAAAACAAAAAATAATCCGTCCTTCGACTACGCTCAGGATGACCATTCTTTTTTGTTTTCCCTTAAATTAATGACATTGTGGTTTGGTCCAATGTCATTAACTTAAGCATAAGTGTTGTCAGTCTGAGCGTAGTCGAAGACCAGTTTGATAGTCGAAAACAAAAAATAATCTGTCCTTCGACTACGCTCAGGATGACCATTCTTTTTTGTTTTCCCTTAAGTTTTGTCAGTCTGAGCGGAGTCGAAGACAAGTTTAATAGTCGAAAACAAAAAATAATCCGTCCTTCGACTACGCTCAGGATGACCATTCTTTTTTGTTTTCCCTTAAATTAATGACATTGTGGTTTGATCCATTGTCATTAACTTAAGCACAAGTGTTGTCAGTCTGAGCGGAGTCGAAGACCAGTTTGATGGTCGAAAACAAAAAATAATCTGTCCTTCGACTACGCTCAGGATGACCATTCTTTTTTGTTTTCCCTTGAGTTAATTTTGTTTTCCCTTAAATTAATGACATTGTGGTTTGGTCCCCATCACCGTGGAAATAATTGATTAACTAAAAGCTGCATAATGGCAAAAAAGCAAGGGTCTGCCATCCAGCAAACCACTTGCTAATAACCAAATCAGCGGCGGCTTCGAGGCGCCACTTACTAACTAGTTAACTTAAAAGAATTTATAACGATGTTATTTACTCAAATCCAGAATATACTGTCCCTTAGCTGGAATGGAGATAGACTGTTTAAGTGCAATTTCTTTCGAAGAGATCACATCCTTTCCAGATGAATACCCAGTAATGACATCACTGAATCTATCCAGTTTTAGTTCCTTATCGATTAACGAACTATTTATTACAACTAATACCGTTTTATCACCCTTAATCCGACCGAAAACATATACCCCATCCTTTGGGGCATAGT
>Ga0247810_10002076_pt1 | contig 11523 bp, 12 predicted proteins | sample UWRJL119311C1_FD_179918 | JGI IMG/M metagenome (GOLD analysis project Ga0247810, IMG submission 179918) | Plant litter microbial communities from Arlington Agricultural Research Station in Wisconsin, United States - UWRJ-L119-311C-1 | ecosystem: Environmental > Terrestrial > Plant litter >...
AATCAAGAACGAGCAGACGCCCTCGCCCCATGGCTGAACTACTACAACACCAAACGCGTCCACACTGGCATCGGCACCCCGCCCATCGACCGGGTGTCACCCAAGTGATGGCCGAGTACAGCTAGCCGACGACGTCGCTGTGCTTGCCCTTCGGGTCGGAGATCGCCGACGACGAGGGCGAGCCGGACGCGAGCAGGTTGCGGATCTCGATCAGCAGCTCGACCTGGGTCGGCTCCTTGGCAGGGTCCTCGACGCCGGCCGCGATCTCGTCCTTCTTCTTGAGGAAGGACATCTTCTTGAGGTAGTTGATCGGGATGATCAGCGCGAAGTACACGACGGCCGCCACCAGGAGGAACTGGATGACCGCGGCCACCACGGCGCCGAAGTAGATCGTCGCCTCGCCGCCGCTCGTCGTCGGGATGACGACCGGGAACGCCTCTTTGAGGTCTTCGGCATTGAACAGTGCGCCGATAGCGGGATTGAACACGCTTCCCACGATCGCGTTCACGATCGCGGTGAACGCGGCGCCGATCACGACGGCGACGGCCAGGTCGATCACGTTTCCGCGGAGGATGAACTCCTTGAAACCCTTCATACGAAAACTCCTTGACTCGTGGACGAGCGAAAACCGCTCACCCCCAAGTCTCGCCTACGCGGCGGGTTTTGCAGAAGGCGTGCTGGGCTTCGACGCCGCCGGGGCGGACGGTGTAGAGGGGGCGGATGCGGCCGGAGTCGAGGCGGCGGGGGCCGCGGCCGGGGACGACGTCGACTCTCCGCCCGTCGTCTTCTTGCCCGGAGCGTCCGAGGTCTTGCTCTCGGAGCGCGAGTCGTTGCGGTAGAAGCCGCTGCCCGTGAAGCTCACGCCGATGGGCGAGAACACCTTGCGCACCGGGCGGCCGTCGACAGGGGAGACGGTGAGGTCGGAGTCGGTGAACGACTGGTACACGTCGAAGGTCTCGTCGCTGTCGAGGTACTTGTATGAATAGGTAGGCAAGAAAGAGCTCCTGGTAGGGCGGCTAGAACTTCGTGATGCCGCCGGGCGTCACAACGCCGTCGACTCGCTTGTCGTGAACTTCGCTGGGCACGGTGTCGACGAGTTCGCTGTCGAATATCACAGCATAGACCGGCGGGCAGCGCTCCATGCTGCCCAGCGTCTTGTCGAAGTAGCCGCGGCCCCAGCCCATGCGCATCCCGGTGCGGTCGACGGAGGCCGCGGGCACGATGATGAGGTCTACCCCGTTGATGGCCATGGGTGGGAGGATCTCGGTGGTCGGGGTCGGCATGCCGAACACGTCCTGGTCCTCGTCCTGTCCGTCGTAGGTCGCCCAGTCGAGCAGGCCGTCCTCCCGGGAGATGGGGAGGAGCACCCGGATCCCCTGACCGCAGGCCCAGTGCAGGAAGTCGCGTGTGTTGGGCTCGTCGGGGGTCGAGAGGTACGCCGCGAGGGAGGTCACCTGGAGCGAGGAGGTGAGGGCCTCGAGGTTCTCGGTGACGGCGTCGGTGGCGCTCGCGCGCTCCACGGACGTTATGGTTCGTCGGCGTTCGCGCAGTTCGGCGCGCAATGCCCGCTTTTCGTGAGTGATCTCATCGGACATGTATGCGATTCTACGAGGTCGCCGGTAGCCTTGCGTCATGGCATTCAGAATCACTAAAGCAGTCATTCCCGCCGCGGGTCTGGGAACGCGTTTCCTGCCCGCCACTAAAGCGATGCCGAAGGAGATGTTGCCGGTAGTCGACAAGCCGGCCATCCAGTACGTCGTCGAGGAAGCGGTCGCGGCCGGCCTCACCGACGTACTCCTCATCACGGGACGCAACAAGACGGCACTCGAGAACCACTTCGACCGTGCCACCGAGCTCGAGGCCACACTCACCACCAAGGGCGACATCGACCGCCTGCACAAGGTGGAGTTCTCGAACGACCTCGCCGACATGCACTATGTGCGCCAGGGAGACCCCCGCGGCCTCGGCCACGCCGTGCTCCGCGCGCACATGCACGTCGGCAACCAGCCGTTCGCCGTACTGCTCGGCGACGACCTCATCGATTCCCGCGACGTGCTGCTCGCCCGGATGATCGAAGAGCAGAACAAGCGCGAGTGCACCGTGATCGCGCTCATGGAGGTCGACCCCTCGGTCGCCCACATGTACGGAGTCGCCTCGGTCGAGCAGACCGGCAGCCCCGACGTCGTGCGGGTCACCGACCTGGTCGAGAAGCCGGAGCAGGGCACCGCCCCCTCCAACTACGCGATCATCGGCCGCTACGTGCTGCAGCCCGACATCTTCGACATCCTCGAGAACACGGCACCGGGCAAGGGCAACGAGATCCAGCTGACCGACGCCCTCCGCACGCAGGCCAAGAACAACATCGCCGGGGGAGTGTACGGAGTCGTGTTCCGCGGACGCCGCTACGACACCGGCGACCGCCTCGACTACATCAAGGCGATCGTGCAGCTGGCCGTCGAGCGTGACGACCTCGGACCGGAGCTCCGTCCGTGGCTGAAGGAATTCTCGGCCACACTGGAGTAATCATGCCGAGCCTCATCCCCACCCTGCGCGACGGGGATATCACTATCCGACCCATCCGGCTCCGCGACGCACGCGCCCTCGAGCGCGAGCTCCTGGACAACCGCTCGTGGTTGCGCAAGTGGGAGGCGACCAACCCGGTCGGACCGATGAGCTTCGATGTCCGTGCGAGCATTCGACACCTGCAGTCGAATGCCCGCGCGGGACTCGGGCTCCCCTTCGTGATCGAATACCGGGGCGAGCTCGCCGGCCAGTTGAACGTGTCGTCGATCAGCTACGGCTCCGTGTCGATGGCCACCATCGGCTACTGGGTGTCCGAGCGCTTCGCCGGCAAGGGGCTCACCCCCACCGCCGTGGCGCTGGCCACCGACCACTGCTTCTTCTCGGTGGGCCTGCACCGCATGGAGATCTGCATCCGCCCGGAGAACGACCCCTCGCTGCGTGTGGTCGAGAAGCTGGGCTTCCGCTACGAGGGCCTGCGCCGCCGCTTCATCCACATCAACGGTGACTGGCGCGACCACTTCTGCTTCGCGCTCACCGTCGAGGAGGTGCCCACCGGCGTGCTGCGCCGCTGGCACGACGGCCACGTCCCCACCGCGAATGCGATGATCCCGATCGACGACCGCGTGAAGGCCCAGAACCCGATAACCACGGGCTGACCTGCACAGAGCAGGTTTCCGTCGCGAACACACCCCGCGGCATCCGCTGAATAACACCGAGAGGCTCGTACCGTAGGCACATGGAGATTTCGGGACTCAGCAGTGGCGTGATGCTCGCGCTCGCGGCGGGTCTCTGGCTCGTGTACCTCATTCCGAGCTGGCTGCGCCGTCGCGAGTACCTCGCCACCGAGCGCAACGCGGTGCGCCTGCAGCAGACGCTGCGCGTGCTCGCCGAGAGCGCGGAGGTTCCGGTCGAGGTGCGGGCGGAGACGTCGGCGCGCAGTGTGGCCACGTTCCAGCGCAGCCTGCGTCAGCAGCAGCAACTGGCGGATGCCGTGGCCAAGGCCAGGGACGCCGCGGCCGAGCGCACCGCCAGCCGCCAGCTCGTCGAGGCGCAGCCCGCTCTCGCGGCCGTGGTGAACGCGCGTTCCGTGGCCACCCGCCGACTGCGCCGCACCCGCCGCGCGGCGTCGGCGATCCTCCTCGCCTCGCTGGCGACGCTCGTTGTGCAGGCCGTTCTCGTGTTCGGTACCGGCATGGCCGCGACTGCGCCGGCCGTTCTCGGCTTCGCCGCCGTCGGAGCGATCACCTCCTTCGCGATGCTCGGCCGTCTCACCGCCATCAGCAAGGCCCGTGCCGCGGCATACGCCCAGCCGCCCGTGCGCATGCGCACCCCGAGCGCGGCGCCCGCGGCCCGCCAGACCGTCTCCGCGCCCGCCGCGCAGAAGGCCTGGACCCCGGTTCCCGTGCCGAAGCCCCTCTACCTGTCGCGCCCGGCCCCCGAGCCGGTGCGCATCGTCGCCGACGAGGTCGCCGCCGAGCTGCGTGCCGCTGCCGCCGTCGCAGAGGAGAAGCTGCGCGCCGCCCAGGCCGCGGCCGCCGCGCCCGCCGTCGAACCGATTCCGATCACGCGCCCCAGCCGTTTCGCGGCGATGGGCATCGTGGACGACACCACAACGGCGGCTCCCGACCTCGATGCGGTTCTGCGTCGTCGCAGGAGCGCGAGCTAGACCCGTTCCACCGTGGTAACGTAAATACCGCAACACGGGCCCTTGGCGCAGTTGGTAGCGCGCCTCGTTCGCATCGAGGAGGTCAGGAGTTCAAATCTCCTAGGGTCCACCACTGTTGTAAGAAAACCCCCGCCGGTCTCCGGCGGGGGTTTTCTGCGTGCGGGGCTGCTCAGGTGTCGGAGGCCGGGGGAGTCGGGCCGCCGACCCGCGCGCCCGCGACCGGCGGAGCATCCGCTGTGCCCGGCGCCTCCGCGGGCGTCTCCGCTGGCGTCTCCGTGGCCGGCGCGCCGAGAGCGGCGCGTCGGCGTCTCTGCCGCAGGGCGACGAGCAGGAGCAGCGCGAGGATGCCGGCCATGACCAGCCACGGCAGCAGCACGCCGACGGCCACCAGGAGGAAGCCGACGAAGCCGACGAAACCGGACCAGCCGACCACGAGTCCACTCCAGAAGGTGTCGGGCGCTTCTGCCGGTGCCTGCTCGGGCGAGACCAGGTAGAGGTCGATCGTCGACAGGCTGACCTGGTCGGCGAGGGAGCGGCGCTGGGCCTCCATCGACTCGAGCTCGCCCTGGCGTTTGCTGATCGCGTCCTCCAGCTCGATCAAGACCTTGATGTCCGTCGCCGTCGCGAGCAGCGCGGTGATGCGGTCGACGGATGCGCGTGAGGCGCTGATGCGCGCGTCGAGGTCCTGGGCCTGGGTGGTGACGTCCGACTCCTGCAGCGAGACGTTCGTCGAGTCGCCGAGCGTCTTCAGCTCGTCGATGGTGTCGGAGAGCGTGTCGGACGGCACGCGGAGCGTCAGTCTCGCGCCGCCGGGCTCCTCGTCGGACGCCGCGGTCTCGGAGCGCGCGTCGATGCGTCCGCCCGCCGACTCGACGATGCGGGTGGCCTCGCCCGCGGCGGCGACGGGGTCCGCGGCGGTGATCGATATCGAGCCCACCGTGACGATCTGGCGCTCGACGGCGGCGTCGGCGGCGCCGGCGAAGTCGGCCCCCTCGTCGCCGCTCGCGCCCTGCTCCGAGAGCGCGGGCTGCTCCGCCTGCGACGGGATGCCGCTGTCCGATGCGCTCGGGCTGCACCCGGCGAGGGTGATGACGAGGGCGAAGGCCGCCGTGCCGATCAGGATTCGCTTCATACCGTGACGTTAGCTCTTCTTTATAACGAACAACTACCCAACATTTCCGGGCTCTCAGACGTCACCGACCGAATGGTCTTCGCTTTCGGCACCCCCGTGTCAAGGCCCGGTCGGTCGCCCGGCCGACGGCCTAACGTCGAAGAGTACCGTCGACGATAGGGGAGTAATCATGGGTGTATTCGACAATGCCAAGGACGCCGCCGAGGCCACCGGCAAGAAGATCGGCCAGTGGGCCGACGACACCAAGGAGCGCATCAGCGACAAGGTGGACGAAGTGAAGGCCGACGCCGAAGTGAAGCGCGCCGAGAGCGACGTGCGCAAGGCCGAGGCCGAGCGCGACGCCACCGGCGCCAAGAACGACTACAAGGAGAAGCTGCGCGACTGAGCTGCCTGAGCGCAGAACCGGTGCATCCTAGCGCCGAGGCCCCGCCGACCGTCGAGTCGGCGGGGCCTCGGCGTTCGCACGTAGTCTCGAGCCATGGACACTCGCAACGCGGCGCGCATCGGCAGAGACTTCTCGGTCATCGGACTCGGAACCTGGCAGCTCGGAGCCGACTGGGGTGATGTGAGCGAAGCGGATGCGCACGCCGTACTCGACGCGTCGGTCGCCGAGGGCGTCACCGTCTTCGACACGGCGGACGTCTACGGAGACGGTCGCAGCGAGCAGATCATCGGCGGCTATCTCGCGCTCAACCCCGATCTCGACATCGTCGTGGCCACGAAGATGGGACGTCGTGAGGCGCAGGACGCGGCCAACTTCACCCTCGCGAAGTTCCGCGAGTGGACGGACCGCTCCCGCGCCAACCTGCGCGTGGACACCCTCGACCTGGTGCAGCTGCACTGCCCGCCGACCGCTGTCTTCACCTCCGACGAGGTCTACGACGCGCTGGACACGCTCGTGGCGGAGGGCGCGATCGCCCGCTACGGCGTGAGCGTCGAGCGGGTCGACGAGGCCCTCGCGGCGATCGCCCGCCCCGGGATCGCGAGCGTGCAGATCATCCTCAATGCCTTCCGGCTGAAGCCGCTCGAGGCGGTGCTGCCCGCGGCGGTCGACGCCGGAGTGGCGGTCATCACCCGGGTGCCCCTCGCCTCGGGACTGCTCAGCGGCAAGTACAGCCGCGACACCACCTTCGCGGCGAACGACCACCGCACCTTCAACCGCCAGGGCGAGGCCTTCGACGTGGGGGAGACCTTCTCCGGCGTCGACTTCGAGCAGGGCGTCGCGGCCGCGCAGGAGTTCTCGGCCCTCGCCGCGTCCGTCGGTCTCACGCCGTCGGTCGCCGCGCTCGCCTGGCTCGCCCAGCTCGACGGCGTCACCACGGTGATCCCCGGGGCTCGCAGCGTCGACCAGGCCAGGGCCAACGCCTCCGCCGGCTCCGTGCCCGGCCTCCCGGCAAACTTCTCCACCGGGGTCGCCGAGATCTACGACCGCTACTTCCGCGAGGCGGTGCACGGGCGCTGGTGACGCCCGGTGCATCTACTCCCGGCCCAGCCAGTCGCGCAGCAGCGCGAGGGTCTCCTCTGGGCGGTCGCGGTGCGGCGAGTGGCCGGAGCCGGGCACGACCACGTACGAGATCGAGCGGTTCGCGCGGGTGAGCGCATCCGCTGACTCGGCGGGCAGCATGCTGAAGACCGCGTGGTCCCCGCCCACGATCAGGGTCGGCACGCCCAGCAGCGCCGCCTGCTCGAGCACGTTCCACGGGGTGTTGTCTGCGACGGTGCGCTCCACCATCCGCGGTTGCGCGAGTGCGACGGCGGCGGCCTTGTGCGCGATGTCGAGCGGATTCCACGCGGGACGCAGCTCGCGGAAGCCCGCCTCGTCGAGAGCGAGCTCCCAGAGCTCCCCGGCGAGCAGCTCCTCGAGCTCGGCGGAGGGGAGGGCGAGCGCGGGATCGAGCAGTACCAGTCGGCGGGTGAAGCCGGGGCGCAGTGCGGCGAGCGTTCCGACGGCGCCGCCGAGGGAGTGGCCGACAATGAGGTCCCAGTCGTGGCTGGGCAGGTCGGCGGCGTAGTCGGCGAAGGCGTAGGAGTCGGCCAGAGGCGCTGCGCCGTTGCCGCGCAGGTCGACGGCGGTGACGAACCAGCCCTCGGCGGCGAGGGCGGCGCCCACGCGCCACCAGGTGGCGCCGCTGGATGTGAGGCCGTGGACGAGCAGGGCGCGGCGTTCTGCCGCCGGATCGCCCCAGTGCAGGGTGGGAAGCGAGGGCATCCGGCTACCGTACCGGTGCGACGGCATCCGCTGGCCAGTGTTTCCTCGCGTGGCAGGGAATACCCCGCGCAGTGGATGGTTCACTGATCACATGACTACTGTGATGATCGTTGTCGGGTCCGTCCGTCCGGTGCGAGTGGGACCGGTCGTGGCCGAGTGGGTGCGGGCCGCCGCGGAGACGCAGGGCGGCTGGGACATCGACCTGGTCGACCTCGCCGAACTCGCGCTCCCCTTCATGGACGAGCCGAACCACCCGGCCGCCCGCAGGTACACGAAGCCGCACACCCTCGCCTGGAGCGAGCGGGTGGACGCGGCGGACGCGGTGATCTTCGTCAGTCCCGAGTACAACCACAGCTTCTCGCCGGCACTCAAGAACGCGCTCGACTTCCTCGCCCAGGAGTGGTGGCGCAAGCCCTACGGCGTGGTGAGCTACGGGGGCATCTCCGCGGGCACCCGCGGGATCACCGCCCTCGAGCCGGTGCTCACGCAGCTCGGCATGGTGCGCGCACCCGCCGAGGTGGAGCTGCCGTTCGTCGGCACGCAGATCTCCGACGGGGTGTTCACCCCGACCGAGCGGCAGGTGCTGATCCTCGACAAGCAGCTCGTCGAGCTGAAGGCGCTCGCCGAGGCCTTGAAGCCGCTGCGCACGCTCTGACCCGTTCGCAACTCAGGCAGAACGCGTCATCCGCCCGCCGCGACGTGCGAGGACAAGCGGATGCCGCCCGCGGCTCGACGAAACCGCCTGAGTTGCGAAGGCGGCGGGCGGGTCAGCTCGGCTGGACGGGGATGGGCGCCGTGTCGGGCAGCGAGGTGAGCTCGCGGCCGCGCAGGTCGGGGTGCCAGCCGCGCAGCAGCAGCGGCACGAGGAAGCCGATCAGGGCGAGCCCGGCCGCGGCGATGAATCCGCCGAGGGCGCCGTTGGCGTCGATGAGGAAGCCGGCGAAGGCCGAGCCCATGGCCGCGCCGATGAGCTGCCCCGTTCCGACCCAGCCGTAGGCCTCGGCGGTGTCGCTGAACTTCACCGTGGCGGACACGATCGCGAACATCACGGCGAGGGCCGGCGCGATGCCGAGTCCGGCGACGAACAGGGTCACGGCGAGCCACCAGAAGTCGAGCGAGGCGAGGGCGATCGAGACGCCGGCGAAGACGATGAACATGCGGCGGGCCATGGCCCAGGGGCCGACGGGGAGGTGGCCGAGCGCCAGACCGCCGACCAGGGAGCCGAGGGCGAAGATCGCGAGGATGATGCCGGACTCCGGGCCGTGGTCGCCGAAGGTCGCGACGACGCTGGCCTCGAGGGCCGAGCACGCGCCGATCAGCAGGAAGCCGACGATCGTGGCCAGCAGCACGGAACGCTTCTTGAGCACGACGCCGAGCTTGCGCTTCGAGCGCGGGATGCGCACCCTGCCCACCTCGGGCGACAGGATGAACCAGAGGCCGCCGCCGATGAGCAGCACGCCCGCGAGCGAGATCGCCAGTGTCGTGGAGATCTGCACGGCCACGAAGGTCGTGATCACCGGGCCCGCGACCCAGATGATCTCCTGCGCGGAGGCGTCGAGGGAGAAGAGCGGCGTGAGCTGCTTCGAGTTCACCATCTTGGGGTAGATGGTGCGAACGGCCGGCTGGATCGGGGGAGTGGAGAGGCCGCCGATAAGGCCGACCACCATGTAGGCCCAGACGGGCATGATGACGAAGCCCATGACGGCGATCGACGCGGCGCAGACGATCATGGTGAGGACGAGCACTTTGCGCATGCTCCAGACGCCCATCCAGCGGCTGGTAAGGGGGCCGGCGATGGCCTGGCCGATGCTGGTGGCGGCGAGCACGAGACCGGCGGCGCCGAAGGAGTTGTGCACCTGCTCGATGTGGAGCAGATAGGCCAGTGAGAGCATTCCCGAGGGGAAGCGGGCAGTGAGCTGCGCCGCGATGATCCGGGCCACCCCCGGGGTTTTCAACAGACTGACGTAGCTATTCACTGACCCATTCTAGGGAGTTCCCGGCGATGTCGTCCGCTGGTTCTAGCCTGTGTACTTGTGGACAAAGTTATCCACACCTGTGGATGACACGCCCACTACATGTAGGGATCGCTTTCCGTGGTGACCCCGATATATAGTGGTGGAACACCCGGGCCGGCGAAGAAAAATCGCGGCCTTTCTGGGACCTTTTAGGAGCATTCGTGGGAATCACAGTAGTAAAGCGCGACGGCGAACGAGAGCCGTACGACGCCAACAAGATCAACCTCGCCATCGAGCACGCGACCTACGGTCTCGACGACAACATCACCTGGGTGACGCAGATCGCGTCCGAGCTGGAGCTGACGCTCTTCGACGGCATCACCACCCAGCAGCTCGACGAGGCAGTGATCCAGGTCGCCCTCCAGAACGTCAAGGACGACCCGGCGTTCGACGTCGTCGCCGCGCGTCTGCTGCTGAAGACGATCTACAAGCGCGTTCTCGGCGACTACAGCACCGCCGAGGAGCTCAAGGCGCTGCACGCCAGCCACTTCGAGGCCAACGTGCGCCGCGGAGTCGAGGAGGGCCTGCTCGACACCCGCCTCACCGCGCTGTTCGACTTCGACGTGCTCTCCGCCGCACTCGAGCCCGCCCACGACGAGCTCCTCAAGTACATCGGCGTCGTCACGTTGAACAACCGCTACGGCATCAAGGGCCGCAACGGCGACGCCCTCGAGGTTCCCCAGTACTTCTGGATGCGCATCGCGATGGGACTCTCGCTCAACGAGCAGAACCCCACCGAGCACGCCATCGCCTTCTACGAGAAGATGTCCAAGCTCGAGTACCTGGCCGCCGGCTCCACGCTGGTGAACGCGGGCACCGTCTACCCCCAGCTCGCGAACTGCTTCGTCATGGAGATGCAGGACGACATGGAGCACATCGCGAAGACCACGCGCGACGTCATGTGGCTCACGAAGGGAACCGGCGGAATCGGGCTCTCTGTGACCAAGCTCCGTGCACAGGGCTCGCCCATCCGCTCGAACAACACGACCTCCACTGGTCCGATCCCCTTCATGCACACCATCGACTCGATCCTCCGGGCGGTGAGCCGGGGCGGCAAGAAGTTCGGCGCTCTCTGTTTCTACATGGAGAACTGGCACATGGACTTCCCGGAGTTCCTCGACCTCCGCCAGAACTCCGGCGACCCGTACCGCCGCACCCGCACCGCCAACACCGCGGTCTGGATCAGCGACGAGTTCATGAAGCGCGTGCAGAACGACCAGGACTGGTACCTCTTCGACCCGCTCGAGGTCACCGACCTCAACGAGCTCTACGGGCAGGCCTTCTCGACCCGCTACAACGAGTACGTTGCCAAGGCCGAGGCCGGCGAGATGCGCATGTTCAAGAAGATCGGCGCCCGCGAGCAGTTCAAGTCGATCCTCATCTCCCTGCAGACCACCAGCCACCCGTGGCTGACCTGGAAGGACACGATCAACAACCGTGCGCTGAACAACAACACGGGAACGATCCACCTCTCCAACCTCTGCACCGAGATCACGCTTCCGCAGGACGAGGACAACGTCTCCGTCTGCAACCTGGCGTCGATCAACCTGTCGCGCCACCTGGATGACGCGTCGAAGCTCGACTTCTCGAAGATCGAGGAGAGCGCGCGCCTCGCGGTGCGCCAGCTCGACAACCTGATCGACATCACGCGCTCCAGCGTGAAGGAGGCGGATTTTTCCAACGAGCAGAACCGCGCCGTCGGCCTGGGCGTCATGGGCTTCACCGACATCATCGAGCGCATGGGGATCAGCTACGAGAGCGAAGAGGCCTACGACCTCATCGACGAGATCATGGAGCACGTCTCCTACGCGGCGATCGACGAGAGCGCCAACCTCGCCAAGGAGCGCGGTGCCTACAAGAACTTCGAGGGCTCGCGCTGGGCCCAGGGGCTCGTGCCGATCGACACGATCGCGCTCACCGAGGCCGACCGCGGCCAGGAGATCAAGGTCAACCGCACGACCCGCCTCGACTGGGACGC
>Ga0247810_10002077_pt1 | contig 11519 bp, 11 predicted proteins | sample UWRJL119311C1_FD_179918 | JGI IMG/M metagenome (GOLD analysis project Ga0247810, IMG submission 179918) | Plant litter microbial communities from Arlington Agricultural Research Station in Wisconsin, United States - UWRJ-L119-311C-1 | ecosystem: Environmental > Terrestrial > Plant litter >...
AGGAAGCTAGGGCTTTAGTTGTTTTTACCACATAGGCACATAGAAGACATAGGTTTATTGCGGCGGATTTATTTCTGTGCCCTAACCCAAGCCTCCCCAGATGGGAATGTTTGGGTTTAACTGGCTTGCATGGAGCTTATTTATAGCCACAGATGCACAGATTTTCTTTGATGATGTTTTATAGGTAAGTCTTATTGATTCAGGAGGCATGTTATTTTAGCACAACGATTCGCAAAGGGTTTTCAATAGTATTTTACAATTGAAAACCCCATTCCGACTGAAGTTTAATTCAGCTTGAATGAGGCTTTTTCTATTTAGAATCTTAGATGCCTAATAGGTTTGGATAGATTTAGATTAACCTTTTTCTTCTAACTTTTCTCCGGTTACTTCAATGCGGATTTTGTTTTCTATCTCGTCTGCGAGTTCTGGGTTATCCATTAATAATTGTTTAACCGCATCTCTTCCCTGACCAAGTTTAGTATCGCCATAAGAGAACCAAGAACCTGCTTTTTTAATGATGTTAAAGTCAACACCTAGATCGATAATCTCTCCAACTTTTGAAATTCCCTCGCCGAACATAATGTCGAATTCTGCAATTCTGAAAGGAGGGGCGACTTTATTTTTTACAATTTTTACTTTTACGCGATTTCCGGAAACTTCATCAGAGTCTTTGATTTGAGAAGTTCTTCTGATATCTAAACGAACTGAGGCATAGAATTTCAATGCGTTACCACCGGTTGTGGTTTCTGGATTACCAAACATTACGCCGATTTTTTCACGCAATTGATTGATAAAAATACAGCAACATCCAGTTTTAGAAATCGTACCTGTCAGCTTACGTAAGGCTTGGCTCATTAATCTTGCTTGTAATCCCATTCTGCTGTCGCCCATTTCACCTTCTATCTCAGCTTTAGGAACTAATGCTGCTACGGAGTCAATAACGATTACATCGATTGCGCCTGAGCGAATTAAATTATCTGCAATTTCTAGCGCCTGCTCTCCATTATCTGGTTGAGAGATTAAAAGATTGTCGACATCAACGCCTAGTTTTTTTGCATACATCTTATCAAATGCATGTTCAGCATCTATAAATGCAGCAATACCACCCTTTTTTTGAGCTTCAGCAATGATATGGGTTGCCAAGGTAGTTTTACCAGAAGATTCTGGTCCATATATTTCAATTACACGGCCTTTAGGAACTCCGCCAATGCCTAGAGCGATATCCAAACTAATAGATCCTGTGGAAATTGATTCAACAGCTTCAACAGCTGCATCACCTAATTTCATCACCGATCCTTTACCGTATGATTTTTCTAATTTATCTAATGTTAATTGTAGCGCTTTTAATTTGTCTGCGTTTGGGTTCATGTTCGTAATGCTCTAAGTAAATATAATATATGTATCGGCTATAAATAAGTTCGTAATACTAATAACTTTAGCAAACATATTAATTTATTTTCGATTAATACAAATTTATTCTAATTTATTTTTTCAATTTAATTTAAATCGCTAATTTCTTTAGTTTTATGATGCTTTTCGAAGTATTTGCAAAAGTGTGTCAGTTCGCAAATACTGCATTTGGGGCTTCTGGCTACACACACATATCTGCCGTGCAAAATTAGCCAATGATGTGCCATTGCAATTGTATGTTCAGGAAGGTTTTTTACGAGGTCTTTTTCTACGGCTAATGGAGTTTTTCCAGTGGTTAGGCCAATTCTATTGGCTACTCGGAAAACGTGTGTATCAACAGCCATTGCTGGAGCATCATAGATTACTGAGGCGATTACGTTAGCAGTTTTTCGGCCAACACCAGGCATTTTTTGTAGTTGATCTATATCGGAAGGTACCTGATTGTTAAATTCATTTACCAGCATATTGGCCATTCCGACAAGATGTTTTGCTTTATTATTAGGGTAGCTCACACTTCTGATGTAGTCAAAAACTATGTCTGGTGTGGTATCGGCCAATGCGTTGGCATTAGGAAAACGTTGAAAAAGTGCAGGCGTAACCTGGTTTATCCTTTTATCGGTACATTGGGCTGATAAGATAACAGCCACTAATAACTGATAGGGGTTATTGTAATGAAGCTCTGTCTCTGCATTTGGTTGCTTGGCGGCAAAGTGCGATACAAATAGTTGATACCGTTCTTTTTTTAACATTTGCAAATTTACGATTTACGTTTGTTAATTGGCGATGCGAATCGTTAATTGGTTGATGGTCAATAGCTAATGGTCAATGGGCCAAGTGGTTAAATGAAGTTCATAAGTTTGGCAGTTCCATTTTTCTTGGTTTCGCGAATGTATTTATTAAATATTTAGGGGTTAGGGAATTAGTGAGGTAAATGAATATCATGGGCGCATTAGCTCAAAGCTTAAAGACCAAAGCTTAAAGCTTAATGAGGCATCATCGACTGGATGGAACTCAGGCTCACCTAAGATTATAGCCAAACTTAATGCAATGTAATTATCGGGGTTTCTGATGCGGTGGTTTCTTGTTTGATTGGGAGTTTATTGGCATGGTGGCTTTTGATGAGCCAAAATGCAAACATCGCACCGATAAGCGCCATTAAGGCACCCACTAAGGCAGGCCAGGTATAATCTAATCCGTAAACTAAGGGTAGGCCACCAAAAAATGCACCTAAGGCATTGCCAATGTTAAAGCTTGCCTGACTTGCAGATGCAGCTAACATTTCTGATCCTTTTGCAGAGGTAATCATCAACATTTGTATGGGGGATGCCAAAGCAAAGGAAACAGCTCCTGTGATGAAAGTGAAAATGAGTGAAAGTATGGGGTTAAACGAGATGAAATGCACAATAATTAGGGTAATGACCATAGTTAGCAGCAAGGCTAAGGATGCTTTTGCCGGAGAAAATTTATCGGCCAAAAAACCACCAAAGAAATTGCCCACCATCATACCTAATCCGGCCAACATTAATACGTATGTTACGCTATTGCCCGAAAGCCCTGTTACTTCTGTTGTTAAAGGGGCGATATAGCTGATCCAAGCAAACAATCCTCCTGTGCCTATGGAGATCATGAGGATAATTAACCAGGCTTCTTGTTTTTTAAAAAAGCTAAGTTCTGATTTCAGGTCACGATTTGGGTCTGCTGCTAATGCAGGAAGCCATTGTTTTAAGCTGATAATTGTGATGAGTCCTACGAAAGTTACAATTGCAAAGGTAAAGCGCCATGAGAAGTTATGCCCGATATATGTGCCCAATGGAACGCCTAATAAGTTCGCTATGGTTAAACCTGCAAACATTAATGATACTGCTTGTGCTGCTTTTCCTTTTTCGGCAATGCGACTGGCTACAACTGAACCCACGCCAAAAAAGGCGCCATGTGGAAGTCCTGAGAGTAAACGAGCAATAAAAAGCAAGCTGAAAGTTGGTGCAAATGCAGACAATGCATTAAATGCGGTAAACATGATCATTAATGCAATTAAGATTTTTTTGGGTGGATATTTCCCTGCAATCATTACCAATAAAGGTGCTCCAATTACTACTCCCAATGCATAAGCTGAGATTAAATATCCTGCTTTAGGGATGGAGATTGAAAGGTCTCCTGGGATTAAATCTTTTGCAATATCTGGAAGTACGCCCATCATCACAAATTCTGTGATACCAATACCTAAACCGCCAAGTGTGAGTGGGAGAAGCTTTTTGTTGATCATATAACTTAGTGTTTTTTGTACACTAAGGTAAAGGTAGTCATTTTGTGAATGACACAAATTTAAATGGGAAAAAATGCCAATAAAATGATAAAATGTCAATCTAAATTAATTTCCTTGATCAGGTTATCGCATTCTGCAAAGGCGTTATAAAGATATTTATTTCGGTGTTTTTCACCTTGTCCGCTAAAAGAAACTGATTTTTTAATCAGTCCTTGCATCCATTCTTTGGTTTGATTGCAATAGAATGGATCTGCTGTTTTCAGGTAGTTGAAGGTGTTGAAGCGGTTAAAACAGCTCATGCTATCTTTAAAGTCGACCAAGTAGGAGATACTTCCCAAAACATCGCAACTATACCAATTGAAAGTATGTTGTGGGTCTATTGTTTTTTTACTTCCAATTGCATACATGTTCATGTCGGTTAAGCAATAGCGTACCTGTTCTACTATCTTTTCGGCCATTGCCTTATCGGAGATATGGCCTGCTTCATAGGCATATCTAATCTGTTCAATGGTGCCATATACGGTATCCTTAGACCATATTTCTGTGCTAGGTATTTCAAGATAAATCTGATTCAGTTCTTTTGAGACCTCCATAATCTCATCTGAGAGGAAAGAGTCGTCGAATTTTGTTCCGGTTTGAATGGTGCTATCGGCCCAGAAGAAGAGTTTGAATGCGGTGAGTTCGGGATATTTGAAGAAATGGAATACGGGAATATCGTCTGTGGTAATGGTGATGTGTTTGGTTTTGCTTCTTTGGATCTGTTTTAGGTTTTCTAGCAGGTCTTTGAGGTATGCCAACATGTTTGGTCTTTGTTTATCTATGGTCAGATAATCAAAGGTTACGGTAGGCAGTTCGTTTGGTTGATATACGAATGGCACTCCGAAGGTATCGGTAAGTTTAATTATTTGCTGGAGGTTGATGGCACTGGTTCCTCTTATTTTTTTATAGGCTTCATTGATGCTGAGATCCAAAGCTTCTGCGATGCTACTTGCAAAATTCTGATAGCTCGGCAAAGATGATTTAATTGAATTGAAGAAGGATTCTTGAGGATTTGCCATAAAAGATTAATTTATAAATTGAATATACCTAAAAATAATATCATAAGAGATTGTTTTTTGCTAGAATGTATTTTTTTAAGATTAAAAAGTCAATTATATGGGTTTCGTTTAATTTTTAAAGATAGTATTTGGTGTTTCATATCCTTTAACGGTAATATCGATTTTGTTAATCCTTTACATTTGAATAGAAATTAATAATGAAGATGCTATGAAACGTAAACTGTTTTTATTGATGTGGTTATGCTTAACTACTAGTATGGTAAATGCGCAAAGGGATATTTCCGAATTTAACAACCTATACATGAATGCGGAAGTAGGTAAAATTAAAGGGTATCGAACCTTTGTTCAGGGAGGACTTTCTTTACAGCTTGAACACCATTACTTTAAAATTAAAGCTGTTACCGCTTATGATAGTCCTACTAAGGAGCAGAAACAATTGTTTAAACAATATCATCACAACTGTGATTGCCAGCAAGAAGTACGGGAGATTGGTGATATAGGATTGATGTATGGCAGGAGTTATCGGATTTTGAAACATCATCAGGTACAGTTTGGTGCTGGGTTGTCTGTATTCAGTAAAACAGATCCTGATGAAGCTTTTAATCAGCAGAAACGAAATGATGAACTTGATCGGTTTAAGACAAGGACGACTGTGGGAATTCCTGTTGAATTTAGGTATGTTTTTCAATTTAAGCGTTATCTAGGAATTGGATTTACCTCAACATTTAGTGTTAATCCTATTAAGAGTTATGGTGCTGTTAGTGCGGGGGTTTCATTGGGGTTGTTTTAGATTGGATTCTGTTAGGTAAATTCCTCGTGCCTCGGAATGACAAACTCACGAATGACAAACTCACGAATGACAACTATCTAGCGAAGCACAAAAACTCTGACTTAGTGAACAAAACTAATGTATGCTTTAAGATTATATAAAGATGAAAAAATTAAAATTTAAACAAGACGAAGGTTCTCTTTTCTATAAGGAACTTAACCAAGGGGTAACTGCATGCTTGATCTCTGGTTGGAAGGTTGGAAGGTTGGAGGGTTGGAAGGTTGAAAGGTTGGAAGGTTGAAAGGCAAGGGGGTTAGTGTATGGATGTGTTAATTAGATTAGATGATATGAAGGAGGTTAGGTGAGAAATCTGCGTGGCTACAAAGTGGTTTTTTGGGGATTAAATGGCTATTAGAGACTGGAGTTAAGTAAGGTGTAGGTAAGGTGTAGCTATAAGGTAGGTATATGGTAGGTATATGGAAGATGTATTATAGAAGATGTGTGTGGGGTGGGGGTTAGTGTACGGTAAGGGTTTGAAGGTTGTGCCAAAGGCATCCCTTTGGGCAATGTCGTTAAGTTTAGCTTTTCTGTCCATAACTTCCTCGTTTCTGCGATGTACGAAGCTCCAAAGGAGTACCTATGGCACAGTCTCCATACCGGTTTTGACGCTTATAGCAGCAAGGAGATTGCTACGCGAAAAGCTCGCAAAAACGAAACTTCCCTTAAATAATGACATTGCCCTTTGGGAGAAGGTTGGAAGGTTCTAGGGTCGGAATGTTGAAAGGTTGTGCCAAAGGCATCCCTTTGGGAGAAGGTTGAAGGTCTGGTTGCTTAACGTTATATCTATGGATCTAAGCTATGAACTATTAACCTTCTTAGTTACGAGTTGCGGGTTACGAGTTGAAAGTCTGAGTGCTTTAGCTTTAGGAATTTAATTCATTAAACATGGTAGAAAAACGTTTTAGTAAATAAGATTTGGAAAATGTTAAAATTTTATTCATTGAATGAAATAAAATATCGACAATAACGTTTATTTTTAAAAAACCTAAATATTTATTTGCGTATGACAAAAACCTCTACTTCAACCAGCATTGTAAACACACCTATCTCGCAACCAGCAGAAAATGCAGCAGCAGATGAGGCAGAACAGCAAGACATGCTTTTTTATAACAGCATTAAGCCCCAATTAGATGAGTTAATTAAAAGCCCATCTGATGAAACGATTAAAAAGATTTTAGCTTATTCGAAGCAGCAATAGGTAAAAATTAATTTATATCCCAGTATATAAGGACATTTAGTTGAATATCCTTATATACTAGGGTTTTAGGATTTAGGACTAACTTCTTTGACTTTCATCATTTTACGGAGATTGCTTAGTGCGTAACGCATTCTGCCTAGGGCGGTATTGATGCTTACATCTGTTAAATCTGCGATTTCCTTGAAGCTTAGATCGGCATAATGGCGCATGATGAGTACTTCTTTTTGTTCGTCGGGCAAGAGGTGGATCATTGCTCTTAGATCGACATGGGTTTGTTCGCGTAACATCCGTTCTTCTGCACTTTCTTCATGGATTTGCAAAAGGTTAAGCACATCGGTTCCATCTGCGCTGGTAATTACGGGGGTTCGTTTTTCTCTGCGGAAATAATCGATTACCAAATTGTGAGCAATACGCATTACCCAAGGTAAAAACTTACCTTCTTCGTTATACCTGCCGCTTCTTAAGGTGTTGATTACCTTGATAAAGGCATCTTGAAAAATATCTTCGGCGAGATATTGATCTTTTACCAATAAATAAATAGAGGTATAAATTTTCGATTTGTGTCTTCTCAGTAATTCTTCTAAAACAGATTCTTCTCCGTTAAGATATAACTTCACTAAATCCTGATCACTATACTGTTGTAATTTCATAGGAGCGTATACTAAAATCTCTCTTTTTATTAAATAATAATAAGTAGCTGTTTTAATCTATAGCTTTTCTCCTTCTTTTTTTAAGATGTGGTTTCTAACTTGTGTGAGTTATGAGATACAAAAGACGTATTTTTTTTTAATAATCCAATAATAAATATGTTAAAAAATGTAAAATTTTGTAAAAGCCAGCTTATTATTAACAGGGTTAAAACGAAAGTCGTAATTTTGGGTTTTAATACCTACAGTCTACAAATCGGTACATGAGCAAGGAAATAGAGAAAGATCCACATCAAAATATTATTATAAAAGGGGCAAGGGTTCACAATCTTAAAAACATTGATGTTGCCATTCCAAAGAATAAACTGGTTGTTATTACTGGTATGTCTGGTTCGGGCAAATCTTCCCTAGCTTTTGATACTTTATATGCAGAAGGTCAGCGACGTTATGTAGAGAGTTTATCATCCTATGCGCGCCAGTTTATGGGCAGAATGAACAAGCCGGATGTAGATTATATCAAGGGTATTGCACCTGCGATTGCGATAGAACAGAAGGTAATTACGTCTAATCCGAGGTCGACGGTAGGTACATCTACAGAGATTTACGATTATTTAAAGCTGTTGTTTTCTCGGGTCGGGATTACGTATTCTCCAGTTTCTGGTGCTATTGTAAAGAAGGATACGGTAACAACTGTGGTAGATTATATAGTGGGTTTAGGGCCTGAAAGTGTGGTTACCATATTTTGTCCATTACATCCGCATAACAATCGGAGTATAAAGGAAGAGCTTGCGGTGCTTTTACAGAAGGGTTTTCTGCGTGTTTATTTTAAGGGTGTAATTCGCAAGATTGAGGATATTCTTGAAGACAAATCTGTGGAGGATGTTGAGCTAACGGATACGGATACGATCAGAATTTTAATTGACCGGATTGTAGTTAATGAGGAAGAAGAGACTTTAAGCCGTATTGCGGATTCGGTTCAAACTGCATTTTTTGAAGGGAAGGGCGATTGTTATGTTGAGTATAATGAAGAGCAGCAATTCTTTTGTGATCGGTTCGAATTAGATGGTGTAAAATTTGAAGAGCCTACTCCCAACTTTTTTAGTTTTAATAATCCTTATGGTGCCTGTAAGCGTTGTGAGGGTTATGGAAATGTGATTGGTATTGATGAGGATCTTGTGATTCCTGACAAGAGTAAAAGCTTATACGATAATGCGATTGCTCCATGGCGTGGGGAGAAAATGGGAGAATGGCTGAAAAAGTTCATTAAGAATGCGGATAAATTCAATTTTCCGATCCATCGTTCTTATAGTGAACTTACTGAAGCACAGCAACGTTTAATTTGGACGGGAAACAAGTATTTTGCTGGGCTTGATGAATTTTTCAAAGAGTTGGAAGAGCAGACGTATAAAATTCAGTATCGGGTAATGCTTTCCAGGTATCGTGGTAAAACTGTTTGTCCGGATTGTAAGGGAACGCGATTGCGCAAAGATGCTTCTTATGTTAAAATTGGAGGGAAATCGATCCTTGATATGGTATTGATGCCTTTGTCTACGATACTTCCATTTTTTGAGGGGCTTACACTTTCTGAGACTGAAACAAAAATATCTAAGCGGTTATTGGCTGAAATCACGAATAGGGTATTATATCTTAATAATGTAGGATTGGGCTACCTAACTTTAAATCGTTTATCGAATACACTTTCTGGGGGGGAGAGTCAGCGGATTAACCTGGCGACTTCTTTGGGAAGTAGTTTGGTAGGGTCTATTTATGTACTTGATGAACCGAGTATTGGGCTACATCCAAGGGATACGCATAAACTTATTGAAGTTTTGCAATCGCTAAGAAATGTGGGCAATACTGTTTTGGTGGTTGAGCATGAAGAGGAGATGATGAAAGCTGCCGATTATATTATAGATATTGGTCCTGAGGCGGGTACACATGGAGGGAATTTGGTTTTCAGTGGTACTTATGAAGAGATCATTAAAGATGAGGAGTCGTTAACTGGGAGATATCTGGCGGGGAAGGAAGAGATTGCGGTTCCTAAAAAAAGGAGAAACTGGAAAGATCATATTTTAATTAAGGGTGCCAGAGAGAATAACCTAAAAAATATAGATGTTAAATTTCCACTGGGTGTTTTCACTTGTGTAAGTGGTGTTTCTGGTTCTGGTAAAACGAGTTTAATTAAAAAGATTTTATATCCGGCGTTACAAAAAGCTATAGGTAATTATGCCGGGGAACAAACTGGTTCTTACGATGGGATTTTCGGGAATATAGATCTGGTGAGTCAGGTTGAAATGGTGGATCAAAATCCGATTGGTCGTTCTTCGCGTTCAAATCCGGTGACTTATGTAAAGGCTTGGGATGATATTAGGGCTTTGTTTTCTGCTTTACCAGCGGCAAAAGCAAATGGTTTAAAGCCGGCGGCATTTTCTTTCAATGTTGAGGGTGGGCGTTGTGATGTTTGCCAGGGTGAGGGTGAAGTTAAGATAGAGATGCAATTTATGGCTGATATTTATCTGCCATGCGAGACTTGTGGAGGAAGAAGATTTAAGCAACAGGTATTAGATGTTACCTATCAAGATAAAAATGTAGCTGATATTTTAGATTTGACGATTGAGGAGGCTGTTGAGTTTTTTGCCAATGAGCCTAAGATTTTGCAGAAGTTAAATCCTTTATTGATGTTGGGCTGGGATATGTGCATTTGGGGCAATCTTCAAACACTTTATCGGGTGGTGAGGCACAGCGGATTAAACTAGCTTCATTTTTGATTAAGGGGAACAATGCGCAAAAAACGATGTTCATTTTTGATGAGCCTACCACTGGTTTGCATTTTCATGATATTAAAAAGTTATTGAAGGCATTAAATACATTGATTGAGCAGGGAAATACTATTTTAGTAATTGAGCACAATATGGATATGATCAAATGTGCAGATTGGGTAATAGATATTGGTCCGGAAGGTGGAGATAAGGGAGGTAATATTGTTTTTGAGGGGAAACCTGAAGATATGTTAAAAGCAAAGGGATCTTACACGGGTCAATTTTTGAAAGCTCATTTGAAACATTAGAATTAAAATATTGTTGCTTCTAAAAAAATGATTATTTTAATTTAACTTCGATATAAGATGGATTGGTTGATGGTTCATGGTTGATAGTTCATGGTTTGGATGTTTAAAACAATTCATAGCCTTTGTGATAAGTATAATTGATTCATTTAAAGTATTTCTTTCCGTACGTACGGAACAAGTACTGAACTCACGCTAATTTAATGGGCTTCATCAGGTCAACAAAAACAATAAATATAAACACACGAAATAGTATCTTCGCAGAATTATGCTCTTATTAACTTTAATTATAGGCATCTTGTTAAATGCCATGGGCTATATCCCCCCTGGGAATATTAATCTTACTGTGGCGCAACTTACCATTAATAAGGGGATGCGCCAGGCATTGTACTTTATTCTGGCATTTTCTTGCGTTGAAGTATTTTTCACTTTCGGGATGATGCGTTTTGCGCGTTGGGTATCTAGCGACGTAAACATTGATGCCAACATTAGCGATGTGAGGTTAGGTACTTATGTAGATGTTTTTATGATCATCTTATTTGTGGTGATGGGGACGATTACCTGGATTAACAGGAAAAAAGTACCCAAAACAAAAACGGAAGATAATAGGAGCAAAAAGGGAAGTGTGTTTTATGGGATGTTATTGGGGGTTTTAAATCCGGTTCAAATTCCATTCTGGTTATTTTTTGGCAACTATGTTATTTTGCACGAGTGGATCAAGACGGACTATCTGTCCTTGATTATTTTCAGTTTAGGTTCTGGTATGGGATCGGCATTGGCTTTGTACGGCTATGCCCATTTTGCGAAATACATTCAAGAGAAATTTGCGCTAAGCAGTCACCTGATCAATAAATCTATTGCTATATTTTTGTATGTTCTTGCGCTGTATTTTATTATTAAACAGGTGGTTGTTTATTTGAAGTAGCGGATTGCAAATTAGGGGTGTTCGAAACCTTTATTAAAAGTTTATCAGTATAAGTTTTAAGAAAAACAGTCGATACTAACATTTTCTGTTGATAACCTTTTCATTATGTGTGTATTAATCGGGGT
>Ga0247810_10002078_pt1 | contig 11517 bp, 8 predicted proteins | sample UWRJL119311C1_FD_179918 | JGI IMG/M metagenome (GOLD analysis project Ga0247810, IMG submission 179918) | Plant litter microbial communities from Arlington Agricultural Research Station in Wisconsin, United States - UWRJ-L119-311C-1 | ecosystem: Environmental > Terrestrial > Plant litter >...
GAAGTAGCTCGCCCGGGAACATGCTCACGCCTGCCGGGATGGGTATGGCGCGTGCAGGGCCTTGCTGTTGCATTTCGCGCATCCCTTCCCAATAGAACCGGACCGAGCTGGGTCCCGCATTGGGCAGCCAGTACAGCATGATGTCGTCGATCAACGCATCGACCTCAATGACTCGCTCGGGCTCTGCGCCGCTGTCGGAGGCATCCTGGAACAGCGCGTAAATCCACGCCGCCAGGCCAACGGGCGAATCTGCGAGGCTGAAGCCTATCGACTGCGGCCGGGTGCTTTGCACCTTCATGTAGCCGGACAGCTCTCGCTCATAGCGTTGCGCATCAGCGAGCATGCGTTGCTCTTCAGGGGTGGCCTGCGCGATTTCATCTTCAGTGGGTTGGTACATCACCATATTCAGGTGAATACCGATCAGGCCAGGCGGACGCATGTGCCCAAGGGCGGTGGTCACTGCCGCGCCCCAATCGCCACCCTGGGCGGCCCAGCGCTGGCCATATCCCAAGCGGTCCATCAATTGCGCCCAGGCCGAAGCGGTCTTGCTTACGCCCCAGCCGGGTGAACGTGGTTTATCACTGAAACCAAACCCTGGAAGCGCGGGGATCACCAAATGGAATGCATCGCTGGCGTCGCCGCCATGGGCGGTCGGGTCGGTAAGTGGCCCAACCATCGCCCTGAACTCCAGAATGGAGCCAGGCCAGCCGTGGGTCATCAGCAAAGGCAGGGCGTCAGGGTGAGGCGAGCGTATGTGAAGAAAGTGAATGCCAAGACCGTCGATCTCGGTCCGGCTGCTGTTCCATTGGTTGAGCTGCGCTTCAGTGGTGCGCCAGTCATAACCGTTGCGCCAGCGTTCGACCAGCGCGCGAAGGCGTTCAAGCCGTGGCCCCTGGCTGTTGTCGGAGACGGTTTCCGGGTCAGGCCAGCGGGTTTGCGCCAGGCGCTGGGCCAGATCGTCGAGTTGCGCCTGGGGAATTTGAAGAGGAAACGATTCGATAGGGTGTGTCATTGCTTGATCCCTTGCACATGAGTACGGGCCAATGTGTCACGGACGGATGCCCATTCACGTTGGCCATAACGGTCGTTGTCCAGGTTGAGCAGCTTGCCGCGCCCACTCATCATGTCTCGCAGGTATTGCATGCCTTGCCAGGCGGGGAAGGGCTTCTCGCTGGCAGGCGTAAGCGCACGCACCATGTAGATCAGGGCGGACAGCGTGCCGATATTCCCCGGGCGCAATGTGCGGTAGCGCTGCCCGGTCAACGCGGTGAGGATGTTGGCAATCTGCGCGGGGGAGACGCTGTTGCCGGCAATGCGCAGGAAACGCGGCGTGTTGTGATCGAGCGCGGCATCGGCGGTGAAGGCAGCGACGTCGTCCTTCGCAGTGAAGTCCAGCGGCTGTTGCGCATCGCCGAAATGCAGCACTCGGCGGCCGGGGAGCACAATAGGCGCGTCGCCTTCGAGCAGCTCCAGAAAGCCACCGTTGAGGATTGAGGTGACGGCGATGTCGGCTGTATCGAGTCGGGTGGCGAAGCGTCGGCGAAGGTCCAGGTTGCGGTTCTCCCCAGGACGGGTGCGGGTGTAGTCGAGCGAATAATCCGAGGGAATAAACCTGGGGACCCCAGCGGCAACAGCGGCCTGCAACAGCCTGCCTTGCTGCCCGATGATCACCTCTTCCAGGCCGTTGAGCGTCGACACCACGCAACCTGAGCCGGCAATGGCACGGCGCAGGCCTTGAGCGTCATCCAGGGAAACGGGCGTGACGGTGACGCCGCTGCTGCGCAGACCCGTCAGCCGGGCTTGTTCAGTGCCTGGCCGAACCAGCGCGATGACATGGGCGCCGCGCTTAACCAGCACCCTGACTACGCGTTGGCCCAAGTCGCCTGAGGCGCCGGCAACCACAATGGGTAAAGCAGTCGTGTGATCCACAAAGCGCCTTCCTGGTCGTTTTGAAAGAGGTAAAAACAGCAGTTGCCTGCGTCAATTTAACTGAACGTTACCGTTTAGTTGACGCGCTAACAAGAGGTATGTAAGTTGCCGGCCATGACGTTGATCACGACCAAATCCAAAGGCGGCAGGCCCAGGCAAAGCCAGGCGGGCGAGGCCGAGCGTCGATTGCTGGATGCCGCGCTGCAGCGCTTCTTGGCCAATGGCGTCGAAGGCACCTCATGCGAAGACATCGCCCGAGCGGCGGGTGCCAGCAAAGCCACTCTCTATGCGCGTTATGCCAATAAAGAAGCTTTGTTCGAAGCCGTGGTGCGTCGCCACGTCGCCACTTTGATGGTGCCTGCCGAGACGATCCCGGCCCTCCCGCTCGAAGGCCGCCTGAGGCATGTGGGCCAGGGCATCCTCGAACATGCGTTGCAACCCGATACCTTGGCCATGATGCGCCTGGTGATAGCCACTTCCAGTCGGACCCCGCTGCTGGCCGCCGAAGTGAATCGCATTGGGTGGGAAGGCGGATTCACCAGGGTGCAATCAGCCATCTCGGCAGGCCCGGACCGACCCTCGGATCCTGAGGCACTGGCTCTTCAATTTATCGATCTGGTATTCGCGCCCCATCAGCTCAGAGCGCTGCTGGGCGGAGACCGGGAGCAGTTGATCCAAGCCATTCCCGAACGAGTGGAATGGGGGCTGAAGTTGGTTCAGGCCGCCGGTTTGCTGGAGTAAGTGCTCCGGGTTCTTGCGATTGCCAGGTGATGAGTCTGAACGGTAGAAGCCTCGCGGAAGTTAAGGTGAGATCAACTAAAAGCGACCCGTGTGAGGACTGATTTGTTCAACGCTCGCGGCACTAAATTTTTAAACTCAAAGTTGCCATGTGCTTAGCAGTACTCACACTGACTAAAAACAGTAGGTGTTTTTCGTGTCTGGCTTAACCTGGTCCATCCACCGAGTGGAGAAGTTCCTAAATCATCAGCCCTGAGAGGCGCGACCCTTGCGCTCCTGACTTGGGCCAGGCATCAGTCCAAACCGCCAGAGCCCATGTGGATCCAACGCCTCAGGTCAGTGTAACCGTCTATCGGACTCACAAAGAAACGGCAAATAATTTGAACTTTTTATGTGTGATAGTTTCGCCGATGCAAGTAGAGCATTAAGTAGAAAAGTGTATGAAAGGAACGATATTTCCCTAAAGTTTAGTTGTGGCGAGCCGAAGTTTAAGGCGGTAGGAATGGCATGGAGTAGCCCTCTCCTATGTGAATACCTATAACTTTCAGAGGGCGCCATGCTAAAGAATATCTTGATCAATATGACCGTCAGGTCAAAGCTCGTACTCGGCTTCACCCTGGTGATCATATTTACTGTGCTTATCGCCTTCACGGGCTGGAGAGGAATCTCATCACTCAGCGAGCGGAGTGAGCGTGTGTCTGACATCGCCAAGCTCACAACGCTGACGCGGGACATGCGCATCGCCCGGCTGGTTTATGGCCAGAATTCCGACGACGCCAACGCTGCCACCTGGCTAAAAGCCTATGACAACCTAGACGCTCATTTGGCTTATTTGCGCCAGATTCTGGATTCCGATCTCAATATTCCCCATGTAAAGACGGCGACAGCCGCGATGACGGTCTATAAAGGTTTTTACAACGACATCATCAATGCGACCCATACGCGTGAAGCAAGTCGAGCCGTGTCTGGCAGCGTCGCCGATGAGGCATTGGAGGTGCTGCTACGTTTAGCCACCCTCTCCAATTCGCCAGAGGGCACGTCCTCACAGCGAGATGCAATCGGGCAAGCACTGACGCTTTTTCAGAAAATGCGCTTTGATGTGCGTGGGTACACCTTCACGCTCAAGCCTGACGCGCAGCAGCTGGCGATCGCTTCAATCGCCGCAGTCATGAACAACGTCCAATCCCTGCAAGCCGCCGGATTTCAACCTGATGCCATCAAGGGCCTCCAGGCTTCACTGAGTAAATACCAGGCCGCCATTGCTCGGTTTTCAGAAGCACAGGTCGCGATCAACCAGGGACAAGCAGGTATCACGAAAAACATCGAAGTCCTGCTGGCCTCCGCCGATCAGCTGGCACAAAACCAGGTTTCGCTGCGTATCGAGGACGTCGACCAAGCCAACAAGATGTTGGTTATATGGCTGAGTATCGCGCTCATCATCAGCGCACTGGCTGCATGGGTCATCACCCGGCTCATCGTGGGGCCGCTTCGTGAGGCGCTGCATTTGGCGGACCGCGTAGCAAACGGTGATCTGACCTACAGCGAAGTCACGACAAGGCGAGACGAACTTGGCCTGCTGCAAACCAGCATGCAAAGAATGACCACAAACCTGCGGCAGTTGATGGGTGGCCTGCGCGATAGCGTCACTCAGATTGCGAGCGCTGCCGAACAATTGTCGGCAGTGACCGAGCAGACCAGCGCGGGGGTCAATAGCCAGAGAACCGAAACCGATCAGGTAGCGACAGCCATGAATGAAATGGCCGCCACTGTTCAGGAAGTGGCGAGGAACGCAGAGCAGGCGTCAGATGCGGCGGTCAGCGCCTCGAAAGAAGCTCGCGATGGCGACGCAGTTGTTGCCAAGGCAGTGCTTCAGATTGAAAAACTCGCCACCGAAGTCGGCCATTCGAAAACCGCGATGGATGAGCTCAAGCAAGAGAGCAACAAGATCGGCGGCGTGCTCGACGTGATCAAGGCGGTTGCCCAGCAAACTAACTTGTTGGCACTCAACGCCGCCATTGAAGCCGCGCGCGCTGGCGAAGCCGGACGAGGTTTTGCGGTTGTTGCGGACGAGGTGAGAAGCCTGGCGCAGCGCACTCAAGCTTCGACTGAAGAAATTGCGACACTAATTGGTGGTCTGCACAGCCGGACCGAACAGGTGGCGACCACGCTGGAAAACAGTCGCCTCCTGACTGACAGCAGCGTGGAGCTGGCGCGGGATGCGGGGGCTTCGATCGGCAACATCAGTCGCTCAATTTCAACCATCGAGTCGATGAACCAGCAAATCGCCGCCTCTGCCGAAGAGCAAAGTGCAGTGGCTGAAGAAATCAATCGCAGTGTTCTCAGCGTAAGGGACATCTCCGAACAGACCGCTTCCGCCAGTGAACAAACAGCAGCGTCAAGCGTTGAGCTGGCGCGTTTGGGTGTGCATCTGCAGGGGTTGGTGAGCAAGTTCGTTGTCTAGCCGCCGGGGTAGGTAGATGTAGGATCGTTGCGTAGCCGCGGTCCGATCTTCGCTGACTCAGCGGATGCCAAGCATGTGATTCAGGCGCTGCAAAAAGGCTTCACAAGCACTGTTTACGTCACTGAAGCGCTGCTCTTCGGTGCGCAATCCGCGCTCACTGTAGAAGATCGACCAGCCCCCGTTTTCTTCGACCAGGCAGAGCGCCTCGTCGTTGATTTCGCCGATGGCGTAGCTGTCGGCGGGGGCCTGGATTGTTTTCAACTGTTCGGCCAACTCACGGCGATCCACATTTGCCTCCTTTTTTGACTTCTCTCAAGTGTCCGGAATCGAGATAGGACTGGACTGATTTATCCAGCTCGAACTGCCGCCCATAGCCCAGCTCGCCAAACCACGGCGCGATTTTGCTGGAGGATACGTTAGGGATCGGCTTCATGACCTCATAAACCGTGTACGGCTTGAGATGGGTGCCCGGCGGTAGCGCCCGCATGGTGTACGGGATGCCCACCGGCGAGGTGAACGTACCGCCTGGATAGCCGTAACGGTCGATGATCGCGCCCGGCTGCAGCGTGATGTTGTCGATGGGGCCGATGGCGCCACGGTTCGGCGGCCAGTACGGCACCAGGGCAGTGCTCAGGCCAAGCGGATCGACGTAGGTGATCGGGTTGGGCGAGTAGGCGTACAGGTTGAAACCGCCCTGCAAACCGATCGGGTCCTTGGTGGTGAAGCGGCCGATATCCGGATCGTAAAAGCGGAAGGTGTTGTAGTGCAGGCCGGTCTCGCGATCGAGGTACTGGCCCTGGAATCTGAGGTTCTGCTCTTCAATGAAATAGGGCTGCCGAACTTCCTCAACCGTGTTGCCCCATACCTGATAGCGGGCGCGCCAGAGGGTTTGGCCGTCGGGCTCGTGAAGCTGCTCGGGCATGCCGCTGAGGTCGTTCTGGTAATAACGAATGCGTTGCTGCGCGCCTGCTCCGTCGACGCGGGCCAGAGGCTCATGGGTTTCATCGGCGTACACGTACAGGCTGCTCAGGCTGTGTTTGTGCTCTTGCAGCAGGCGCAGGCCGTCCCACGTAAAACGGGTTTCTCCCAACAAATAACCCTGGCTGTCGCGTTCGGTTTTGGCGATGCGCCGACCCAGCGGATCGTATTGCATGCTGACCACGGTTTCACGCGCGCCGTCGTGAGTGCGGACCTCGATCAATCGATGTTCGGCGTCGTAGGCGAAGCGTTGCAGGCGTCGGCTGCCGCTGCGCTTCTCGACCATCCGGCCAGAGGCGTCATAGCGATAGCGCTTGTCCTGCCAGGTCAACAGCTTGTTGTTGACCACATACCCGCCGGGGTGCGCAGGATCGAGCAGATTGGCGGCAGCGTCGTAAGCGAAGGTTTCGCGCTGGCCCTCTACGCTGTCCTGGCTGGCGAGAATGCGTGCTGTCGCGTCGTAGTGCATCAGATGACGATAGTTGCCGGCTGGTTGGCGCTCGAATTGGCCGATCAGATTGTTGCTCGGGTCGTACTCGAAGTGCTGCTGTTCAGGCGCCGGCAGTTGCGACGGCTGATCGATGGGTCGATGCAATCGCGAGCGCAGTCGGCCGGTGCGGTCGAAGTCCTGACGCAGGCACATGTGCCCCTGCGTGCGCAGCACTTCACGATGCAGGCGATCACGCTCGAAGTCGCTGACGACATGGCCATCGAGGTTGATCTGATGCAGATGTCCACTGTCGTAATACAGCCGGTTCAACCAGCGCCCGTCAGGCAGTTGGGTCTGGATCAGATTGCCCAGTTCGTCGTACTGATGATTCAGCGTGCCTGCCGCACTCTGTTCGCTCTGTAGCTGACCTGCGGCGTTGTACCTGAACGTCAGGGCATCCTGAGTGCCGTCGCGGCCGATGAAGAGGGCCGAGCACATCTGATCCAGCACGTTGTACTGGTACTCGGTGCGACCGTCGTCAGTGATCTTGGCGATCAGGCGTCCGACCGCATCGCGCTCAAGCTGATGAATGATCAGCGGCGCAGGGCTGTCAGGTACGAGCGCCAGGCCCGAACCATGGGGCGCGGGAATATAGGCAACCCGAATGACATTATTCAGCGCGTCGTAGGTGTAACGGCGGGCGCTGCCATCCAGATCGAGCTGTTCAATCAGGCGGTCGTTGGCGTCCCAGCTGAAGCGGTAATCCTCGCCGTTCTCATTGGTCAGCGTTTGCAGTCGCCCGAAAGCGTCGTAGAGAAACTCAACTTGTCTGCCGTGAGCATCGATGCGCAGCCGGACCTTGCCCCGGCGGTCGTACTGATAACGGCTGCTATGTCCGGCCGGGTCAACGTAGTCCGTTAACTGGCCGCTGGCGCTGCGTTGATACTGCTGGGTTCGCCCGTCGGCCAGCACGTAATTGATCAGATGCCCCTGAGCGTCGTAGGCCAGTTGCGTTCGCTCGCCCAGTGCATCGGTGATGCTGACCAGTTGGCCTCGTGGGTCGTACTGATAGCGCGTCGGATAGCCCGAGCAGTCGATGTGTTCGGTCAGTTGCCCGAAGTCATTCCAGCGCAGGGTTTTGCTCTTGCCGCTGGCGTCGATGACTTCGATCACCTTGCCGTGAGCGTCGTGGCGATAACGCGTAACGTGCCCCAGCGGATCGATTTCATGCGTACGATTGCCGCGCTGATCGTAGCGGTAACGCCAGGCATTGCCCGCGCTGTCGGTCTCAGTCAGCGGCAGCGGCCAGTGTTCCAGCCACAGGGTGGACTCGCTGCGGCCCAGCGGATCGAGGGTCGAGCACAGGTTTCCGGCGTCGTCGTAAGAGTATTGCCACTGCCCGTCCTGTGGGTCGATGGCGCAGAGCAACTGGCGTTCGTCGTTCCACTCAAAGCGCCAGACCTGATTCAGGTTATCGCTGTATTCGGTGATCTGATGCTGTGAATTCCAGCGTCGCGTGCTGACGCGATTCAGGTTGTCGGTGACGTGAGTGATGCCTGCGTTAAGGTCGTAGTCGAAGCGATACTCGTCGCCCTCATCGGTCCAGTGCCGCGACACCCGCCACTCGTTGGCAAAACGTTCCCACTGGTAAAAGCAGCGCAGGCCGGTCGCGAGTTGATGCTCGCTCATGCGCAGCCCCTCGTCGTAGGCGAAGCGGCGCTGTGTGACCCCTAGCGTGTTGCGGACCTCGATCAGCTGGCCACGAGCGTCGTAGCTGTAATGGGTCAGCAGCTCATTGGGGTGATCCGCAATGACCCGCTCGATGCGCTCTACCCGACGTGGATGAGTGGCGGCATAACTCAGCGTAAGCCGGGGTTGTTCGAAGGTGTCGCGCAGTTGAATCAGCCGACCCTGTTCGTCGTAATCGAGGTAAATACGGTTGTCGTTGCGGTCGCCCAACTGGCTGAGGCGAAGCTGGCTCGGGTTCGCTTGCGTGGGTTCAAACAGCCGGTATAAACCCTCTTCGCTTTCGATCAGCAACTGGCCGTTGCCATGGCGTCGCACGCTCAGGCCTTCGCCAGCGCTGTACGTCGCCTGACCCGGCGCAATCAAGCCCAGGTCGATGCTTCGACCCTGCTCGTCGGTATAGATCAACCGCTCGCCGCCCTCGGGGTGCGGCTCGATCTGCACGCTGACTTCGAAGCGCACACTCCAGCCGACACCGAACAAGCCGTCGCGTCGTTCATCGCGGCTGTTGTAAACGCGCTGCCAGTGAATGGGCAGCAGCGCAGGCAAGACGCAATCCAGATCATCCTCGCCGCCAAGCACCTTGGCGCCCGTGGCCGCGTGCACCGGATTGGGCGATGCGCTGGTGGTGCGGGTCAGCGCACCGATGGCCATGCTGGTGGCGAAGGACGTGGCGCCCGCGAGCAGCATGCACGGCAGGTTGCTGATGAACTTGCCTTTACCGCCCTTGAGCATCAACAGCGCCGCAATCGCCAGACCGATGCCCGGCGTCTTACCGCTGCGAATCTCGCGCACCACCACCTTGCCACCGCCGATGCGCACGTTCGGCGAAATCAGCCCCGACGACACGACCGTTGCATCGCAGGTGCTGCGATCACCGCTGCGCACGGCAGGCTGGCCGTTAATGGTCACCTTCTCCGAACCCTCGGCGAGGAACTGCGGCGGCATCGGTGGATGGCGCGTGCAGAGCACCAGATCAAGCGGCTTTGGCACCACGCCCGGCGCCGGAGTCGCCACCGTTGACGAATGTGTCGGTCGAGCCAGTGAGGATATTGGCCTGCACCGTGGGCGGGAACAGGCCGTTGCCAATGTCCTCGCATAACGAACTCAGCCCCTTGTCGGCCCCGGTTTTGCTCATGGCAACGCCGACAATCACCCCAACCACCGCGCCCAACACACACGCCCCGATCCCGCCGGTCGCCACGGTAATCCCCGTCGCCGCTACTACGGCAGCAGTGGCCAGCGCTGTGATCGCCACGTTAGCCGCAACCTCAAGCACACCGCCGAGGATGTCAGCCATCATCGAGGTGTGGGAAAGGGCGTCGCCCAGGCGGGCTGCGTAGAGGGGGTTAGACATTTATTATTTAAGTCATAAGAATGGAAAGTTGATGAACTACAGCTTTTTTACTTTCCAGACGCGAGTAGCAGCGGTGAAAGAAAGTCCTTTAAAAAAAACGGCCAACCTATTCACTTCCTCCCATACATAGACGCGAGCTGAGCTAAATACTATGGAGCTGTCTTGGTTCGAAATCTCTAAAAAATAGTGGTCCTTTTCGTAATCGTAGGAGCCATCATTTTTTAATGCAAAGCGAGCGGGGCGCATCGTAATTACGCAATCGTCTGCGAGATATACCGTTTTCTCAAGCTCGGCCGCATCTTGATTCCATGGGTTTTTTTCTGACCGTATCGAGTATTGATGTTCATCACGTAGAACGGTGTACCAGTAAGGCTCTACCTTATCCTCTAAAGCTTTTTCCAGATTTGAACTGGAGCGTACAACCAGCTTTTTCATATCAGTAATCCAAATGAAGGTTGGATGTGATGCCTTGCTCATTATTCCAGGCGTTCACATGAGGGCCTGCTCCCAGTTGGGGATGGCCAGGTGAGTCATCCCTCCATCCGGACGTCTCTGACTGGTTTTTCATCCCTATCCTTCCTTGAGAGTTTTTCCACGAGGGTGGCCCTCCTCGGAATTCTGCTTTGGTAATTGGCAGAGGTCTCGAGCCCAAGTTGCCAGCAATTTCTGACGCAGCCTGACGCGCAGCACGTCGGTTAGGCATTTTGTATCTGTTCTCGCCAGCCGTAACACCACCATGTCTCTTGATAATCGACTCGGCATGAGCTTGAGCCTTAGTGTCCCGGAAGCAAGGCTTCCATCCCAGAGGATCCACCCACCCAACCGGATTCGGCGCGTACTGATAGAGATTAATCCCACCCGCCAACCCAATCGGATCCGGCGTCGTGAACCTTCCCACGTCCGGGTCGTAAAACCTGAAGGTGTTGTAATGCAGTCCGGTTTCGCGATCAAGGTATTGGCACTGAAATCTGAGATTCTGTTCCTCGATGAAATACGGCTCGCGGACCTCTTCGGCGGTGTTGCCCCAGACCTGATAACGCGCCTGCCAAACGACATGCCCGTCAGATTCGGTCAGCTGCTCGGGCAGGCCGTTGAGGTCGTTGTGTAGTAGCGAATTTTTTGCAGGGCGCCGCTGCCGTCGATGCGGGCGAGGGGTTCGTGGCTGCCGTCGGCATAGACGTACAGGCTGGTCAGGCTGTTGCGTTGTTCTTGCAGCAGGCGCAGACCGTCCCAGGTGAAGCGGGTTTCGCCGAGTAATTGGCCGTTTCGGTCGTGTTCGCTTTTGCCGATGCGTCGGCCCAGCGGGTCGTAGCTCATGCGCACGACGTGGCCGTTGGGGTTGTGCACTTCGGTCAAACGGCTGTCAGCGTTGTAGGCAAACCGTTGGGTGCCGTGGCGGGCGCTGCGCTTTTCGATCATCCGCCCGAAGCCGTCGTAGCGATAACGCTTGTCCTGATACGTCAGCAGTCTGTTGTGCACGACCCGCCCGGCACCGGATTGCGGGCCGTCGAGCAGGTTGGCGGCGGCGTCGTAGGCGAAGGTTTCGCTGTGGCCCTGAAGGTTGTTCTGACTGGCCATGATCCGCGCCGTGGCGTCGTAGTGCAGCAGCGTTCGTTCGTCACGCTGGCGGTTGCGATGCAGCCGTCCGATCAGGTTGTCGGCGGGATCGTATTCAAATTCCCTGCTCGATTCGGCAGGCAGTTGCGGCGGTTGATGCGTGGCCCGACGCGACCGGGAACGCAGACGCCCCGTGCGGTCGTACTGGCTGCGCGTGCTGATCTGACCCTGGCTGCGTAGTACTTCACGATGCAGGCGATCACGCTCGAAGTCGCTGATGACCTGCCCGTCGAGGTTAATCTGGTGCAGATGGCCGCTGCC
>Ga0247810_10002079_pt1 | contig 11516 bp, 9 predicted proteins | sample UWRJL119311C1_FD_179918 | JGI IMG/M metagenome (GOLD analysis project Ga0247810, IMG submission 179918) | Plant litter microbial communities from Arlington Agricultural Research Station in Wisconsin, United States - UWRJ-L119-311C-1 | ecosystem: Environmental > Terrestrial > Plant litter >...
GAGTCCTCCTCTGTCGACGGCAAGTATCCCCTGCGAAAGGTCAGTTGGTGGTTGCGAAGAAAGAGACCGTTACATACCCTGTTCTCGATGTCATATTGTTGTGATTGCTCATATAGTTCACCTGTAAGATCTCGACCATGAATCATTCGCCCTCTCATAGGGATGGTCTCCTTCATCACCTCCTCCAAGAGTCCAGGTATTTGAGCATGTCTCAAAGCATTCACGCCTCTTTCTGAGAGTGCAAGATTGATCGATTTGGTAAAGTTGAGAGGTGTTGTGGAGGGATCTCTGAGATCTGTTTTCAGGTGCACTTTGTTAACAACCGTCTCGAATATCGCATCAAATCAACATCAAAAATGTCATAACTCTGAGAAGAGAAGGTGCAAGGATGAGACTTCAAGTGCACGTCTCGGTGTCTTTTCTCAAGACAATGATCACCATCACGACAGCAATTTGATCATTGCAGAGTCTCGTGCCACAGCAGAATGCAGACTCTCCACATGGCGACCACATGTCTTGTGTAACATGCTTGAGTCAGAGGTTGAAGGACACGCAACTTCCAGCAGTAGTGGTGTAATAGAAAGGGACTTCGTACCACTTCTCAATTCATATATCTCCACATCATCACCTCGTTGTGCTGCATATATTGCAGCGAGTGTTCCTACTGGTCCTGCACCAATGACAATGATCTTTTGCCTCTTCCTGTCACTTGCAGCCATCATTGCCAAGGGGTTATATGTATATACAATAGTGATTGTGGTGTGAATAACAGGAAGATAAAGACAAATACAATGTAAAAGTTCAGAATGAGAGCGAAAGAATCTATATAAAAATACAAATTGAAGTTCTTCTTACACAAAACTGATAAAAGTCAATCACAATCCATGATCCTAAGAGCTGTCACAGACCCGAAGCCGGCACGCCATCACCACTGAAGGATACAAGCGAACACGCTAGAACAGGCCTGGAACAGGGGACCCTGAAGAGACACTTACGTAAGCAAGAGAGGGAAAAAGAAAAGTGGATACGTAAGGCTGACATATCATAATTTTCTCACTCATGCCACTACTTCTTCAGCCGTGCCGAGTATATTCATTCATTGATTCCTCACTTTTGGTCTCGTCGGACAACGGAACTTCAATTTTTCCAGAATACTTCGACATCGAAACAGGACAGCCAGGATTGAGAGGACATTTATAGAGAGTAACTAGTCCACAATCAGGGCGAAAAGTGATATAGTTTGCCTCGATCAATTGCCAACTATGACTTCGGAACCGCCTACGAAACGCAAATGCTTGGGTGTAGACTGTCCAGAAGAAGCAGGAACGCTACAATGCCCAACATGTCTCAAACTCGACATCAAGGACAGCTACTTCTGTTCGCAGGATTGTTTCAAGCGAAGCTGGGTACGACATACATATTCAAATAATGCTCATATGAGCTAGCTGTCTTTGTGTCCCATGCACTAACATTCGCCATAGAATACACATAAATTGATCCATAAAAACAAAAGTAATCTTCTCAGTCGAATCCTAAAACCGAATGCTGTTTCTGAACCTGATCCAGATACCGGTCTCTTCAATCCATTCCCAACATATCCCTTCACTGGACGCATTCGACCTGTCTACCCATTATCACCTCGACGAGCCGTTCCAGACTCGATACAAAAGCCCGACTATGCGGAAGATGGCATGCCGAAAAGTGAGAGGACATACAAGGCACGCAATCAGATTGTCGTTTTGGACGAGAAAGGAATTGCTGCTATGAGAAAGGTTGCAAAGATTGGTAGAGAAGTACTGGATATTGCTGCTGCGGCGGCTGTTCCTGGTGTCACAACGGATTACATCGATGAGCTTGTACACAAAGCTTGTATGGAAAGAGATGTACGTATATTCAACTGCGAAAGTTCTACGATTACTGACATGTTAACAGGCGTACCCTTCACCACTCAACTATCATAATTTCCCGAAATCTTACTGCTCTTCCATCAATGAGGTCATCTGTCATGGCATTCCGGATCAGAGAATTTTACTTGACGGCGATATTCTCAACATTGACATCTCAGTCTACCATGGAGGCTACCACAGCGATCTGAACGAGACATACTATATCGGCGAAAAGGCCAAGCAAGATCCTGACACTGTCCGAGTTGTTGAAGCGAGCAGAGAATGCCTCAACAAAGCCATCGAAATTGTGAAACCAGGCACTCTGTTCCGAGAATTTGGTAATGTCATTGAAAAATACGCCACCTCCCAAAACTGCAGCGTCATCAAAACGTATTGTGGCCACGGTATCAACACAAATTTTCATCCTCCACCAAATATTCCTCACTATGCTAAGAACAAGCAAGTCGGAGCTTGCAAAGAGGGCATCTGCTTTACAATCGAGCCCATGATCGCTTTAGGCACGTACAGAGACAAGACGTGGCCTGATGACTGGACAAGTGTGACAGCCGATGGCAAAAAGACTGCGCAGTTCGGTAAGTGATTCCCTTTTCTCTCAAGAGGCGAAGTATCTGTTGCTGACCTTTTACAGAGCATACTCTTCTTGTGACAAAGGATGGTGTAGAGGTGTTGACAGCGAGACTACCAAACTCTCCAGGTGGTCCAGTACCAATGCCAACTGCTGCACCAGCGAATGGAACTGACGCCACAGCATGAGCTGCAGGGGAGTTAGGACAAATTTATGATGAAACGTTAGCGATAGCATAGCAGTAGATACAGTCATATCCCATGCAAGATGCCAGCCATATTAAAAGCACTATACTTCTCCTGTAGACTTGCACATCATATGCTTTCCCCGTCCACTGCCTGGGGAATTCTTAGTGTTGAACCAATGAATTAGCGAGCCAAGGCTTGACCAAGTTCTGAGCCCTCGACATCATTCCATCATACCTAACCAACCTTTTAAGGAAATCTGACTGCTTCGTCACGGCTGCCCTACACAACACTGTATAGCTCCCTTCATACCCGTACCTATTGCAAACATTTCAAGAGTTGGTGTTAGGCGATGTTCTGTAGGAAATTGGTCCTAATTCCGTGCTTATAGCTACCCCTCGTCACTTCAACACGAAATCCCTGCCTCAACAACTCAAGCTACCTTGACCTCCACACACGACCGAGTACTGCTTGATCGAAACACCGCAAAAGTTCTACGCGACGTTTGTTGAATTTCCTCCACGACCTCATCTTCAGAGCGCATACACTCGCACCACATATCCGTCAAGATGATGTCCGGAGAAGCATGGCTGTACCTGTTGGCGGTACTCATCAATGCGGTGAACTTGTTCTTACAGGTGTTCTTCACCATAATGTACAGCGATTTGGAGTGGTATGTGCAGTCCACACCCCGATTGCGCATCTGTTGCCATGCCATCCATAGATGCGTGCGCTGGGAGTTGTTCGACGGGATATTGCTAATCGAGACACGGTAACAGTGATTATATCAACCCTATTGATCTCTGCAATCGATTGAACACATACATTATTCCTGAGGCTGCGGTACATGGTTTCTTGACCTTTTTGTTCCTTATCAATGGTTACTGGCTTGCTTTGATTCTCAACTTGCCATTACTCGGATTCAATATCAAGAAGTACGTATATTTCAGGAGATGTCATGGAGATCGAACCTTCGCCTCGCGATGCAAGATGATCACTCGGGCACGACGCGGCATTATCATTTTCTTGTTGTAAACAGGTCGCTGACTACTGATAGGATCCTTGATAATGCACATCTCCTAGATGCCACCGAGATCTTCCGCAAGTTGAATGTGCACAAGAAGGTAATTTCAGAACTGCGCCTGGAGTGCAACATGAATCTGACATATTTCATAGGAATCATTCGTCAAACTTGGTTTCCACCTCGTCATGTTCTTCTTCTACCTCTACTCCATGATCGTAGCCTTGATCCGCGACGAGTCAAGCTAGATTCCACAATCTTGACGTAGATTGTATGGTATATGTCAATCATATGGGAGGACGACAGTTTTACACATTTGGGCATGAGCAAAGAAACGTATACCAGGCGAACAAGGAGTAAATCAAGTGAAGCAGATAGATGAGGTATTCCGGATGGAGAAGATCCGTGAAGGGAGAGAAAGTAATGTCTATGTATGAAATCACGACACTGCATGGTGTGGAGGAGTTTCTGCAGTTCTCTCGCGAATGAGGGAACTTTTGTATTGTGGTATAGAAGGGATATTCAAACCTGCAAGACTAGCTATCTTTGAATCGCAACCACTTCATCATTATTCTGTGTGCTCCACGACAAGGCTACAATCAATGTGTAATTGCACTCTTGTGTTTGGCATGTGAAAAGCTACTAGATTCGTGAGATCAGGCGGTTTCTTGGCAGCGCATGAGGCTTGACATCTTTTTGGTGAACTCCTCCAGCCTTGTTACAGTATCGACACTCCCCAAACTACAATTAATTACACCAAAAACTCGTGTTAGACATTCTTTCGAGATGTCAGACTTTGGCGCATACCCGCCAAACATGGCGCCCCAGAATTCCCTAATTTTACGAGAAGCAGCTGGCCCAGACCACGCCGTCGTCCCATATACAGCAGAAGACTTCTCGCGCCCGACACAAGGACCCGCGAATCCATTCCGCGATGACAAGAACAGCTTAAAACGCAAGACTGTACCTACAGGTCACGCAGAAGAAACATATATGAGCGAACATACTTTTCGAACACAACATCGCGCAGTAGAGAATGGAGGAAAGGTATATCTTGGAGGAGTCGCAGGAAAGGAAGAGGCAGCTAGGATACGAGCAAAGAGACAGAAGAAGGGAGATGCGTCTATCGTGGAAGGCGATGATGCTTATGTTGGGCCTTGGGCGAAGTACAAAAGGGTGGAATACGAGGATGTGCAAGACGGAGAAGAGCTGGCGAGCGATGAAGAATATGAAGAGGTTACCGACGAGGAGGATGTGATACAAAGCGGTGCTGTTGTACCTGCTTTACCGCAAGCAGTTGCAAAACGCAAAGAAGCAGAGGATGCTGGTGCGGAAACGAGCGTGTTTGAGGGCACATCGAGATATGATTACCAGGGAAGGACGATGTTACATATTCCGCAAGATTTGGACATCGATCTGCGGCAGGAACCAGGGAGTGTGAAGAACTTCGTGCCGAAGAAATTCGTGACACAGTGGAAAGGTCATACGAAGCCGATTGTAGGCTTACGATTCTTTCCGGGGTCTGGCCATCTTATGTTGTCTGGAAGTGCAGACACTACTGTTAAGATCTGGGATATATACCATGACAGAGAGCTGTTGCGGACGTATTCGGGTCACAAGAAGGCGTTGTCGGACATCACTTTCAACACAGACGGTACACAGTTCCTATCAGCTTCCTACGATCGCATGATCAAGTTGTGGGATACAGAGACAGGACAATGCGTGAACCGCTTCACAACTGGCGCAACACCCCACGTCATCCGCTTCAACCCTACCGAAGAACACAAGAACGAGTTCCTTGCTGGTATGTCAGACAACAAGATCGTACAGTTCGACGTCCGCACTAGGGAAGTAGTCCAAGAATACGACCATCACCTTGGTCCCGTCAACACAATCACCTTTGTCGATGAGAATCGGCGCTTCATGACCACATCAGACGATAAATCAGTACGAGCATGGGACTGGCACATTCCTGTGCCCATCAAATTCATCGCTGAACCGCACATGTTCCCACTCACCCGCTCTTCTCTCCACCCGTCTCAGAAATACGTCGCTTACCAGTCCGCTGACAACGCCATCTACGTTTACGGCGCTAACGACCGGTTCCGTCAAAACAAGAAGAAATGCTTCAAGGGGCACAACAATGCAGGGTATGGAATCAATGTGGCTTGTAGTCCGGATGGACAATTTATTGCTAGTGGTGATAGTGGTGGGTATGTGTGCTTCTGGGACTGGAAGACTTGTAAGATGTGGCATAAGTTCAAGGCAAGCGAAGGTGCTGTTACGTGTGTCGAATGGCATCCACAGGAGAGTAGCAAGGTTGTCACGGCAGGTTTGGATGGTATCATTAAGTATTGGGACTAGAAGAAGATGTGCAAGGAGGAATCAGATGTGTATGAGTACCCGAAATAGCGCAGATCAGAGGAATCTAATCCCTTGTACTGAAGAGTTCTTCACGTACGGTGTGCGTGTTCGCCACTCACAAGGTACATGTCAGAGCCGGAGAATGGGGATTCTGCCCCTCAAAATTGGATCCTTAACAGGTTTATTCCTTACTCTTCGACGGACAACTATGTAACAGCGACTTGTGGATTTCAAGGAACTTCAAATCTCTCGCGAAGGGTTGTTATGATCCCTGCCTCGTTTCCATCATCGAGGAGGACGTAACGGAGAGACAACGCCTAGACACGGACTCACAAAACCTTTTACGTTCAAGCGAGAGGAGCTCAAATCCGCATGTCCGCCACGTCCAGGCACGGAAAATGTGCGAATTCGCTGTTCTTGCTTGTATATAGTTTGAGACATTCATATTGGAGATAGGTTCTGCGGTTCATATGGCCGGGAAATTAAAAAATTGCATGTCCATCTAACATTTGAAAGAATTGTATATAAACACCCCAGTAGTCTATCAATCCATGCCTTTTCCAATTAACGACAGTCGCATATAGTTCCTATACAACATGCAATTTGCGCAAGGATTTAGAGTGACTTTGAATCTCTTCAAATCATATAAGATTTGTGTTCTAGCTCCAACGACATGATGCCCCTAACCTCTTTCTGGTTCACTTAGTTCTCGCCAGAGGCAACCTTCACAGACAAGGATCTTCGAAGCCTACTATCTACAAGACAAAGTCTACAGTACGACCCCCATCTTAGCTCTTTTACCCGTCCATAATTCCCTAGAAACTCCCCTGACGTTCCCGCAATTATCACAGGCGCAGGATCAGGCGTCGGTCTTGCCTTTACTGAGCTTCTCTACCTTCGTGGAGTTACCGTCTACGCAGCCTGTCGATCGCAAACATCACATCATAGCGCAATTGATACAGTCTTACTGAGGACAAAAGACGCCAAAGACGTGGGAGACTTGAAACTAATGTCTTTCGACCTGGCAGATTTAAAGACCTTCAAGCCTGCTGTCGAGAAGTTCAGGCATGAGGCGAGTAGCTTGGATGTCTTGTTCATCAACGCGGCTGTGATGAATCCTCCGGCGAATAGTGTTACGGTTCAGCTAGGCATCTTCCAAAGCTATGGCAAAGATGTCGAAGAGTTGACGAGTATGATTAGGGACATGATATTGATATTGGAACGAGTTGCTTGGGACAATATTTCCCAGTGTAGCTTCCCCAACTTATGCTCATCAGAACGGCTGCGATGCAGATACATCAAAGAGTAGCGTTCGTATTGTGCTTGTGGTAGCCTTGATCCAGCAAGCAGCTCCGGACGAGTTGAAGCCAATTATAGATGTGATGCGGCAGAATGTAGAGGATCTTCCCATCTGTCGAATCCTTGGGACTGGAGATTGCTGGAGGCGAATATATCCTACTCACACGTAAATTTGGATACCATGATAAATGCCAGAGCCACACACCCATTCTGCAGCGTTGCTCTGAACACCCAGTTGTAAAGCTTCTAAATTCCAACTGTTGCTTTCAGGTTGCGAGAATGCTACCAAATTATGCAGATCATAGTTCGTATCCACTATTGGTTGAGGGAGTGGTTGAAATGGTGCAAAAACACTTGGAGGCCCGTCTTGTATGTTGGTCAGCGTTGTTTCTGCACCATCGAGATACTTTCTTACCAAATATAGATGGGAAATTCTGCATTTGGTCAGAGCGTGTTGAGTCTGACTGTCCAATTTTAATCAATAGCAGCCCTATCAGCTTCGCAGCTTTTTGCATCTCTGCCGACATATTATCTGTTTGCATCCACACAGTATGTGACGTCTCCAGTAGCTTTATAAGCTCGATCCGTGATACAAAGGGTACTGGTGAAGTATCTGTAGCCTCGTGCTGGTCCACAGCTTGATAGATGATCATGCCTGCTGTCAGAAACTCTTGCATCGAAAGTGCAGACAACAACCATCGGTCACGAACAAGTGGTCCTCCGGGCATAAAGGCTTCATGTAGTAATGCTTGCAAACGTAGTATCTCAACCGATATCTCGATGCTAGCTTGTTTTGACTGTTCGTATCCATCTGTAGTGCTTGGAAGGCTTAGATACTTACGATGTAACATAAATCGACTTCTATGAAACATGAGTGCGAGACTCAATCGCTTGATCATCATATCCGGGTTATCCGTCACGAGCAGTCTCAACTGCAGGAGAAAATGCGCTGGTATCTGGTTGTAGGCACTAATCAATTGTGCATCCAGATCCTTTATAACCTGATACTTCGGTACTTCAAGTCGATGATGCAATAAAACAATCTTGGACGTTATCAAAAATACCCCTCTTTTGAAGGTACCATACGAGCACGGGGTGACTTCAGAGATAGGTCGTGGAGGCGGTAGCATCGTAGTGTCGGGACCAAAGTCCGCATCTAAGAGATTGGTCGCTGGTAATGTGTCACTGTCAATGGTGGGACCTAGTGGAGGAAGAGCTGCTTGAAGACTGGCCAAAAGCTCGACTTGCAAGAGGTGCGTCCAAGTGCGTCGCCGCATCTCACCTTGAAATGGAGTCAACTTAGACTGGACTTTTGTCGCATCACGATGTAATCCTGCCTGTAGCGCTAAGCGCATGGTTGTACCAGCCATCAAGTAGAATTGTACAGGATCTCCTTTATTCCAGATAAACTCCGCTTCGATGTTGAGTATAAGAGTTTGAATCGTGTAGTTGCCAGGTTTTGTGAGTCCTGAGAGGATCAGACCCTGTTGCGAACAGCGGCGATAGAAGTGTATAGCGTCTCGACTATCACTCCGTACGTCTGGATGTGGTTCGCCCGTTGCCAGAACAGAAAGAGATGCCGTCACCAATATTGCGTACAAAAAAGCCAACCACTCGGCCGTGAATGTTTCCGATTGAGTCCAGAACTCTTGATACTGGAGACTTTTGTCAGCATGTGCTTACCCAAGGAGAATGGGACAAGAATGGTACAACAAATCTGCCATAGCTCAAGACAGAGAACTTACTTCCTTTTGAAAAGATGGTGCATGAATGGTATCTGTAAGTCGTCAGTTTCTTGCGTTTTGGTAGAAACGACACAACTGACACTGCGCTGGAGTATAAGTATTAAAAAACCTTGTCACGAGACGATCTACCACGTATCGAGCAGGCAGACCAGTGACAAGGTCAGAGCGTGTGGCGTTCGCGGTGACATCGATTGCCAATGTGGAGAAGGATATATTGTTTGGGACCTGCGGAGGTACTTCCTCCTCAAAGTCTCCTTCAACATCCTCGAACAATGTTCTCGCTTCTTCAATCTAAAATGTATGAGTATGAGTGTCATTGCAGAAGTTCGACCTACGTTTTCAAGAATTGATTTCCAGTGTGTATTTCCAATATACTTTGACTCATTCCCATCGAGAACAACTTTGCTTGCAGGCGTGAAGTCGTTGCTTCCACCATGTAATTGTGAGGTCAATGAACTCGTGGTGGTTGTTGCGAAAACTGTGTTCGAATTTGAGTAGCTATCACCACTACTTGTTCTCTGCGTAATCGGCTGCTCAAGATCCATAGCATTACTGGCCATAACATCTTTGACCATACTTTCAAGATTTCGTAATCTCTTTTGTAAACTGACAGCAGCTTTCTTTCGACTAACAGGAAGCGGGTAAGTACATTGCTCTGCCCGGCCTTTCTTAATACATAGAGCACATGGATTCTGCCGATCACATTTGGCTTTCGCTTGACGACAATGGACACAACTGAGGGTTGGCCGATTTCTTTTTGCTGACAGTGCCGCATGCGATGAAGAAGTTGTGGGTGTATCCATGACTCTCGCAACAAGAAGCTTTGAGTAGAAACCGCAATGTTATCTAGGTAAGTAAACGTAAAAAGGGCAGGAGTCGTGTCAAATATTATTACTGCTCAGCGGGTATATATGGTGGTAGTATTATAGGGAACAGCGACCGGAATGTCCTACTACTTGTGGGCCGGATGCATCGAAAAATGCATCAAGTTTACGATGGGAGTGATACCGGGATAGTTTTGCGCAAGTGACATATACTTTAAGGTGTTCTGAATTGTTGATGTAAGGCGCAGCGCAATCAGAAGACAATGATGAAGAGTGGAAGCTGTGATTGGCGACTGCCAAGAGCTTCATATATGTAAGCTTCGTGCATCTCGCACGAAGCCTAAAAGCACAGCGATTAACTTTGGCGACCAATTCGTTGAGGTTTCAGAGGTATTCCAACAGCTGAGTGGACTTCTCCTAGTCAGCTGGAGGTTCTGTGCATTCGTGGTTACAAGACTGATTACATACACAAGGTATTATACTAATGACGGCTTCTTTTTGATACCTAGTAAAGCGCCATGATCTTTCTTCTTCTTGACGACGCGTTTAAAGCTTGGAGGTGGCATTTCGAGCGCTGCTTCTTTCGTTATAGGGCGTGCAACGGAAGAAGGACCCGCGACAGCTTCGGTATTTTCCTCCTCATCTTCGATGACCTCTCCTAGCTCTTCTTGTCGCCTCATGAATGCTCTTCTTGCGAGCTCTTCATCCTCTCTGTCCTGACGCTCTCGTTCCTCGTTGATTGTTTCCCGAGGGACACTCAGCTCCACTCCTTCCTTGCCTGTCCTCTCATTTCTCGCATTCCTTGTTCGAATCTCATCCAATGCATCTGCTACAGCCATCTCTCTCTTAGCGTCCAAAGTCTTCAGCTCGAGCTCTTGCATAGCATTCTTTTCCTCCTCCTCTCGCTCTAGCCTATCGAGTCGTTCTTCGTCACTTTCCTGCAAACCACCACCATTCATTCTCCACGGCTCCGTATTTCTCTTTGCCCCTCTCTCGCACTCATAGTCCATATTCTTTGGATCCGTCTTGAATGTGATCTCGCCCGAACATCGTGTACAGCGAATGTAGAATCGATATATTGGTATTGAATAGTATTTCTCCTCGGTCGTTTCCTTTCGCGCGTTGAATTTACGGCCCTTATATATGTACTCTCCACATGCTGTACATTTCATAGGGAATGGTGCCATAAGACGAACTGTCTGGACTTTTGGCCCTGCTTGCTTCGGTGCCCTCGACCTAGTGATCTTCGATGGATCAAAGTCTGGTGGATAGTACTTCGTAAGAACCTTTCGTTCGGACATGTTGAAGTATAAATACTCGATATGCTAAACTTCTGCGACGTTCAATTGTGGTTTCAACGAACCCAAAGACCTCGAACCTGCGAAATGGTACTTGGAGGAGCTGTTGGATGGAAACGTTCCAGTGCGCCGACAAGGAGTGACGAGATCTGAGCGCCAAGGACTTGTTACACTTGTATTTATGATGTACAGAGTCGTCGGTAAGCAGTAAGGATACGTAGCAGTGGTAAGTGGTGAGGTCCGGTTTAAATCGAAATGTGAAAGTTGTTAGAAAATGGTGAAGGAGGGAAACATTGACTGCAGCCTGA
>Ga0247810_10002082_pt1 | contig 11498 bp, 9 predicted proteins | sample UWRJL119311C1_FD_179918 | JGI IMG/M metagenome (GOLD analysis project Ga0247810, IMG submission 179918) | Plant litter microbial communities from Arlington Agricultural Research Station in Wisconsin, United States - UWRJ-L119-311C-1 | ecosystem: Environmental > Terrestrial > Plant litter >...
CCTCGAGGACGAGGTAGCCGATCCAGAGGGCGGCGATGGCGATGAACCAGATGGTGGGGAGGATGTCCATGGTCGGGTCTCCTAGTAGGCGAAGGCGAGGACGTCGTCGCGCTTGTCCGGATCGGTGTCGTCGTCATCTCCGTGGGTCGAGCCTGTCGAGACCGCCGGCATCGCCGACCGCCACCCGCCCCGCACGTACTTCACGAGCAGCTTCACCTCGACGACCATGAGCGCGCCGTAGACGAGGGTGAGCGCGATGAGCGAGAACAGCAGCTCACCGGCGGTGGCGCTGGGGGAGACGGCGGAGGCGGTGAACATGAACACCCCGTCCACGCCGCTGGGGTTCGGGTTGGGGGCGACCACGAAGGGCTGGCGTCCCATCTCCGTGAAGATCCAGCCGGCCGAGTTCGCGGCGAAGGGCGCGAGGATCCCCACGATCGCGAGACGCATGATCCACTTCGACTCCGGAACCGTGCCCTTGCGGGTGAGCCAGAGGGCGACGGCGGCCGCGAAGGCCGCCATGCCGCCGAAGGTGATCATGAGGCGGAAGCCCCAGTAGGTGACGGCCATGACCGGCAGGTAGTCGATCTCGTTGCCGTCGGCGTCGGTCGTGCCGTACGCCTCCTGGTACTCGGGGATCAGGGTGTTGACGCCCTTGATCTCGGTGTCGAAGTCGCCGTGGGCGAGGAAGGAGAGGATGCCGGGCACCTCGATGAGCGTCACGACCTGCGAGCAGTCGGTCGCCCCGAGGTCACCGATCGAGAGGATCGAGAAGGCGGTGCCGTCGTGGCAGGCCGCCTCGGCCGCCGCCATCTTCATGGGCTGCTGGTCGAACATGAGCTTGCCCTGCAGGTCACCGGAGAAAGCGACGCCCCCGAAGGCCACGACCGCGACGATCGCCCCGATGCGCAGCGACCGGATCCACATCGCGTGGTCCTCCTTGTCGCGGCCCGGGATGTCGAGGTTCTCGCCGACCACGACGCGACCCTTCGCGTCGACGGTGTCGATGCCGTCCTTGCGGCGGCGCCAGAGCTGGTACCAGGCGATGCCGAGGAGGAATCCGCCGCCGACGGCCAGGGCGCCGAAGATGGTGTGGACGTACGCCACGAGCGCGGTGTTGTTGGTGAGCACGGCCCAGACGTCGGTCATGACCGGGCGGCCGTCGACCAGCTCGACGCCGACCGGGTGCTGCATCCACGAGTTGGCGACGATGATGAAGTACGCCGAGAGGATCGAGCCGACCACCGCGATGACGAGGCTGGCGAAGTGCAGCTTCTTCGGCAGGCGGTCCCAGCCGAAGATCCACAGGCCGATGAAGGTCGACTCGACGAAGAAGGCGAGCAGACCCTCGAGGGCGAGCGGGGCGCCGAAGACATCGCCGACGAAGCGGGAGTACTCGCTCCAGGCCATGCCGAATTGGAACTCCTGCACGATGCCGGTCGCGACACCCATGATGAAGTTGATGAGGAAGAGCTTCCCGAAGAACTTGGTCATGCGCAGGTAGCGCTCCTGACCGGTGCGCATCCAGCGCCACTGCATGAAGGCGACGAGGGGGCCGAGGCCGAGCGTCAGCGGGACCATCCAGAAGTGGTAGACGGTCGTGATACCGAACTGCCACCGGGCGATCATGAGCGGATCGAATTCCATGCCCTGCCTCTTTCTACGCTATGTAGAACTATTTCTACTCTCTTGTAGAACAGATTTCTACTTGAGGGTAGAATTCGAGACATGGCAACACTGGGTGAGCTCGAGCGGGCGATCATGGACCTCCTTTGGCGCGACGATGTGAGCCTCTCGGCCTACGACCTGCAGGAGGCCCTCGCCGACCGCAAGCTCGCGCCGACCACGATCCTCACCGTCCTGTCCCGCCTCGAGGCCAAGGGTTTCGTGATCCGTGACCGCCGCAGCCGGCCGCACCTCTACGCGGCCGCGGCCACCCGCGAGGACCACATGGCCGAGCTCATGCACGAGGTGCTCGGTGGGGCATCCGACCGGGTCGCCGTGCTCGAGCGTTTCGTCGGCCAGGTCAGCCGCGACGAGGCCGAGACCCTGCGCCGCCTCCTCGGAAGCTGAACGGGCGGCGATAGCGTAGGGCGATGATCCTCACCGCGGCAGCACTCGGCGTCCTCGCCGTGCTGCTCGCGTGGCCCGTGCCGGTCCTCCTCGCGCGCGCGCGCTGGACCCGCCGCTCGCCGGGCACCGCCCTCATCCTCTGGCAGGCCGTCGCGCTCGCGGGAGGACTCGCGATGATCGGCTCCCTCCTCGTCTTCGGGCTTGCGCCCTACGGCGACGACCTCGTCTCCGCTTTCCTCGCCGTCGACGACCGCTCCGGCGAGCCGTGGCACTGGATAGCGCTCGCGGCCGCGGGTCTCCTCGGCGCGCACCTTCTGCTCAACCTGCTCGCCACGGTGATCCGGGCCGAGCACCAGCGACGTCGGCACGCCCACCTCGTCACCCTGCTCAGCGAGCCGCTGGGGGCGAACGCCCGCATCATCGACAGCCCGACGCCGATCGCGTACTGCCTGCCCGGTCCGCTCTCCTCGGTCACCGTGTTCTCCGCCGGCCTCGTCGCGCTGCTCGACGAGCGCGAACTGCGGGCCGTCATCGAGCACGAGAAGGCGCACGTCGTGCAGCGGCACGATGTGGTGCTCATCGCCTTCCGGGCCTGGTTCGCCGCGCTGCCCTGGTTCCCGATCGCCTACCGCGCCCAGCGCGAGGTCGGACTGCTCGTCGAGATGCTGGCCGACGACCGTGCGCGCCGCGTGGTCGAGGACGCCGAGCTCGCCCGGGCGATCGAGGCGGTGGGAAGCGGCGCGGACGCCGCCGCGTCCGTCTGGGCGGAACCGGGGACCCCCGACACCCTCAACGCCCGGGTAGCGCGCCTCGCGCTCGCCCCGCTGTCGGTGGCTCGCGAGGCCCTCATCGTCGGATCCGCCGCCGCCCTGATCGGCGTGCCCACGGCGCTGCTGCTCGCTCCCGCCGCCCTCGCCCTGTTCTCGTAGCCCGGCCTTGCTCCGCGCCCGCACTCCCCGTCTGCGGTGCGTGGGAGCGGCGGCGGCTCAGGCCGAGTGGCGCCAGACGATGTGCGTCTCGAGGAAGGTGCCCGTGCGCTCGACGGCCTGGCCGCGGATCTGGGCGAGGACGGATTCGGCGGCACCGCGCCCGAGCCCGGCGGCCGGCTGGTGCACGGTCGACAGCAGCGGCTGCGTGCGGATCGCCCAGGCGGAGTCGTCGAAGCCGACGATGCCCACGTCCTCCGGCACCCGGCGTCCGGCAGCGCGGAGGGCGTCGATGGCTCCGGCGGCGATCGCGTCGGACGAGGCGAACACCCCGTCGATGTGCGGGGCGAGCTGGAGGAGCTCGGTCATCCCGTCCCGTCCGGCAGCGTAGGAGTAGTGCGACACGGCGGCGACGAGTGACGGGTCGAAGTCGGATCCCATGGCGGCGGTGAAGCCGGCGAGGCGGTCCTGCCCGGAGTCGCGGTCGAGGCCGGCGGCGATCATGCCGACGGTGCTCCGGCCGGTGGCGCGCAACCGCTCGGTGATGGCGTGCGCGGCCCCGCGGTTGTCGATGCCCATGTAGGGGATGCCCTCGATGTCGGCGGGGTGCCCGACGAAGGCGGCGGGGATGCCGATCGCGCTGACGACGGCGGCGATCGGGTCGTGGGCGCGCGCGGAGACGATGATGACGCCGTCGACGAAGCCGCCGCGGAGATACTCGGCGACCCGCTGCGTGTCCCGGTCGGAGTCGATGACGAGGGAGACGAGCTGGTAGTCGGCTTCGGAGAGGGCGGCGTTCGTGCCGAGCAGGATGTTGCCGATGTTGGGGTCTTCGAGGAAGAGGGAGTGCGGCTCGTGCACGATGAGCCCGACGGCCCGGGAGCGGCGGGTGACGAGATTCCGGGCGGCCGTGTTGCGCACGTACCCGACCTCGACGATGGCTGCCTCGACGGCGGTGCGGGCGGCGTCGGAGACGTAGGCCTCGGCGTTGAGGACGCGGGAGACGGTGCCGCGGGAGACCCCGGCGACGCGGGCGACATCGTGGATGGTCGCGCGGGTGGAGGGTGCGCGACGGGAGGCCATTTCCCCAGCGTACTGGGCGGCTCGCTTGACATTTTCAAAAGTCTGTCCCTACTCTGGGAACGTTCACAGACTCTCAGCGTGGAGTTGTCGATGTTTCCTCTGGGAACGTTCACAGACTCACGCGCCCCTGCAAGGAAGCCCGCCCCGTGAGTGCCACCCCCGTCGCCCGTCTCATCGACCCGGGCACCCCCACGTTCACGTACGGGGCCGATTACAACCCGGAGCAGTGGGGCCCCGAGACATGGGACGAGGACGCCCGACTCATGCGCGAGGCCGGGGTCAACCTCGTCGCCATCAACATCTTCGGCTGGGCCCAGCTCGAGCCGGTCCGTGACGAGTTCGACTTCACGACCCTCGACGCCGTCCTCGACGTGCTGCACGCCAACGGCATCGGCGTGAACCTCGGCACCGGCACCTCGTCCCCGCCGCCGTGGCTGACGGCCGAGTACCCCGAGTCGCTGCCGATGATGGCGGACGGAACGCTGCGCTACTTCGGCGGCCGCCAGGCCTTCTGCCCGAACTCCCCGGTGTACCGACGACGCGCGCTCATCCTCGTCGAGCAGGTCGCACGGCGGTACGGGAACCACCCGGCCGTCCGTCTCTGGCACGTCTCCAACGAGATCGGCTGCCACAACGCGCACTGCTTCTGCGACGTGTCGACGGATGCCTTCCGGGTCTGGCTGCAGACGCGTCACGGCAGCCTCGACGCGCTCAACACCGCCTGGGGCACCGCCTTCTGGAGCCAGCGCTACGCCGCGTGGGAGCACATCCCCACCCCGCGCGAGACGATCTCGACCCGCAACCCGGCGCACCTGCTCGACTTCATGCGTTTCAGCTCGGACTCCCTGCTCGAGCTGTACCGTGCCGAGGAGCAGCTGCTGCGCGAGCACAGCACGATCCCGGTGACCACGAACTTCATGGTGACGGCGCACATCCGCACGATGGACTACTGGTCCTGGGCCCCCCACATGGACCTGATCGCCAACGACCACTACCTCGACAACCGTCTCGCGCACCCGCGCTCGGAGCTGTCCTTCGCCGCCGACCTCACCCGCGGCCTGGCCGGCGGTGAGCCGTGGATGCTCATGGAGACGGCGACGAGCGCCGTCAGCTGGCAGCCGCGCAACGCGGCGAAGGCTCCGGGGGAGCACGTGCGCAACGTGCTGACGCACGTGGCCCGTGGTGCGGACGGCGTGAGCTTCTTCCAGTGGCGCGCCTCGGTGCAGGGCGCCGAGAAGTACCACTCGTCGATGCTTCCCCACACCGGGACCGACTCGAAGATCTGGCGCGAGAGCGTCGAGGTGGGCGCGCTGCTCGGCTCGATCGCCGAGATCGCCGGCTCCCGCGTGGTCGCGGATGTCGCTCTCGTCTTCGACTGGCAGGCCTGGTGGGCCACCGACCTCGGTGACCACCCGAGCGAGGCGGTCCGCTACCTGCCCGAGGTGCACCGCATGCACCGCGCGCTGACGGAGGCCGGCTACACGGTCGACGTGGTCGCCCCCGGCGCCGCGCTCGACGACTACCGTCTCGTCGTCGTCCCCGCCCTCCACACCGTCTCCGATGCGCACGCCGCCGTCATCGCCGACTTCGCCGCGGCCGGTGGCCACGTCGTCGTCACCTTCTTCAGCGGCATCGTGGACGAGGACGACCGGGTCCGCACAGGCGGCTACCCGGGTGCCTTCCGCGACCTGCTCGGTGTGTCCGTCGAGGAGTTCTTCCCCGTCGACCGTCCGCTCACGCTCGACACCGACGACACCGCCACCATCTGGTCGGAGCTCGTGCACCTCACCGGCGCCGAGGCGGTCGCCCGCTTCGCCGACGGCCCGGTCGCCGGCGAGCCCGCGGTCACCCGCAACGCGCACGGCGCGGGCGCCGCCTGGTACCTCGCGACCGCGCTCGACCTCGCCCCGCTCACCGCGCTTCTCGCCCGGGTCGCCCGCGAGGCCGGCGCCCAGCCGGTCATCCCCGCGGCCCCTGAGGTCGAGGCCGTCCTGCGTCGTGGTGCGGACGCCGACTACCTCTTCGTCATCAACCACGGCGACACCGACCACGAGACCGCCGGCACCGGCGTCGAGCTCGTGACCGGTGCTCCCATCGAGGGCACGCTCGTCGTGCCCGCGCGCGCGGCGCGCATCCTCCGTGTCGACAGCCCGGCCGGCATCGCCGGCGGAAGGGACTCCCAGTGACCACCACCGTCCACCGCACCCCGGTGAGGCACAAGCGGGCGATCGCGATCTTCGTCGCGCCGTTCGCCGCCCTCTTCGCGGTGTTCTACCTGCTCCCGATCGGGTACGCGATCTACCAGTCGCTGCTCGTCGTCCAGCGCGACGGCACCTTCGGCCCGCCCGTCCAGGTCTTCGGCGGCCTGCAGCAGTACATCCTCGTGTTCCAGAACGAGGCCTTCTGGGCCTCGGTCGGCCGAGTGCTGCTGTTCGGTGCCGTGCAGGTCCCGGTCATGCTCGGCTTCGCCCTCGTGCTCGCGCTGCTGCTCGACTCCCCGCTGGTGAAGGGGAAGAAGTTCTTCCGTCTCGCCTTCTTCGTCCCCTACGCCGTCCCCGGCGTCATCGCGGCGATCATGTGGGGCTACCTCTACTCGCCGAACCTGTCGCCCTTCATCGCCGTGACCTCCGAGGTCGACCTGCTCTCGCCGCAGACGGTGCTCTGGTCGATCGCGAACGTCGTCACCTGGATCTACGTGGGCTACAACATGCTCATCATCTACTCGGCGCTGCTCGCCCTGCCGTCCGAGATCTTCGAGGCAGCCCGCCTCGACGGCGCGAGCCAGTGGCAGATCGCCTGGTCGATCAAGATCCCGCTCGTCATGCCGGCGATCGTCCTCACCGCGATCTTCTCCATCATCGGTACCCTGCAGCTCCTCGCCGAGCCGCAGGTGTTCCGCAGCTTCACCTCCTCGGTGAGCAGCACCTTCACCCCGAACCTCGCCGTCTACTCGACCTCCGCCGTGCCGAACGTCAACCTCGCGGCGGCCATGTCGGTCGTGCTGGCGCTCGCCACCTTTGCGATGTCCTTCGCGTTCCTCAAGTTCACCCAGCGGAAGGCCGACAAGTGACCACCGTGCAGACCAAGGGCCCACGCGAGAAGCTCGCGTCCCGCACCGCGGCGATGATCATCATGGGTGTCTCCACCCTGTACTTCCTGGTGCCGATCTGGTGGCTGTTCATCTCCTCCACCAAGGACCGCGCCGACTTCGGCAGCACCGCCGGCCTGTGGTTCGCCGACTTCAACCTGTTCGAGAACATCGGGGCGCTCGCCGCGTACAACGACGGCGTCTACTTCCGCTGGATGCTCAACTCGATCCTCTACGCGGGTGCCGGTGCCTTACTCGGCACGTTGTTCGCAGCGATGGCCGGGTACGCGCTGGCGAAGTACCACTTCCCGGGGCGCGAGATCGTGTTCAACGTCGTGCTCGGCGGCGTGCTGGTGCCGGCGACGGCGCTCGCGCTTCCCCTCTTCCTCATCTTCAGCCAGTTCAATGCGACCAACACCTTCTGGTCGGTCTTCCTGCCCAGCCTGGTCAGCCCCTTCGGCGTGTACCTCGCCCGCATCTTCGCGGCGGCGAGCGTGCCGGACGAGCTGCTCGAGGCCGCGCGCCTGGACGGCTCGGGCGAGATCCGCACCTTCTTCACCGTCTCGCGCCGCCTCATGACCCCGGCGCTCGTGACGATCTTCCTGTTCCAGTTCGTCGCGATCTGGAACAACTTCTTCCTGCCGCTCATCATGCTGCGCGACCAGGAGTTCTTCCCCGTGACCCTCGGCCTCTATGCCTGGAACACCCAGGTCAACCAGATTCCCGAGATCCGGACGCTCGTGATCGTGGGGGCCTTCCTCTCGATCATCCCGCTCATCATCGCGTTCCTCAGCCTGCAGCGCTTCTGGCGCGGCGGCCTGGGCGCGGGGAGCGTCAAGTAGACCCACACCGACCCACACCGCACCACACCACGAGAAAAGGAAAGAAATGCAGATCACGAATCGCAAGCGCATCGTCGCGCTCGGCGTGCTCGCCACGCTGACGTTGGCAGGCTGCTCCACCACCGCCGGTGGCGACACGGCCGCAGCCGACTGCGCCCCCGCCGACGGCAAGGTCGAGCTGACCTTCACGTCCTGGATCCCCGGCATCGAGGACGTCGTCGACATCTGGAACGAGAAGAACCCCGACATCCAGGTCACCGTGCAGACCGGCCCGAACGGCAACGGCGGCACGTATAAGAACTTCTTCAACCAGCTCAGCGCCGGCAACGCGCCCGACCTCGGCCAGATCGAGTACGACGCGCTGCCGAACTTCCGCGTCCAGGACGGCCTCGAGAACATCGCGGCCTGCGAGGGCGTGCTCGACAGCAAGGACCAGTTCATCGACTGGACCTGGAACCAGGTCACCTTCGGTGAGGACGAGGCCGTCTACGCCGTGCCGCAGGACACCGGCCCCATGGCCCTGTACTACCGCGCCGACCTGTTCGAGGCAGCCGGCATCCCCGTCCCCACCACGTGGGACGAGTACGCGGCCGCCGCGGTCACCATCCGCGAGCAGGGTGGCTACATCACCAACTTCCCGCAGAACGACGTCAACTGGTTCGCCGGTCTCGTCTGGCAGGCGGGTGGACAGTGGTTCTCCAACGACGGTGACGCCTGGGATGTGACCCTCGAGTCGGACGAGTCCGTCAAGGTCGCCGACTACTGGCAGGGCCTCATCGAGGACGACCTCGTCTCGAAGGTCCCCGCGTGGACCGACGAGTGGAACAACGCTTACAACACCGGTTCGGACTGGACCTGGATCTCGGCCGTCTGGGGTGCCAACTCGATCTCGAGCGGCGCTCCCGACACCGCCGGCAACTGGGCCGTCGCTCCGATGCCGCAGTGGAACGCCGGTGAGAACGCCGCAGGCAACTGGGGTGGCTCGTCGACCGCCGTGCTCAAGGGCTCGGACCACCCGTACGAGGCAGCGCAGTTCGCGCTGTGGCTGAACACCGACCCGGAGGCCCTCACGGCCCTCAACCAGGGTGCCAACCTCTACCCCGCGACGAAGGAGGGCCTCAAGCTCCCCGTTCTCGCCGACGGTGTCGAGTTCTACGGTGACCAGCCGATCTACGACGTGTTCGCCGAGGCCGCTGCGCAGACGAACCCCGACTTCGTGTGGGGTCCGACCATGACGCAGACCTACGCGGACGTCGCTGACGGCTTCGGTGGTGTGCTCGGAGGCTCGGGTACCCTGGCCGAGGCCCTCAAGACGGGTCAGTCCAAGACCATCCAGGCCCTCGAGGCCGCTGCGATCCCGGTGAAGAAGTAACACTGTCCATTCATCACCTCCGTGCCGCGGGTTCGAGCTTCGTGCTCGACGCCCGCGGCACGGGCATGCCCGTCATCATCCACTGGGGCGCCGATCTCGGTGACGTCTCGCTCGACTCCCTCGCCGACGCACTCGTCCCGGCCGTCGGCCCCAGCTCCATCGACACGCCCTTCCGGCCCGGGCTCGTCCCGCTGCTGGCGGACGGATGGAGCGGTCGGCCCGGCCTCGCAGGCCACGCCGGCCCGCTGAACACCACGGCCTTCGATCTCTCCGGTGTGGACGCGTCCCGCGACTCCCTCGTCGTGCGCCTGTCCTCGACCGCCGGTGCCGTGCCGCTGGACGTCGCCGTCCACCTGGCCCTCGGTGCCGAGGGTGTCCTGCGCCAGCGCCTCACCGTGACCAACCGCGGCGACGAGCCCTTCGCGCTCGCCTCCGCGGACCTCTCCCTTCCCGTCCCCGCACGGGCGCGCGAGACCCTCGATCTCACCGGCCGGTGGCCCCGCGAACGCCAACCGCAGCGCCGCGTCCTCGCGCACGGCACCTGGAGCCGCGACTCCCGCCACGGCCGCCCCGGCCACGACGCCCCGCTCCTTCTGGCCGTCGGCGAGCCCGGTTTCGGCTTCCGCCACGGCGAGGTCTGGGCCGTGCATGTCGCCCACAGCGGCGACCAGCGCTCCTGGGTCGACGCGTCGGCCATGGGCCACACCCTTCTCGGCGCGGGGGAGCTGCTCGCCCCTGGCGAGATCTCGCTCGCACCCGGCGAGACCTATTCCTCCCCGGAGATCGTCGCCGTCCACTCGGTCGCCGGTCTCGACGGCCTGGCCCACCGGCTGCACCGCGAACTGCGCGCGCGCCACCCGCTCGGCCCGCGCAAGGTCATGCTCAACACGTGGGAGGCGGTCTACTTCGATCACGACCTCCCGCGTCTCACCGCCCTCGCCGACGCGGCCGCCGCCGTCGGGGTGGAGCGTTTCGTTCTCGATGACGGCTGGATGACGGGGCGTGTGGACGACCGTCGTGCCCTCGGCGACTGGACGGTCGACACCGAGAAGTGGCCGGACGGCCTCGGCCCGCTCATCGACCACGTGCACGCCCGCGGGATGGACTTCGGCCTCTGGGTGGAGCCGGAGATGGTGAGCCTGGACTCCGCGGTCGCCCGCGAGCACCCCGACTGGGTACTCGGCGCCGACCGCCCGTCGTGGCGGTTCCAGTACGTGCTCGACCTGGCGAACCCCGACGCCTTCGCCCACGTGCACGGGCAGCTGCGCGCCCTCCTGCAGGAGTACGCGATCGCCTACCTCAAGTGGGACCAGAACCGCGACATGCTCGGCGGCTCCGCCCACCGGCAGGTCGAGGCGACGTACCGGCTGATGGCGGCGCTGCGCGAGGAGTTCCCGGGGCTCGAGATCGAGTCCTGCTCCTCCGGGGGCGGGCGCGTCGACCTCGGCGTGCTCGAGCACACCGATCGCGTGTGGCCGAGCGACACCAACGATGCTCTCGAGCGCCAGGCGATCCACCGCTGGACGGTCGGGCTCGTCGCACCCGAGTTCCTCGGGGTGCACCTCGGCGCGGGCACCGCTCACACCTCGGGCCGCACCCACCAGCTCGGCTTCCGCCTCGCGACGGCCCTCTTCGGCCACGCCGGCATCGAGTGGGACCTGACCACGGCGTCCCCGGCCGAGCAGCAGGCGATCGCCCGCTGGATCGAGGTCTACAAGGCGGAACGCGGCCTGCTGCACTCCGGCGACCTGGTGCGTCTCGACGCGGAGGACGAGTCCCGCGCGGTGCACGGCGTCGTCGCGACGGACGGCTCCGCGGCGGTCTTCAGCGTCGTGCAGCTCGTCGCGAGCGAGACGGCCGTTCCTGGTCCGACCCGCTTCGGCGGCCTCGACCCGGCGCGCGACTACCGGGTCGCGCTGCTCGACGTGGGCGCCCCCGCGAAGTACATCCAGGACGCCCCGCCGCCGTGGATCGCGGACGGGGTGACCCTGTCCGGCGCCCTCCTCATGACGGTCGGGTTGCCCATGCCGCTGCTCCTGCCCGAGCAGGCCCTCACCCTCAAGCTCCTCGCGCTTTCGTAAAACAGGAATCTCGACGTCGCAGGGCACGCTTTT